>Ga0209330_1000345_pt1 | contig 21119 bp, 13 predicted proteins | sample JacPinW_OM2H0_O3_FD_187969 | JGI IMG/M metagenome (GOLD analysis project Ga0209330, IMG submission 187969) | Forest soil microbial communities from Algoma, Ontario, Canada - Jack Pine, Ontario site 1_JW_OM2H0_O3 (SPAdes) (version 2) | ecosystem: Environmental > Terrestrial > Soil > Boreal...
CGGGGAAATTCCGTTCAGGCATGGGCGCTGAAGCCATCAAGGAACTTCTGCGCAGTGTGGAAGTGGAAAAGCTCTCCGAAGAGCTTCGCGAAAAAATGAAGGTGGACCCGAGCCTGCAGAAGCGAATCAAGTTCGCCAAGCGGCTGAAGGTTCTGGAAGCGTTCCGCAAGAGCGGAAACAAGCCGGAATGGATGATTCTGGATGTGATTCCGGTTCTTCCGCCGGAGTTGCGTCCGCTGGTACCTCTGGATGGCGGGCGGTTCGCGACGTCAGACTTGAACGATCTGTATCGCCGCGTAATCAACCGCAATAACCGTCTGAAAAAGTTGATGGAATTGCACGCGCCTGATGTGATCGTTCGCAACGAGAAGCGCATGTTGCAGGAAGCCGTGGACGCGCTCTTTGACAACGGGCGACGCGGACGCGTCTTGCGCGGAACGAACAACCGCCCGCTCAAGTCGCTATCCGATACGCTGAAGGGCAAGCAGGGCCGCTTCCGGCAGAACTTGCTTGGCAAGCGCGTGGACTACTCCGGCCGTTCGGTCATCGTGGTCGGTCCGGAGTTGAAACTCCACCAGTGCGGTTTGCCGAAGAAGATGGCGCTCGAACTTTTCAAGCCGTTCATCTATCACAAGCTGGAAGCTGCGGGCCATTGCACCACGATTAAGCAGGCGAAGGAGCTGGTGGAGGCGCAAGAAGCAATCGTGTGGGATATTCTTGAGGACGTGATTCGCGAGCACCCGGTGCTCTTGAACCGCGCTCCTACGCTTCACCGTCTCGGCATTCAGGCTTTCGAACCTGTACTGGTCGAAGGAAAAGCGATCCGCATCCATCCGCTGGTTTGTACCGCGTTTAACGCAGACTTCGACGGCGACCAGATGGCGGTACATATTCCGCTTTCGCCCGAAGCGCAGGTGGAAGCTTCCGTGCTGATGCTCAGCTCGCACAACATTCTGTCGCCGGCCAACGGATACCCGCTCGCCGTTCCGACGCAGGATATGGTGCTCGGCATTTATTACATGACCAAAGCTAAGCCGAAGGCCAAGGGCGAAGGGCGCGCGTTTGGCTCCAGCGACGAGTGCGTGATGGCGCTGGAAGCAGGCGAAGTGGAACTGCTTACTCCGATTCGCATGCGTTACACCGGCGAGGTGATTGACCTTACCAATGCGTATGACGATCAGGACGTTTCGCACACCGAACCCATAAATCTGAATCGCCAATTTCTGCACACCACCGTGGGCCGCGTGATCTTCAACGATCATTTGCCCAGCGAGATGCCTTTCATCAACGGCTTGCTTAAGAAGAAGGGCGTCCAGGCAGTGGTGCAGTATTGCTACCTGCGGTTTGGACTCGAGAAGACCGTGGTGATGCTCGATAAATTGAAGGAACTCGGCTTCCTGTATGCGACGAAGTCCGGAGTCTCCATCGGCATCAGCGACATGGTTATCCCCAGCGTGAAATTCAAACTGGTGGACACCGCTGAACACGAAGTGGTGAAAGTGCAGCAGCAATATCTTGATGGTGCGATCACCAACGGCGAACGCTACAACAAAGTGATTGCGATCTGGTCGGACGTGACTGAAAAGGTCGCGGACGAAATGTTCAAAGCCCTGGAAGAGCAGGACAAGCAGGGCGTGATCAATCCGGTGTACGTGATGGCCGATTCCGGAGCGCGCGGCTCGAAACAGCAGATCCGCCAGCTTTCCGGAATGCGCGGCTTGATGGCCAAGCCCTCGGGCGAAGTCATCGAGACTCCGATTACTTCGAACTTCCGCGAAGGCCTCACGGTGCTGCAGTACTTCATTTCCACGCACGGCGCCCGCAAGGGCTTGGCCGATACGGCGCTCAAGACCGCCGATTCCGGTTACCTGACGCGGCGTCTGGTGGACGTGGCGCAAGACGTGATTATCAATGAATTCGATTGCGGCACGGCTGACGGAATTTATGTGGAACCGATTCTGGAAGCCGGAGTGGAAGTCGAATCGTTGCGCGACCGCGTTATTGGCCGTGTATCGCTGGAGAAAATCAAGGACTATGAAGGCAGCGTGATCGTCGAGATCAATCAGGAAATTACCGAGGAACTCGCCAACGCGATTCAGGCGGCAGGCATCGAGCGCGTGAAAATTCGCTCGGTGTTGACTTGCGAATCCCGCCGCGGTGTTTGCGCTCGGTGTTACGGAAGGAACCTGGCCACCGGCCGATTCGTCGAGATGGGCGAGGCTGTGGGAGTTATCGCGGCGCAGTCCATCGGCGAGCCCGGCACGCAGTTGACGATGCGCACGTTCCACATCGGAGGCACGGCAACTCGCGTCACCGAACAGTCGAAGGTCGAAGCGCGCAACAACGGCTTCGTGAAATTCATCGACTTGAACGTGGTCGAGGGCCGCAACAAGACGATCGTGGCCATGAACCGCTCCGGCTTAATCGCCGTAGTGGACGAAAAGAACCGCGAAAAGGAACGGCACCACGTTGTGTACGGTGCGCGCTTCAAGGTCGAAGACGGCCAACCGGTCACGCTCGGCCAGACCATGGTCGAGTGGGATCCGTACACGTTCTCGATCCTTACGGAAACGGGCGGCTCAATCCAGTTCAAGGATTTGCAGCCCGGCATCACGATCGAAGAACAGGTGGACGAAGTCACTGGGTTGTCGCAGCTCGTCGTTACGCTTCCTCCGGGTGACGAAAAGCATCAGCCCACGATTCTCGTTCGCGATCCGCAAGGACGCGTCCGCAAAAAGTACCTGATGCCTTCGCGAGCTCACTTGATGGTAGCCGATGGGGACGAGGTGCAACCGGGCGACGTTCTGGCGAAGATCCCGCGCGAAACCACCAAGACGAAAGACATCACCGGAGGTCTCCCGCGCGTTGTGGAACTTTTCGAAACGCGCAAACCGAAAGATCCCGCGGTCATTAGCGAAATCGACGGCATTGTGAAGTACGGCGACATCGTTAAGGGACAGCGCAAGATCTTCGTCGAGAGCGAAGATGGAAGAACGGTGAAAGAATATTCCGTCTCGCGCGGCGTGCACATCAACGTGCAGGAAGGCGAGCACGTTCGGGCTGGCGAGCCATTGATTGACGGGCCGCTGAACCCGCACGATATTCTCGCCGTCCTCGGAGAAAAGTACACGCAGGCTTACCTGGTGAACTCGATCCAGGAAGTGTACCGTCTGCAGGGCGTGAACATTAACGACAAGCACATCGAGACGATCGTTCGCCAGATGATGCGCTGGGTGAAAGTCGAGGACGTGGGCGATACAACGTTCCTTCTGGAAGAGCAGGTGGACAAGTTCCGCTTCCGCGAAGAAAACGACCGTATTATTCACGATGGCGGGCGTCCGGCAACAGGCCGTCCGTTGCTCCTTGGAATCACCAAGGCGTCGCTCTCGACCGATTCGTTTATATCCGCGGCGAGCTTCCAGGAAACCACGCGCGTGCTTACCGAAGCCGCGATTTCCGGAAAAGTCGATTACCTGCGCGGCTTGAAGGAAAATGTCATCATGGGCCGGCTAATTCCCGCGGGAACGGGTCTCGATCGCTATCGGAATATCCAACTCCTCACGGAAATTCCGAAGGAAGAGATCCAACAGATGGAGCCGGAACTTACGCCTGAAGAAGCCGCAGCACTCGATTTCTTGCGTAAGGATACCGACGCCGTCGCCGAGAGTTAGACTCCGTTGTTCTTACTAAAGGGCGTCCCGGTACAAATCGGGACGCCCTTTTTTTTGTCCTCAGTTCGCTTCGGCCCCAACTTTTCAAGCCGGGCTTTACCTGTTAAGTAACTTGGCATAGGCCGATGTTTTGTTTAGCCGCGCAACGCTCCTGCCCTTTAAACTTTAAGGAGGCTTGGCCGTAGGATTTCGGAGCCAGGCCGCTGGTGATAACGATAAACAACCGTTATGTCTGCAAAGCTGACTGACAAGCAGTCCGATCGACCGATCTTCGCTTCTCCCAGCGAAGCGGAGTACAACAAACTTGTCGAAGTAATTTCTCGCTCGCAGCACAATTACCGCGATCTAATCGATAACCTCGATCACGCAGTCTTCACTCTGGCTCTCGACGGAGAAATACGAGTTGCCAATCGCTGTTTGTCAGAGCTGCTGGGTGTTTCTTTTCAGTACCTGATCGGCAGGCGCATAACGGACTTCATTGAGGTGCCCACGCACGAGCAATTTCAAGAGTTGCTTCCCCTGCTTCTGAGAGCTGAATCGTGGGTGGGAACGGTTTCTGTATGTCTAAGAAAAGACCGTGAACCCAGGCAATTCCACTGCTGGGTGCAGGCGCTTGTTGAAGACGGACAGTTCACTGGAGTAACCGGATGGGCGCGGGACGTCACCTTGGAACGCCAATCGGAGGTTCGCTTTGCTGAACTCTTCGAAACCCTACGCGAGGGAATCTTCCTGAGCACGCCCGACGGGAAATTGCTCGATGCGAATTCCGCACTCGTTCGCATGCTGGGCTTTGACAGCAAGAAAGAGCTACAGGCTCGAAATGTTCGAGACATATACGTCGACCCCTCACAGAGGGATTTACTAATTAGCGATGCTTTTGAGAGAGGATCGATCCAAGACCGCGCAATTACCCTGCGGCGTAAGGACGGCCAAACAATCCACTGCCTCAATTCCTGCGCCGTGATCCGCGATGCCGAGGGCAGCGTCTTGCGCATTCAAGGAACGCTGGTGGATGTAAGCGAGCGGCTCGAAATGGAAAAGCACCTCCATGAAGAGCAGGAGTTTGTTCGGAGCCTGGTGGCGAGCTTTCCGGACATCATCGCTGTACTGAGTCTCCAGGGCGCATGCACGTTTATGAGTCCGCGCGTACAGGATGTGCTGGGGCGGGCGCCGGAAGAATTCATCGGGAAAGTACTCGGAGGCAGAGTTCATCCGGACGATTTTCCGAGGCTTAAGTCGACTTTTCAGAAGGTTGCGACGGGCCACGGTACGAACACTCAATTCGAATACCGGGCGCTTCATGCGGATGGAACTTGGCGTATGCTTCGCGCGAGCGCAAGCCCGCTTTACGACGCAAACGGGAAGATCAATGGAGTGGTAGCGTCGGCAAGGGACGTCACCGAATCGAAGACTATCGAACAACAGCTGGTGCAAAAAGAAAAGCTGGCGGCGATGGGCGAAATGATGACTGGAGTAGCGCACGAGTTGAATAATCCCCTTACGGCCATCCTGGGAATAAGCGACCTGATTCGCGAACGCGCGGTCGACGACGCCATGCGCCATCAGATCGAGACGGTCTTGAAACAAGCGCGGCGGGCTGCGACCATTGTCCAAAACCTTTTGGTATTTTCCCGGCCTTCTATCCTCCGCCAATCGAGGGTTCATCTCGATCAGATCGTGAAACAGGCGCTGGACTCACAGCGTACGTTGCTGCAGCAGAAGAAAATCACGGTTGAATTTCAGGGAGTACGCGACCTGCCGCCCATTGAAGGGGACGCCAAACTTCTGGTGCAGGGCTTCTCAAATCTGATCTCAAACGCCGAGCAGGCGATCGGAGCTACCCGCGAAAGCGGCACTCTTCGAATCACAACAGGAATTGTCGACGGAAAAATCGTCCTGGCCTTTTCGGATGACGGCCCGGGAATTGCGCCGGAAAACCTCGGGAAGATATTTGATCCGTTTTTCACTACCAGGCGTCCCTCCGGCGGCACCGGACTGGGACTTACGATCTCGCAGGCAATTGTGAAGGAGCACGGCGGGAAGATCGAAGTCGAATCAACGCTCGGTTCCGGCACAACTTTTCGCGTCCTGCTTCCGGCGGTGGTCGAGGAAGCTTCGCCCCAGGCCGTCGGCCCGCGTGCGGCTGTCCCTCCGCCGCCTGGCTCGGCCGAATTACGGGGACACTCCGTTTTTATTGTTGATGATGAAGAAAGCATACGCGAGATCGTGCATGAAGGATTGGCCGCCCGCGGAATGATCGTCGAGGATGCCGCCAGTTCAGAGGAGGCGCTTTCCCATCTGGTGGATGGGAAGTACGAATTCGTGCTTTGCGATTTTAATCTGCCGGGATTGAATGGGGAGCAACTCTTCGAGCGAGTGCGTTCGCAGGCACGAGCTGCAACTCCGCGATTTGTTTTTATGACCGGAGCGCTGCTGGATACTGAGAAAGTGGCGCAGTTTCGAGAAAAGGGTGCATCGGTGCTGCAGAAACCGTTTCACGTAGCAGCGTTGGCCAGTTTACTCGCCCAACTTTTGCAAGCGCAGCCGGTTGTAGCGAAATAAAGCAGATCCGAATTATTCCTTCGTTTTGGGCGCGGCTTGCGCCGCGGGCGTCTCATCCATTCCGAAATCCCAAAAATAAAGATTCGTTCCGCCGCCTTGAACTATTTCCGCAAGGGCGTATTCGCCCGGGTCGATGTGCTGCTCTAAAGTAAACCTATAAACACCCGGGGCCATAAGCCAACGCTGCATCAGCAAAGTAGTCCTTCCCGTGGTTCCTTGCTCCTTAAAAAGCACATCGAGATTTTCAAGAAACCGGCTGTCTCCTTTCACTTTCGCTCGGAGCAGTTCCAACTCGGGTTCCCGGCCGTCGGCGGTACGCATGTAAAATTCGGTCTGGCCGGCTTTGATGCGCAACTTCGCGCGCGCGCCGATCAACGAAACTGTATGCCTGGTTGGAACGATCGGAACAGGAATCAGGACCTGCTTCAACATCTGCGTTTTGCTGAACTTGATATCCGCCGGCGCCTGTGGAATCTTAAAAACTCCCTTGCCATCGAATTCAAAAAGGCCTTCGCCGGGCGGAAGAAAAACCCCGGGAGCGACTTCGAGGCTCGCATCGATATCCAGCGCTTGCGCCGTACGTCCAGACTCGCGGGCGTGCACTTTGGCAATTACGTCCGCGTCGCGTTTGGCGTCTGCAGACTCGACTTTGTGCGTTGCGTCCCAGTCAACCAGTGATTCCGGCATTTCCTCCCACTGTGCTTGCTCGATGCTGTAGTAACGGACGCGATCACCCTCGATTTTATATTCTCGAACAAGTTGAAAACTGCCATCGCGAAGTATGAGTTTTTTCCCGCGAGGAAGTGAGGCGCTAGAGGACGGCTCTGAATTAGCGGAAGACTGACGCGGGGACGGCGCAGAAGACTGGAGCGCAGAAGCATCGAGTGCGAGGAAGGGAACCGCAACAGCGAGGATTAGGATGCGGCCCCATTGCTGGAAACGTCGATCCCGATCTCGCCATCGCTGTAACATTATTCTCGCGGTCCCCGTTTTACTAGGATGCGTGGTGCAGACTTGGAGTTGAACGGTCCTTAGGATATTCCTGTGGCGGTCCGGGAGCAATCTCCCGTGTCAACTGCGAAGGCAAGGCGAACAGAAAAGTGAGGACTTGAGAAGTTCAGGACCGTGGCAGGCTACTTCTTGAGGGCTGTGAGAGAGCGGCTCTTAACCAAGGGCTAATGATCGCAGCGAGGGTGAATGACGGTCAGGATCATCAGGTCGGAATTGGTGAACAACCACTTTTCGGCCTCTGCACCAGCAGCTTCAGCAGCGCGGGCGATCGTGCCCAAGTGCTTATTTCGCGCGACGCCCCGAAGATGGTCCAGGCATATGCCCGTCAAGGTAGATACTTCCGTATCGGTGAAGACCTTTTGGCTGGACTTGATGCGTACCATGGGCAACCCCCTCATGCTTCGATGCACAGATAGAGTAAAGGTAACCAATTTCCCCAGCAATAGTCCGTCCGTTCTATACGGCGCAAACTGCCGCTCTACGAAGACGGCGTGAACCCTTCTGCGTTCTACGATTTGGCTGAATTATGCGAAATTCAGGAGAAGGACCGCGACGGAAACGTGCTTCTCCAAAAATGGAAGGTAAAGTCTATTTGTGAAATGTTTCTACCACTTCACGGATTTGTTTCGCATGGCGAATTTTTTGTAATGATCGTGCGAATCTAATCGTAGAAGTTCAAGCTCCCCAGAAAAGGATGCGGCAGCGAGTAGGCAATTACATCCCAACTTTGGATGAAATTCGATAAAGGCCAGCGTCGCTTCTCGGCATGCGGTCAGACTACAAAGCCGCCGGCAATCTCGAATGCGCGCGAGAGCTGAAGAATGCGGGATTCGCTGAAATGCGGGCCCAAAATCTGCAACCCGACCGGAAGCCCTGCTCTAGTTTTTCCGCAGGGAACAGAGATTCCCGGGATGCCCGCAAGATCTCCAGTAACTGTATATATATCAGCGAGATACATCTGGAGAGGGTCGGACGTTTTCTCGCCAAGCTTGAACGCCGGAGTAGGTGAAGTGGGCGTCAGGATCGCGTCGACTTTCTGAAAAGCGTCCGAAAAATCCTGGGCGATCAGCGAGCGCACTTTTTGAGCACGCAGATAGTAGGCGTCATAATAGCCCGACGACAGAACATAAGTACCCAACATAATGCGGCGTTTGACCTCGGAGCCGAAGCCGCGTTCGCGAGTCTTGCGGTACATATCTATGAGTGTGGCTGCCGGGACACGAAGACCATACCGCACGCCATCGTATCGTGCGAGGTTGGAGCTGGCTTCGGCCGTGGCGATGATGTAGTAAGTCGCAATCGCGTAATCGGTGTGCGGCATTCTGAGCGGAACTCGACGGCAACCCAGTTTTTCCATCAGAGCAATGCCGACGGAGACCTTTTCCTTTACTTCGCCGTCGATGCCTTCGCCGAAGTATTCCTCGGGGACGCCAATGCGGAGTCCTTGGATCGGGCGTTCGATTTCGGAGGCGTAGTCAGGAACGGGGAACGCCGCGGAAGTGGAGTCATTCTCGTCATGTCCAGCAATGACGGACATGATGGCGGCGGTGTCGGCCACATTTTGGGCGAACGGGCCAATGCGGTCAAGGGAGGATGCGAACGCAATGAGGCCATATCGGGATACGCGTCCGTACGTAGGCATCAGGGCCGGTATGCCGCAAAAGGATCCTGGCTGGCGAATAGAGCCTCCAGTATCGGTTCCAAGGGCCCCTACAGCTAGACCTGCGGCTACTGCAGCAGCTGAACCACCGCTAGAGCCCCCCGGGACGCGATCAGGCGCTACCGGGTTCCGTACTGGTCCGTATGCTGAGTTCTCGTTGGAGCTGCCCATGGCGAATTCGTCGCAATTGGTCTTTCCGAGGATGACGGACCCAGCCTCCTCTAAGCGTGCTACGGCAGTGGCGTCATAAGGCGGAATGTAGGACTCCAGAATCTTCGAACCGCAGGTCGTGCGTACGCCGCAGGTGCTGATGACGTCTTTGATAGCGACGGGCACGCCAGCAAGCGGTGGCAATTTCTCGCCTCGGGCTATAGCGGCATCCACGCGGTCGGCCTGGGCATAAGCGCGTTCGGGCGAGAGCGTGAGGAATGCGTTCAGGACTGGATTCTGACGCTCAATATTCGCGTAAAACTCGGTGGCGAGCTCCCGGGCGGAAATCTTCTTTGAATGAAGAGCGGTCTGTACGCCGGCGACAGTCCAAGGCGCTGTCGGACTCATCTTTCGATAACCTTGGGGACGCGAAAAAAAGGTCTTGCCGCGTCCGGAGCTTGTCCTAGGATCGCTTCACCCATCAGGCAAGGACGAACCACGTCTTCGCGGAGATCCGCATCCGCCTCGGTCTTGGATTTGGAAGGAGCGGCTTTCGCGTTATCCTTCGCGAATGACATCTGAATCATCGGCTGAACGTTGGTGACGTCGAGCTGCTGGAGCTTTCCGATGTAATTCAGAATTTCGTCGAGCTGGCCTCGGTACATCTCAACTTCCTGGGGAGCTAACTGCAAGTGGGCGAGCTCTGCCACGCGCAGGACGTCTTCACGGCTGATGGTCATTTACCAGGGACCTCTCGGGTTGGCTGCTAAAACGACTAGCTGCCTTTACGGCTGCGGATAAACGGGATGTGCTCGTTGTCCATTTCCCGGGACACGCGCTTAGGGCCAGGCTTGGCGATGAATTTAATTTCACGAACGAGATTCCCGCCCCAGGCCTGATTGATGCGTTCACAAAATTCTTTTTTCATCGATTCAAGCTGCTTCTGCCAGGCTTTGCTGTCGGCGACGATCTCCAGGCGTCCCGCTTCACAGCGAATGGGCTTGGTATGTCCGGCGAGAATTTTTCCCACAACTTTGGGCCACGCGCCGGTGAGCCATGCGAGAGCTGCTTCGGGACGGTCAAGTCGCCGCAGCACGCCGCCGAGAAATTTTCCCGCTCGCTCCATGGATGGCGGATTCTAACACAGACAGTCGACGCAACGAATCGTTGAAGCAACGGCGAACTCCGTACGAAAGTTCGGACGCAAGAAGCGAAAAGTGTTCACTCTTCGCGAAGAGCTTGTATGGGGTCCACGAGCGTGGCGCGGCGCGCCGGAAAGTAGCATGAAGCTAGCGCGATGCTGGTGAGAAACAAAGTCACCCCCACCAACGTTACGCCATCGAGCGCGCTGAGACCGTAGAGAACCTGCGCAAGGAGTCGCGACGCTGCGGCAGCACACAACAAACCGATTGCGGCTCCAATTGCCACCAGCTTTCCCACTTGCCAGACCAGCAGGCGGACCACGCCGCCAGGCTGTGCTCCAAGAGCCATGCGAATGCCGATCTCTTTCGTGCGCTGGCTGACAGCGAAAGAAGTGACACTCACAATGCCGACTGATGCCAGTAGTAGAGCGAGCAGACCGAGCGTAGCCGCGAGGAGAGCTCCGATCTGAGAGGGCCAGATCCAGAACGACAAGTTCTCCTCAAGCGGGTTTGCGGTGCTGGAAACGTTTGGATCCATCTCGCGCGCCAGACCTGGCAGCGCGGCGATCAAAGGCGTCGTGTTTCCCTTCACGCTAACGAGTATTTTCGGCTCGTGGAATTCGTCAAGCGCCGCGGGCTGCAGCGGAAGATAAAGATAGGGTAAGTTGGCGGACCACAGATACACATTCCGCGTATCGTGGACAACGCCAACGACTTCGAAGGGCGGCGATTTGGGTCCCTGACGAAGGCGCTTGCCGATGGGCTCTTGACCCGGCCAAAGTTGCCGAGCGAGCGATTCGTTCACGACGGCAACTCGGGTGTCGGAGGCGGCATCCTGCGCAGTGAAAGTTCTTCCGCGCGCAACGCCGATGCCGAGCGTGTCGAAGAACTCCGGCGAAACGAGGTTGTAATTAACGATGGGCAGCCTTTGGTCGGCAGGCAAGTCCTCACCATCCGGTAGAACTGAGCTTTGCGAGAAATCTTTCCCCAAAGGGACGGTAGTTGCGGTGGCAACATTGCGGACGCCGGGCAGCGAACGAATTCGTTCCACCAAGCGCCTGTCGAATTCGAGGCGCCGAGCGGAATCGTAGCCCAAAATTCGCAAGTCGGGAGAAAGCACGGCGACGTGTGCCAAGTCGAACCCGGCATCGATGCGCTGAGCTTTGTGGAGCGCACGTACAAGCAGTCCTGCGGTAATCAACAGAAAGAGCGAACCACCAACCTGCGCGACGACGAATGCGCTGCGCACGCGTCGGCCCTTGCGATAGGTGCTGCTGCCGCTTTCTTCGCGAATGGCTACCAGCGGATCCTGCCGGGCGGCGCGCAACGCAGGTATCAACCCCGAAACCACGCCGCTCAGCAGAGAAATTCCTGCCAGGTAAAGCGCAACGTGCCAGTCCGGACTGACGTCGAGGGAAAGCGCAGGGGCGCCCGGAGGATGCGCCACTCTAAGCGCAAGGGCAGCGGTCCACCAGGCGATGAGCAAGCCAGTCACTCCAGCCGCGCCGCTCAGCATCAGACTTTCGACGACCATCTGACGCACCAAGCGCCGGCGCGACGCGCCTAACGCGATGCGAACGCCCATCTCTTTCTGTCGCGTGACGCCGCGTGCCAATTGAAGATTTGCCACGTTGGCGCAGGCGATCAACAGGACCAACCCTACGGCAATCATCAGGGCGAGGGCCAGTGGCACAAGGTCAGACTTCTGGCCCGGCGCGAGAAAACTTCCCCTGGTAACGAGAACAGTCGAGTTGCGCAGACTTCCTTCCTCGGAGGCGTGGAATTGGCTCGACAGCACGGCCATCTCGGACTGCGCTTGAGAAAGCGTTACGCCGGGTTTCAACCGGCCGACCAGAAACAGCCAACCCCCTTCCCGGTCGGCGAGCATGTCCGGTCCCGAGTGCACGTTGGCATTCATCATGATTGGTACCCACAGATCGGGGACCTCGGGATCGCAGCCGATAAAATCTCGCGGAGCGATTCCGATGACGGTGTAAGCCATGTTGTTGAGGGTGATCGTGCGTCCCACTAAACCGGCATCGCCGCCGAAACGTCTTTGCCAAAAATTGTAGTTAAGCATGACTACCGGATTCGCGCCGGGAGTCTTGTCGTCTTCCGGAGAAAACGAGCGGCCCAGGGCAGGAGAGGCGCCGAGCATGTCAAAAAAATTGGCCGAGACCATTTGTGCTTGCAACAATTCGGGAGCAACACCGCCGGCGTTCAGCAGCATGCGTCCACCAGCGTACGCCGAGACGTTAGAAAACGAAGCGTTCCGGTCGCGGTAGTACACATAGGCAGGGTAGGAGAAGATTCCAGTGCCGGGCTCGCCCTGCGCGGCGGAATAGAGGTTGACCAAGCGCTCGGGATCGCGAGCAGGCAGCGGCCGCAGGAGCACGCCGTTATAAAGCGAAAAAATGGCTGTGTTCAGTCCGATGCCGAGAGCCAGAGTGAGCACAGCCGCAATCGTGAATCCCGGCCGTTTTGCAAGGACGCGAAGACCGTAGCGAACGTCTTGAATTAGGGTTTCCATCGGAATCCTCCGGTGCGGCGGCGCGACGAGCGCAGCGGGTCAGCGTCCTCTGTGACTCCAATTAGCAATTCGATGTCCGCCCTAACTGGCATGTAAGTGATTGAGCGAAAAGGCGAAAACTGCCGCGGAAAAAACGCACGGACAGGAAAGAATGTTCGGTCTAGACACGCGGTGTTCGCTAGCGAACAGGTGAGCGCGGATTTTGGGCATCCGATCATGAAATGCGCCGAGCGTGGAGGACGCGAACTGGAGAGCCGCCTGCGACGAATGCGGAGCCGGGCTGACGCTTGAGAATTCGCGAGAACTCGGGGCCATAGAGGGCTTCGCAATCGCCGAAAACGCCGGCATCTTTTGATCTCCAGACTCGCCACGGAATATGCTCTACACGGTATTCCTTGCAACCACCGCCGCGCTGTCCCGCATATCCCCAATAATGCTCGGTGATGAATTGTTCAAGGCTTCCTTCTGCAGGTTGGATCGAAGCTTCTGACGCCTGCACGTGAAGGCGACACCAACGGCGGTTGAGTTTCCATTGATAGTCGGCGGTGATGGCTGGCCCGTCGGTTTCGATTTTGTGTTCCATCGGCAGCCCAACGTAATTCTCGCCGTAAGCAAGGCGGGCGACCAGCGCGATGGCCCGCTTGGGAACGATTTCGCGAATGAATACGACGCCGCGCTTATTTGTTCCTGCATCATGGCGGCGAACGTAAAAGCGAAGATTTACCTCGTCGAAATCGGTGTGAAAGGGAATTGGAAGGAATCCGAACAGCCTTGTATTGAGAAAGCGGAAGCCAACGAGGCTGACAAATGTTTTCCCGTGGAACGAATCGAGTTCGGTGCCGCGCGGGACGTACGGATTTAACATCTCAGGACTGACTTCGTAGTTCAGCATTGCGAGGTAACGCCAGTCGGCGGAGAGGAAGACGCTTTTACCTTCGGGTGCTTGATCAGCGCGCGGCATTAAGCCGGGCCGTTCAGTCCAAGCTGGGGAGCGACTCCGCGCAGGGCGTCGATGCAGAAGGCGATGTGTTCTTCGAGGGGAACGCCCAATTCTTCAGCGCCTTTGTAAACGTCGTCGCGGTTGACTCCGCGAGCGAAGGCTTTGTCTTTCAGTTTTTTCTTCACAGAGGCGGCTTCAACTTCATGAATGCTTTTGCTGGGTTTAACCAGGGCGCAAGCAGTGAGAAATCCAGCCAGCTCATCGCAGGCGAAAAGCACACGGTCGAGCGGCGATATGCGAGAGACGTTGCAATAATCGGCGTGGCCAAGAATCGCGTGAATCATTTCTTCGGAGTAGCCGCGTTCGCGGAGAATTTTCGAGCCTTCGTAGGGATGTTCTTGCGTCGGGTGATGGGCGGCGTTGGGCCAGCGTTCGTAATCGAAATCATGGAGCAGGCCTGTTAGACCCCAGAGCTCTTCATCAGCGCCGAGTTTTCGCGCGTAAGCGCGCGTGCAGGCCTCCACGGCGAGAGCGTGTTTGCGGAGGCTTTCGCCCTGGGTGAATTCGCACAGGAGTTTCCAGGCATCGTCGCGAGTGGGCATGGTTTCCTCAGCACAATGCTGCAAGATGAGGAACACGAAAGCAAGAGTGATCCCCTTCAGGTTGCAGTGAATCGGTTGGCGCAGTCTCGATGGGCCCGGATGTGACGGAGGTCTTTATTGCAGCTTCGCGTACTCGGATTTGGCGGCGATTAGAATGGGGATGTCGGGGTCGGCGTCCTTCCACAACGTGAGGAAATCTTCGTAGGCGGCGAGAGCACGGACGCGGGCGGCGTCGGCATCCGCACCCTGCGAAGTTTTGGCTTGCAGTGCGTTCGCGCGTGCCACGCCCAGATGCGCCAGCGCTCCGGTCCAGCAATTCCAGACAATGCCGCTGTGATCGAGAATCTTCTGAAATTCGGCGGCGGCAGCACTGCCTTGTCCGGCTGCCGAGTATGCCTCTCCGCGCACATAGGTCGGATATAGGCAGGAAATATTGGCGACGAACTGAACCAGCCCCAACTCCTGCGGGGACGTCGCGGCTTGCAGAACGTTCACGGCTGCAGCAGAATTCTTTTTTTTCAGCGCCACTTGCGCGCGAATCGTAGGCAGCCAAAGCGACCCCATCTGCGTGTCCAGCGGGTAGCGCTTACCTAGGTCCTCGGCCAAGGATTCAGCTCGCGCCGTGTCGCCTGCCATGGCAAACGCAAGTGCGGCTTCACTTTCAACGCCCTGACTCGAGGGAGCCAGCTCCAAAGCCTCGGCCGCCAACTGCCGAGCTTCTGTAGCGTTGCCGTAGGCGGCTTCTCGCTGAGCACCAATGGCTTGCCAAATCGCCCCATTTTCTTTGCTGTCCGCCTTGATCGCGGAATCCACTGCGCGCTTGGTTAGCTCCCGTGCCTCGCCGAGATGACCGCCAAATGCCGCAGTGTCGGATGCGAGCGCCGGCCCAAAGTTCTCTTCGGGCTTGCCCGCAAACCACCGTTGCTGTTCGGCCATTGCCGCAGGATCCGAAGCAAGAAACGCGAGAGCGTAGAGGGCATTGTGGAATACGAGATTATCCTGTTTTCGCGCCTGAGCGTCGTGAATGGCCTGTCGCGTCTCGTCAAAGCGCTGCAAGGCAACGGTGAAATTGGCGAGATTGGCGTACCCAACGACCCGATCCGGCGCAAGCCGCAGCGTTTGCTTGGCGACCTCCACAGCCTTCTCATACTGCCCTTGCTGTGCGTACACAATGCCCAAATTGCTATACGCTGCAAAATTCCGCGGGTAGCTTTCAATCGTCTTTTGATAAGTCTCGGCCGCTTTCTCCAATTCCCCAGTTACGTTTTGATAGTAGTTGGCGTCGATTGCCAGTTTTTCCCACTCGCTGGCATGTTCCCGTAACTGGAACGCTCTGGTGAAATACTGGCTGGCCCGTCCAAGCTCGCCGAGAGTGTAGTAGTCATTGGCGACCGACAGGTAGCCCATGACAAAACTCGGATCAAGCTCGATGGCATGCTGATGGTAGGGAAGCGCCGCGGTGTAGCCCTTCTCGTCGCCGGCTTTTATGCCCCGACCGAGCTCCTGCAGAGCCTCGAGCGAAGACGTGGTGGCCTGTACGAGCGGAACATCCAGCTTCTGCACCGTAGCCAACGATTCACCCAACTCAGGACGCAGCTTGGTTGCCGCCACGCCCAGCGCGTCCAGCACCTTTTCTTTGGACGCTGCCGTCACCTGCTGCTCGGCCAGCGAGTCCCCGCTCCAGCAATTCACCGCCTTCAATCCCAGCACGTATTGGCTGCCCAGACTGCCAATCGTTCCGGCAAGGTAGGCTTTGCTGCCCGAGCGTTGGCAAAGCTCGCGGGCCACCTCGGGCGTGAGTTTCGTGTCCGGCGCTCGTGTCATCAACTTCAAATTTTTCGCCACTTCGCTGTCGGAGAGAACATTCAAGAAAGGCGATTGCCGCAGGGAAATGTTGAGAGCCGTTTTCAGTGTGTCGTCGAAGATTGCATCGCCCGTGGTGTTGGTGAAGTCGCCGAGCACGATAGTGTCCCTCTCAGTGAGGGCCTGCGCCCGGCGGGCAAAATAAAGCCACGCGGCAGCGGCTAGACCGATGACCATTACTGCAACCGCGGAAATGAAGACTTTCCAGAGTGTTCTGGCCTCTGCGGGGACTGCGCGAACCTTCGCACCACCTGTTGACACACCGCCCGAGTCCGTTTCGCGCTTCAGAAGTTGCAGGTCACTGCGCATCTCCGCCGCCGATTGGTACCGCCGGTCTTTGTCTTTTTCCAAAGCCTTGCTGATGATGTCTTCCAGCTTGGACGACATGTCAGGATTCAGCCGCGCCGGAGCAACGGGCTTGCGATTCAGAATGGCATCGTAAACTTCTGCCGAGGTGCCTCCCGAAAACGTTTGTTTTCCCGTGGCCATTTCATAGAGCACCAAACCGAAAGAAAAAATATCCGTGCGGGCGTCCAGTTCTTTCCCGCGCGCCTGCTCGGGCGACATATAGGGAATCGTGCCCATGGGAGTGCCGGGCGTGCTCAGTTGCATCGCCTCCTGAGTCAGCGTGGTGTCGGCATCCGCTCCAGCTTTTGCTTGCAGCTTCGCGAGACCAAAATCCAAAACCTTCGCATGGCTGCGCTTAGTCACAAAAACGTTCGCAGGCTTGATGTCGCGGTGAATGATGCCTTCGGCGTGCGCGGCGTCGAGTGCATCGGCGATCTCGATGGCCAGCGACAGAACCGCTTCCGTCTCCATCGGATGCCCGTCGATGCGGTGCTTCAGCGTCATGCCGTCGAGAAATTCCATGGCGATGAACGCCGCGTCGTGCTGGTCGTCAATTTCGTAGATAGTGCAGATGTTGGGATGACTCAGGGCCGATGCGGCTTTGGCTTCGCGCTCGAAACGGCTGAGGGCTTGGGGATCTTTGGCTACATCGTCGGGCAGGAACTTGAGGGCGACAAACCGGCTGAGCTTCACATCCTCGGCCTTGTAAACCACTCCCATCCCGCCACCGCCGAGTCTCTCGACGATGCGGAAATGCGATATGGTTTTGCCGATGAGGGGATCAGAACTGGGCACGAGCAGCACATCTTAGGATGCGTCAGGAATCAAGTCAACGAAGACGGACTCGCTTTCGCGCAACTCGTCGACGAGCGGCATTTGAGTCGGGATGGGCAATAGGACCAGGAACCGAACTCAAAAATACGGTCCGAGAGTGGGCGTCTTAGAATGAGACAGGGGTGTACTAGATGAGACGGCACCCATCCACAATGAGACAGTGCAATTGGCGCGTCTGGTGGGCGCTGTCGCTGGGGTGCAGGCGAAGAAATTGCGTATCTAGCGACTAGTAAGACGCTTAGAGCAGATTCCGCCTGCTGCGTTTGAACGAACGAAAAGGAAAACCTTTTCGGAACTCGAAGTGCAAGAGATGGAAATAAGAGGCAAAAAGCGTCACCGAATGACGCAGCGCGACGATGTGTTGAGATAGATAGCAGACTTTAAGCGTCAAGCGAAAGATGAAATAAATCTTAGCCGCGGTGCAGGTAGGGGCAAGCAGCTTAGTTTGTAAGGAGCTAGACGATGGCCTTAAAATTGGCAAGTAGGGCGGGCGAAATAACACTTGACAAGAAATGGCACCCTATGGACAATCACTCGCGCGCCGTCCCTGCCTTCCCCCTGTCAAAAGAGTCCTCCTCTTCGCATCGCCGGAATAGTCTGCGAGGAGAACCGGTGGCGGAAAAAGAAAGCACAGCAACGAGCATGGATCTCGACCGTGAAGTAATTCGCTGTCAAGTCTGTGGGTTGGTTCAATACCGCACACGCACTGACAATTGTCGTCGGTGCTTGCGCATGCTGCCCCCGAAGGTGTCGTTCGTCATACCGACGCCGTCGCCTCAAGATCTACCGGGGGACGACCGCCAACTGTTTGAGAACTGGCCGAATCGCGAAACTGTGGAGAACATCGGTCAGCGGATTCGACAGTTGCGGGAGTCGCGTGGCATGACGCAAAGTCAGCTACAGGCACGATCGCGCGTCTCGCGTTCGTACTTGTCCCGAATCGAGAGCGGACAGATGACGCCCAGCCTTGGCACGCTTGAGAAAATTGCCGAAGCGCTGGGAGTTGGGCTGAACCGCTTCTTCGTACCGGAAACAAACGGCGAAACGGTACTTGAAGACCCGTTCATTCAGGGGCTGCGTCCGTTCTTGCGGCAACTCGATTGGACGCAGTGGCAAGGCATTCTGAAAAGGTTGCAGGCGATTAGCGAGCACGTCAGCACGAATCATAGCGTGCGTCCCTTACCACCTCAATCTGTAGAGCGACTACCCCACAACATGCCCCGGCGGCAACAGCAGACTGGCCATTCCGCCGCAGTTTTGCACCGCTAGCGCGCAGGATAGAAAGCGCGGCACAACCGATCTTAGACTCGAACGGCCCGGCGGTTCGCCACCTCAGGCGAGCAACCGGGCCGTCTTTTTTTTCTAGCTAGCGATTCGGATAGCGGATGTTACTGGGTATCTTTGGTGCCGACGCGGACTAATGTGATCTGCGTGCCTTCCGAGATTTTCTTGAGGGCCACGACGCGAACGCCATTGTGGTGGTCATCCACGAACGCGACATCGTTGTCGTGTATTATCGCGTGACCGTTTGCGTGATCCATATCGTCGTGGTTCGTCTCCAGGCGGAATTCGGGGCCGAGCCGCTTTTTGTACCAGGCTTGCACGAAGTCGATGGGGTCTTTGGTTTCATACTGTTCGGTCGCGATTCCCACGGCAGTATCGTTCGCGCTGAAGTTAACGCTGGCGCTCTTATTATCGCTTGAAGCAGAGGCTCCCGGATAGACTTCCAGGCCAGTGGCGCGACGGCCGGCTTTGTCGACTGAAAGCGCCCCGACCGGGGTTTGGATATCCACTTTGTCGCCGGAATTATGAACTTTCAGGTGATGGATAAAAAGCCCGGCTAGCGTGACGCCGAAAAGAAACATGACGATGATTCCTGCCGCGACGATACCCAGGATCCACCAAACTGCATTGTTTCTGCGCGGCGGTTGCGCCGGTCGGTACATGGGTGGTTGGACTGGGCTCGTGGACATAGCTGACCTCCTCTCTGCGGTGGCTCAAAGTTAGTTACGCATCTCGGCCTCGAATTGTTTCGCGCGAAGCATAAGCCTGCGCAAGCCGGCGCTAGTAGAAAACTACTTTTACGTCCGGGCTCTTTTTCAGGTGCACGGTGTCGATGAAGCGGACTTGGCGGTCGTCGTACGTCAAGATCAACGAATGGGTGCGAGTGCCTTCGCCGAAGAAGCGCACGCCACGAAGCAGGCCGCCGCCAGTGACTCCGGTGCAAGCGAAGATGATTTTATTTCCGGGCGCGAGATCTTCGGTGGCGTAAATGCGCTTGGCGTCTTTGATACCCATTTGGGCGAGGCGCTCGTGGTGTTCGGGCTTTGAGGCGACTAAGCGGGCAAGAATTTGACCGTTCAGGCAGCGTAGAGCAGCGGCTGTGAGTACGCCTTCCGGAGCGCCCCCCGTGCCCATCACAGCGTGGACGCCGGTGCCAACTACAGCGGCGCTGATTCCGGCGGAGAGGTCGCCGTCAGAGATAAGTCTGATGCGGGCGCCGGCCGCGCGAATCTGATTGATCAGTTCTTCGTGGCGCGGGCGATCGAGGACGATGATCACAAGGTCTTCGACTTTGCGATTGAGGCGCTTCGCAATTGCTTTCAGATTGTCGGCGACCGGCGCATCCAGATCGACTGCGCCTTTGCACGATGGTCCGACGATGATTTTTTCCATGTAAAGATCGGGAGCGTGCAGCAATCCACCGCGTTCGCTGGCGGCGAGAACCACGATGGCGTTCGGCTCGCCAGTGGCGCAGAGATTGGTACCCTCGAGAGGATCAACGGCGATGTCCACTTCGGGGAATTTGCGGCTTTTGTCGCGGACGGCGGCGCCGACTTTTTCGCCGATGAAGAGCATGGGAGCTTCGTCGCGCTCACCTTCGCCGATCACGATGGTGCCGTCCATGCCCACTGAGTCCATTTCCGAGCGCATGGCTTCGACGGCCATCTGATCGGATTTGTGGCGGTCTCCGAGACCCATGGTATGCGCGGATGCGATTGCGGCGCTCTCTACTACGCGCAGAAATTCCAGACTAAGTGCTTTCTCCATTAGTGCTCCTGAGGTGCGAGAGTGAAGTTGAGCGGTTGAATTTTTGCGTTCACAAGAAATGGATCGTCGAATTCGGTCTGATCGCCCGCTTTTTTTCCGGCGACGGGCAACAGGCGTGCGGAAAGCGGCTTGTGCCATTTCACGGAAAGACTAGCAACATCGCCCAGAATTGCGGCGAGCTGATCGCTTGAAACGTCGCCGGGGAGCGGAATCACGTCGAGCCCCGTGCCGCAGACGGCAGAATAGGAGAGCATAGCATCGAGCGAGAGGCGTCCTTCGCTCCAGCGCTGCGAGAGAACGGAGTCTTCGAGAACCGGCAGCATAAGCCCAGAATAGCCGGCTTGCGTGACGGGGATCGCTTTGAGCGCGCGCGTGATCAATGCGCTTGCGGTGAGCGTTCCGCTGGTGCCCATGGGTGCGCCGAGGAAGTTTTCGATTGCTTGGCCAATGGAAACATCTTTCAGTCCCGCGGGCGAAAGATCGATTCCCCCGTACTTCCAGCCGCTGCTCTGGCTGATTTCCTTTGCGGTCTTTTCGACTTGTTGGGCGTAGATGGTCAAAGAAGTTTTTAAGTGCTCCTCCGAAAGTTCGGGGGACTTCGTAGAGGCGAGAGCATCGGCTACTACGTTGGCGGACTGCAAGCCTATGGCGAAGCGCTTTCCTTCGCTCGCGAGATACGATGCGGGATAAAACGGAGTGCCATCTGGAACGAAAGACGAAGTAGTGAAGTTGAAATTTCCTTGGCTGTGCAGGGT
>Ga0209330_1000346_pt1 | contig 21080 bp, 18 predicted proteins | sample JacPinW_OM2H0_O3_FD_187969 | JGI IMG/M metagenome (GOLD analysis project Ga0209330, IMG submission 187969) | Forest soil microbial communities from Algoma, Ontario, Canada - Jack Pine, Ontario site 1_JW_OM2H0_O3 (SPAdes) (version 2) | ecosystem: Environmental > Terrestrial > Soil > Boreal...
CGCCTCGCTCAGCCTCATCCTTAGAGGTCGGGATATCCGAATCGCTACCGTCGAAATATCGAATGGGAAAGTAGCATGAAGGCTTTGTCGAGAGTTCGAAGCTTACTTGTAGCGTTGCTTTTGGTCACCACCGCCGCTTGTGGTGACGCCGCGAGGGATCACTATGCGAAGGGTGTTGCTGAGGCAAAAAAAGGCGACTTGGATCACGCGCTGTCGGATTTAGACAAGGCCATTGAATTGAACCCCCACTATGCCGCCGCTTACTTCGCTCGCGGCCTCGCGCGGCAGTCCAAAAATGACTCTAAAAGCGCGGTGGCTGATTACTCCAAAGCCATTGAACTCGAACCTAAACATTCTGAAACCTATGACGCTCGTGGCATCTCAAAAGCGGCGCAACGCGATCTGGATGGGGCGATAGCTGATTTCGGCAAAGCCATAGAAATAAATTCGACGAATGCCAGAGCCTACAGCAACCGCGGTCTTACGAAGTTTGAGAAGGGCGATTTCGACGGCGCACTTGCCGACTACAACAGAGCTGTGGAGTTGAGCCCTGCATCTTTTCAACCCTACATTAATCGCGGCATTGTTAAGAATAAATTGGGCGATGAGAATGGATCGAATGCTGATTTTTCCAAGGCCATTAAATTGAATCCCAATGCACGAGCGATTATCGAATCGAAGGGTTATTCAATCGCAAAATGATGGCCCGAATCCTCTAGCCGGGAAGCTGACGGTCACCTCAGACGGCTGTGGGTCGACTCCTGCCCCTGCCCTACCCTATCGCCGATTCAGAGCGCAACTCTCACCTGGGGCAAATTGATAGTTTTTGAATCTAGAGCGACACGATCCCACCAGGACTTAGGGAAAATAGCCGATTTCCCGTTGGTGCCGGATGGCGAGAATCCGAACTTCGTCTTTGGCAATCACAAAACGGTATAGGGCAACGTATCCGGAGTGGCCGTAAGAAAGTATCAGCTCGCGTAGTTCACCTTCCAACCGCCGCCCTACCAGCGGGTGCGCGGCGAGGTTGTCGACGGCGGACTGGATCGCGGTCGCCGCGCTGCGTGCGGCATCCGGATTTTCGTCGTGCAAGAATTGAAAGGCACGTTCGATGTGATCGAGAGCGCGCTTTGAATAGACTACCGTTGCCACGGCTTGGGTCGTTGGGCCTTGCCGTCAGGCGCAAGACGCTGCATCCAGGCGTGGACGTCCTCGGCGCGGTAGACTTCACCCGATGCGTCGATTTCGGCGTCTGCGGCGACTGCGTCTTTGACCAGGCTGCGAATCTGTTCCTCGTACGCGGCGTGCCGTTCAACGGCCTCGACGATCAGGCTGTGGGCGGAACGGCCGGTCTGCTTGGCGAGCGCGCCTAAGCGGGCACGTAGTTTGGGGGGGAGACGGATGGTTGTGGTGGCGGCCATGGTGAATCTCCCATCTTGCGAGGCTACAAATGTAACACAGCCCCGTTAGAGCTTCAAGGTTTGGCGTGGGTGCTGCGGCGAGTGCAGCTGCCAGATTGACGGCACTATTTAGAAATGATCGGGTAGTTCTCCGTCGCTCTAGCCGCAGCTGGCGGCGTTAGTAGGCGATCAGTTGAATCTTTGCACGATGGCCGTGGGCGCCTGCTAATTTGCCGTCGCAGGTTAATAATGGTGCGGCGAGTGCTTCGGCAAGGGCTACATAAGCCCCATCGTATGCGCTCAAGGAATCGCGTAGCTGCCAGATTCGCTGAATGAACTCCTGGTGCTCATGGCGTTCAATCAGCAGGTTGGAAAGATCTTGGAGGGCCTGTTCTGCGCGTGGAGCGGTGATTTCCCTCTGCCGTACCAGGCGCCGCAAAACTTGCGTGATTTCAATGTCGAGCAGCTGCGGGGCGTGCATTTGTTCCGACCCCGAAAAAGCGCGCTCCATCAGTCGGTCCGCGCGGTCCGTGCGCAGCAGAATTTCGAGCAGCGCCGAGGCATCAATCACGATCAACGGCTGTCTCGCTCCGCGCGCAGCAATTCGGTCGGGCTTTTCTTGCCGCGGTAGGATTCCCGCTCCTGCAAACGCTCGCGCATTTCCTCGAGGGTCGGTTGCTCGGCGATCTTGCGAACCTCGCGAATCAGATAGTCAGACAACGGCAGGCCTGACATCGCGGCGCGGGCCTTGAGCTGGCGGTGAAGGGCATCTGGGACATGGCGAAGCTGAATCATTTTAGACATGTAAAGATGATAGTTGCATGTGTTGCACATGTCAACATGTGCATCTACCACACTCCCACCAATTAAACGCTTTTTGGCGCCTCGCCCAATAACAGTTGCCATTCTTTAAAAGTATTCGGCGCCACTCTGTCCCAGGGTTACAGAACATCTGTTGGGCCAGACGATTTGGTGGAGTGGAAAGCGTCTCTTGCGGTAGTATGGAAGTGACAACGGATTCGAAGGACGACTACACTTAGGTGCTTGATATGCCCTCACGGGCCTCGATTGCCGCCCGCACCCATGCAGGCAGTGGCGCCGACTTGCCGCTCGTGAGATCAACATGGACGTAGATCTCTTCAACCATGGCGCGCGGGTCTTGTTCGCCAGCACCACGAAACTCGATGCTGAGCGTCAGGCTCGAGCGTCCCAACTTCAGGGTGCGAACAGTCAGATCGATTTCCTCGTCGTAGCGAATGGGTGCTTTGTATTCGACCGTCGCCTTGGCGACATGGAATTCGGGCGTCTCGGGGCCGGACGCAAAGCTGATGCCCAGTCCCCTGAAATATTCTGTGATCGCGATATCAGCGTAGTCCAAATAACGGGCATTAAAGAGCACCGCCTGACTGTCAATCTCGCCGTAGCGCACGCGGACTCGGTGGCGGAAGGATCCCTGTAGTTTCTCAGATGCATCGGTTGTCATGGAACTGAATCTTAGACCAGATTTGCGACAGTATCTGGCAACACGGATGTAGCAACGGACGCCAATCCGTGAGGCGACTCAGAGTGCTACAATGAATCGCAATAATTACACATTCGCGAGTTGCTCGAAGAACGGGCGGCTTGCGCGGGGAGTCTTTGAAAATGCGCACGAAGCAGTTGATCGCATTAGGATTTAGCGCGGCGATGTCCGCGCTGATGGCCTCACCGGTGTTTGCGGCGAATCCCGCGCCCGGCGTCTACAAAGCACCGCTGAACAGCTATGGCCAGCCTGATCTGGAAGGGACCTGGACCAACGCGACCTTGACCGTGCTCGAGCGCCCAAAGGAATACGGCGCGCGTCTGGTGATGAGCCCCGAAGAGGTCAAGAAAGTCGAAGGCGACGACGCGAAAATGTATGCCGCGGACGCCGCGCCCCGGGACCCCAAATTTAAAACCACCGATCTACCGCATGAGTGCGGCAAGGGCTTCAGCGGCGCGGGCTGCGGCTATAACTTTGCGTGGATCGATCCGGGTAACAATGTCATGCGGGTCAATGGCGAACCGCGGACCTCTTTCATCACCGACCCCGTCGATGGACGTCTGCCGCCGACCAAACCCGGCGTGGTGGTTGAAAATCCCTACTTGCATTATGGCGAAAACCCCGAGAATCAAACGCTGGCCGAGCGCTGCCTGAGTTCGTTCGGCTACAGCGCGGGTCCGGTGATGCTGCCGCTTCTTTATAACAATAACTATGAAATAGCGCAGAGCAAGGACACGGTCGCCATCGTTGTTGAAATGGTTCACGACGTGCGGATGATCCGTATCGGCGGAAAGCACCGCACCGATGGCGGTCGCCCTTGGATGGGAGACTCCATCGGTTGGTACGAGGGCGCGACACTGGTCGTTGAGACGACCAACTTCCCGCAAGCCACCGCGCTGCACGGAGCCTGGAAGGAATTGAAGGTCACTGAGCGATTCACTCGCGTCGCACCGCACCGCATCCTGTACAAGTTCAAGGTCGAGGATCCGAGTGTTTGGGACCGGCCGTGGAGCGGCGAATACGAATTCAGCCCGTCGAAAGGTCGGATCTTCGAGTACGCCTGTCACGAGGGCAACTACGCCCTTTCTGGCATTCTCGCCGGCATGCGTGCCGACGAGTCCGCCGCCGGCAAAGCGAAGGCGACCGGAACCAACAAGACTGCGGAAGTTCCTGCAGAACAGAGCGCTGGCAAAAAACAATAAAGTTTGCAAAACAGGCTGGGAAACGGTCAGCGCGACCGAGCCCCAACCTGCGCCAACTGAATCGCTTCTTCAGTGCGCGGATGAGCACCGCCAAGTCCATTGGTAAGGCAGCGCACCGAGCGATCTAGAAGCGGTTGTGCTTCCGCCGCGCGCCCCTCGGCGATATTCGCAGTTGCCACGAGTAGCAGCGCTTCGCCCACATCCGCGCTGGTGTCAGGCCCACGGGCTACCGCTTCGGCGAGCTGAAGCGCTTGCCGCGCAAACTTCTCCGCATCTTCCGGCTTTCCTAAGGCGAGCGACGCCCGCGCGGCAAGATTCAGCGATGCGCGAGCATCTCGTCCATTCTTGGCCTCCCGGTTCGCGGACAGCGAGATCTCCGCGCTCTGCAGTGCCGCCTCGGCCTCGCCACGGCCAAGCTGCAATTGACCGCGAAGCCGATCGACGAGACCTAGGAAGTGCGGGTCGGACGCCGAGCTTTTGTCGATGGCCGCAGCCAACTGCTCCAGAGCGGCTTGCGCTTCCGGAAATTGTTGCGAATCAGTTTCGCCGACACACTCGGCCACCAGTGCGAACAGCATCCAATAGGCATTTCCCGACGCCTGCGCCCGGGCGAACGCGCCGCGCGCCTGCGAAATACCCTCCCGCTGCCTCCCCAGCATCACCAGATTCGAGGCATAGTTCACCGTCATGGATAGCGGTTCAGGCGCATCGCCGTCGATCGCAAAGCGCCGCCTGCGGACTTCGTCGCTGGCCCGCAGTGCCGCTTGCCGTTCACCGATGTTCATAAGAACCGCGGCCTCGTTTTGCATCGCCATCAATCGGGCGCCGGTACCGCCGCGGCCATACAGCTCATGGGTCGCGCCGATCAGTTGAGTCATCGCGAGAGCTTGCTGCGGCCGCGCCGTGTCATTGTAGATGCCGCCAAGATCACTCAGCACCGACGTATACGCCGACAGATAGGTTTTTTTTGAGGTCTCGAGCAAACGGCGCGCATCATCGAGGGTGTCTTCCGCGCGCTTGAAGTTTCCTTGGCGATGCGCGGTTTGCGCATCCGCACGATCGCAGTCCACCTGCAAGCTCACCGGGGGCGCGCTCAACCCTCCCATGAGCTTCCTCGCCTCGGCGACGCGTTGTGCGGCGCTGGCGGCCAATCCGGAGGTAGCTTCCGCGTAGGCTGCCGCACATTGTGCGAGAGCCATGAGCTCAAAATCACTTACGCCCTTGCCCAAATCATAGGCGCGCGCGGCGAGCGCGAGGGCTTGCTTCGTGGCGGTTTGGCCCCGATATTGAGAGCTCAACTGGACCAGCATGCGTCCGGCAAACCGCGGATCGTCGCGGTATTGCAGCTCCAACATGCGCGCGCCGAGATCAAGGCGCGTGGCGGGCGAAACCGCGCTCGAATTGTCGGACAGCAGCAAGAGGTTCAAGAATTCATTCGAGGATTCCGCACGCCGCGCTTCGAACTCGGCCGCATCACGCTGATGGTCTGCCGCCACTTTTTGCATGAATGTCACGACGGTGGCCGCGCAAAGAACCAGCAGGGTGAGTACGCTGGATAGGACGCCGCCGCGATGACGGCGTACGAACTTCGTCAATCGATATGTCACCGTGTCGGCCCGCGCCCTCACCGGCTCATGCAGCAAGTAGCGCCTAAGATCCTCGCCGAAATCGCCCACCGAGGCATAACGCTCGGCGGGCGTCTTCTTCATGGCCTTCGCCAGAATGTTGTCCAGATCCCCTTCCAACGATCGCCGCGGGACGGCGGCAACCTCGCCGACACTGGAGGCGCAGGGCGCATCTTCGGTTAGGGCGGCTTGCAAGAGCTGCGCGTGCGAGGCGGTATCCGAGCCAATGGGATGGCGGCCGGTCAGTAACACGTAGAGCACGAGGCCTAGCGAGTAGACATCGGTCGCGGTGGTCACCGCTTGCCCAAGGAGTTGCTCCGGGGCGGCAAACTGCGGGGTCAGGGCCGTTGCGCTGGAGTGCGTCAAAGCAATCGATCCGGGGGCCGCGTCCAGAAGCTTGGCTATGCCAAAGTCCAACAGCTTGACCAAGCCGTTTCGGGTGACAAAGACATTGGCGGGCTTGATATCGCGATGCACGATCAAGTGACTGTGCGCGTGCGCCACAGCCGCGAGAACCTCGAGAAATAGGCCAATGCGCGCATCGAGTGTCAGCTGCACGCGGCGGCAGTAGGCGTCAATGGCCTCGCCTTCGACGAACTCGAGCACCAAATAGGGGTGCGTTGCATCCAACAAACCCGCATCGATCAGGCGCGCAATATTCGGGTGATCGAGCCGCCCGAGGATTTGCCCCTCGGCGCGAAAGCGCTGCTCCCCTTGAAGACCGATCCAACTGGCATGCAGGAATTTGATCGCGACCGTGTTTTCAAAGCGCTCATCAACACGTCGTGCGCGCCAGACGCTACCCATGCCGCCGCGGCCGACTTCAGACTCGATCACGTAAGGTCCAACGTGTCGGCCGCTAAGGGTTGCCTCTTCGAAATGGTTGCGCATGTCGAGCAACGGCGCGGCCAGAAAATCCCCATAACCCAGACGCTCGCGCTGGGCGAGCACATCGGCTACCTCGCGGGCGAGCGTCGGATCCGTCAGCGCCAGCGTCGCCAACCACGCAGCCCGCTCGGGCTCGGGTAAATCGAGCGCCCGATCGAAGCATTCGCTGAAGGAGCGCCAGTGGTCCTCTACTGTCGTTATCTCATCCCCCTTTTGCGCCGACGGCGTCAAGAAATGCTCTACTTAAGATAAATCGCAGTCGGTCCTCAAAACACGACACCGAGCGATTGCGGGCGTGCTCGCAAGGGTCTTAGGCGGGCTTCATGATTTTGAAGAGAATCGCGCGTGCCTTCTCCCAATCCCGTTGAACGGTGCGCTTGTTGACGCCCCGCTGGGCGGCAATCTCCTCGATCGTAAACCCGCAGAAATATCGCAAGTCGACCACCTCGGCGAGCCTCGGATCGTGGGTCGAAAGTTCATCAAGCACTTGCGAGAGTTTCACGAGTTCTGCTTGATCCACAGGCGACTCGACCTCGGTGGGTAGCTCCGTAATATGGAAGGCGGAGCCGCGTTTCAATGCCCGCCGCTCGCGGACAAAGTCGATGATCAAGCCTCGCATCACCCGCGCCGCGTATCCCAAAAAGCGGGCGCGGTCTGGGAACACCATCTCTCGGCCCGACATGCCGATGTAGGCTTCATGCAGTAGCGTGGTGGGACTAATGGATGTTCCGGCGTTGCGACGCAATTGGCGTTCCGCCAACTGCCTGAGCTCACCATACAGCGACGCAAAGAGTTGCTCATTCGCCTGGTCCGCATCGGCGATTGCAGCACTCTGCGATACTGGCGGCTCGTCAGATCGCATAGCCCATCCCGGCATCTTCGATAACCCTCGCGCTCGTCGGCGTCATGGTACTCGATCACTCAGCATCGCTGGCGGCGATACCTCGTTATACGCTTCTTGCAGCAGGGCGGCGGCTTTGCCGCCCTGTCTTCCGCGTTCTCGATCTGTTTAACGTTCTCCGAACCGGTACTCGATCTGTGCCGTATAGAGCAGAACGTTGCATGCCTGAGTCATGTGCAAGCAATCCGCGCCGACGCCGACGTACAGCGGCGCAGCAACACGAAAAGTCGTGGACAATCCTGCATCGAACCCGACGCCGCGCAGATCATTACGGTAGTCGGCGATCCCGCCCTCAACCACCTGCTTGGACTGATAGTACAGCGCGGACAGCCTAGGCTCGATTCCGAACAGGGATCCGAATTGCAACGGCAACGCGAATCCCGCTGTAGCTCCATGTCCCGCCGGCGCGAGTTGTCCCAGGATGCGTTGCGCAAGGCCGCCAACGTCCGCCGACGTCGTCTTGACCGACAGGGGGAACTGCCCCAGTTGCACATAGCTCAATTCGAGCATGAGACTCCGGTAGATCGGGACTCCGCCATACAGCATTCCGCCGAACTGATGTTTTGAAATCGTCACGGAATCAATATCACTGGACGCAGCACCCAGTCTACTTTCGAGGTCCGTGGGCGAGAATTGATAGTTGGATAGACCTGCCCGAATTCCAACATAAGGGCTAACCGAGTTGGTCGGCTCCTCAGCCCGCGCGGATGAAGCCCCGAGCAGCACCGCCGCGCCAAGAGCAGCCGCTGCATCGATGGTGAGCTTCGGGCGGCTCGAACGAGTCCGCTGCCCCAACACCAAGATCAAAAGGGCACAAAGCGACCCGAACTCCAGCGAGCCGCCGCCTCCGACGTGTCCGGACACCATCGTATCGGGCACGACCGGCGCTGGCGGCGCAGCTTGCGTCGTGATGCTAAATGCACCGCTGACTCCGCCGACCGTCAAGATCACCGACGTATTAGCCAAGTAGCTGGAGGCGGCGATCCCTCGAAGAACGACCGTGTCGCCTTGATTGATGCTGCCGCCAGCCGATGTATACGCAGCCCCGTTGATGCTGTAAGTGCCGCTCGAAACCGCGATCGGTGCCGGTGCATTTATGCCGGTAATCGTCACGGTGTTGCTGGTCTGCGTCGAATTCGGTGCGACACCCGTCACGGCGGTAAAGGAAAACGCGTCGGGCGTCGTGTGGGGCGCCTGTTTCGCCTGGGCGCAGCCTTTGGGAAGATTCCCGGCTTGTTGGTCGGCAAACGTCCAGGTGCTTCGGTCGTAGAAGCACACCCATTCCGTCTCGGTAACTGGTGCCTTAAAGCCGTTGGTGGGCTGCAGCACTGCAATCGAGGTCAGATTTTCCGCGCTCTCTTCCTCGTAGGCGACCACGAGCTGAGCCGGTGCCAGGGAGGCGGGATCTCGGACGACCAACATGCCGCTGCCGCTATCATCGTCATCGGCAAACCACTGACCGTTCCAATCGGTAATTTCACAGACCAGGTTGCACTCAGAAGAATCCAGTGAATTGATTGCGCCCCCAACAGTGGGGTATAGGACGATGAAGTAAGTGCCCGAGACATAGGGAATGTAAAAGCGCACGCCAGGGGACGAGTAAATCGGAGTGGCAGAGGTGAAATTGATGGTGCGCGAAATCCGAAACTCGTTCTGGTTCGGATCCCCTGCGCCATACACCGTGTAGTCGGTCGAGGCGATCGGGACGTTCGTGGCATTGCCCTGAAAGTCCTTGCCGGTCGTGGTCGTCGTCAGTGTGGTTGCCGTCTGATTCGATGCCACGGACGCATAACCATTGTCGATGACGAACGGATCATCACCTCTACTGGTCAGAGAAACTCCGAGCGACTCGCCGAAGAAGTCTTCCGGATCGGACGCCCCCGGGAAGGTCCCGGACTCGTTGACGAAGTTGGTAGTGGCCAGTGCGCCGCTACCTCCACTCCAGACGACTTCATCCAATCGGTCTAGGTTCGCTGTTTCGAAGCCGAACTGCGCGTCGGCGAAGTCCAGGTGAACATTGCCTCCCGAGAGGACGATTCCCTGAGGCGCCGGTACATCGCGCAATACCGTCCCGGCTTCGCCCCGGCATGCAAACGACAGCGCCGGTAAGATTATTGTCAACAATCGAGCATTTCGACCGAAGTTCATCGCTGCCATCCCGCGGTTGGATCCCTAGTCCTCTAGAACGGAATCGCGGGGAAGAACGTGACATGGGGAATCGTCCGCTCGTAGGACGAGGGCGCGGCTGAGCGATACCGGATGCTCTTCTAGAGCGTGGCCATATCGATGCTGAAGCGGTATTTCACATCGCTCTTCAGCATCCGCTCATACGCCTCGTTGATCTTCTGCATCGGAATCACTTCCACGTCGGCAACTATGTTGTGTGCCGCGCAGAAATCGAGCATCTCCTGCGTCTCGGCAATTCCGCCGATCGCTGAGCCCACGAAATGCCGCCGCTTCATAATGAGCGGAAACACACCGATCGACAGCGGATTTTCGGGCGCACCTACCTGGACCATCGCGGCATCGCGTTTCAACAAATTAAAGTACGGCCCCAAATCGTGATCCACAGCAACCGTGTCGATGATCAAGTCAAAACTCGCCGCGTGTTTCGCCATTTCGTCCGCTGATTTGGACAAAATCACAATATCGGCGCCCAGCCTTTTCCCATCCGCGACCTTTGAGGCGGAAGTTGTGAACAATGCCGTCGTCGCACCCATGGCGTGGGACAGTTTGACGCCCATGTGCCCCAAACCGCCCAAGCCGATGATACCCACCTTCTTGCCGGGGCCCGCCTGCCAATGACGTAGCGGCGAGTACATGGTGATCCCCGCACAGAGCAGCGGTGCCGTTGCCGCGAGGTTCATGCCTTTCGGAATGTTCAACACGTACCGACGGTCTACGATGATGCTGCGTGAATAACCACCAAAGGTGGGACCACCGATGACCTTCTCGGTGCCGCCATAGGTACCCGTCATACCTATTTCACAATACTGTTCCAGACCTTCGCGGCATGAGGCGCAACCGCGGCAGGAATCGACGATGCAACCGACACCCACTTGATCGCCGACCTTAAAGTCGCGCACATCGGCGCCCACTTGAGCGACGCGGCCGACAATTTCATGGCCCGGCACGGCGGGATAGACGGTGAAGTGCCATTCGTTGCGCGCAAAATGCAGATCCGAATGACAGACGCCGCAGTAGAGAATGTCTATTTTGACGTCGTCCTTTCCTACATCGCGCCGCTTGATGGTCAATTGCGACAGCGGCTTATCCGCGGCGATGGTACCGAAGCCCGCGTATTCAGGCATGCGTGTAATCCTTACAAATTAGGTTGAGTAGATGAAGTACAAAGAATACTTCACATCGAAGCAATCCGCCGAGTCGAGTGAATTTTTTTGCCTCAGGCTGCAGAGAGATGCGTTCCTACATAGCGCCCGATCTGCGCAAAGACGTCATCCACCTGGCGGGACGTCGGCGCGCCACCCCGGGTGTACGCGCAGACCACCACCGGCTCACCGCGTGTTGACCACGTCACGGCGATGTCGATAGCGGCGTCCTTGCCGTTGTTGCCGGTCTTGTCGCCGACCCGCCAGTCTTTCGGCAAGCCGGCTCGCAGCCTGTTGTCCCCGGTCTTGCAACCCAGCATCCAGTTTGTGAGATGCTCGCGGGACGCGGGCGACAGTGCCGTGCCGAGTATGAGTTTGTGCAGGTTGCCCGCCATGGCGGCGGGCGTGGTGGTGTCGTGGGGATCGCCGGGAGGCGTGCGGTTCAGCTCCGGTTCGTTGTGGTCCAGGCGGCTCACCGTATCGCCGATGGATCGCCAAAATGCCGTTAAGGCGGGCGGTCCGCCGAAGCGTGCCAGCAAAGCGTTGGCACAAGTGTTGTCGCTGAGTTCGACGGCGGCTGCGCACATGTCGGCTACCGACATGGCTCCTTTTTCCAAGTTCTGCTTGGCGACGGGGGCCCATTCCATCAGGTCTGCGGGGCCATAAGCGATCAGCTCGTCCATGCGAGCCTGACCGCGGTCGACGCGGCCGAGGACACTGGCTGCGAGCGATGCCTTGAATGAACTGCACATGAGGAAGCGCTCATGAGCCCGCCAGCTCAACAGCGCACCCGTCTTAAGATTCTTGGCATAAACGCCAATGTGGCCGCCGCTGTCGCGTTCATAGTCAGTGAATGCGGTGATAGGGGCTCGTTGCGCGAGCGCAGGTGAAGCTAGAAGTGCCAACGTACTGCACAAAACGTCTCTTCTATTCATTCCGCTTCCTGAGTCAACGGTTCTAACTCCCAAGTGTCGTTGCCAATTGTGGCAATCTGCGCGCGGGATTGTGACAAAGCCAAGGCGGCGAATCATGACGCGCTGGCCTTAAGTCGACATCTCAAGCGGTCCCCGGCCGGCCGCGAGCTGACTCACAAGGGCTTCTTAAAGCGATATAAAAATTGGTCCGTGTGATGCCGCAGGGACGGGTCAAATACGCTTTTTGTATGATCGTCGCGAGGATTGGCGAGTATCGAGCTTTCGGCATCGAGCTCAAAGCCAGCCGCCAGCACGTCACTCCTGACTCTCGCCGGATCGATCCGGTGTAGTGTCGCGGTTGCGCCGATCCCCGAACCGGCGAGCGCAGCGTGATCCAATACCACATAGACACCGCCCGGCTTCAGGGCCGCGAACACCTTCTTGTTGAATACGGTCACATCCACCGGTGCCATGTGCTTATCGTAGAGGTCATGGTAGTTCTGTCGAATGACCACGGCGTCAAGACCCGATGGGAGCGGCGAGGCCACAGGTTCTTCGCTGACCACGATATTGGGCGACCGCGCGGCCAGCGACCTGATGATCACCAACAACTCAGGATGAAGCTTGGCCACCTGCGCAGTTTCGACGGCGTAAACCTTTCCGGTCGGCCCGACCGCTTGCGCCAACGCCGCAGTCAAATGATTCCCCACGATATCGGCTACTTTGTCGCCTTTCTTAAGAGCAACGAATGCGATGACCTCCGGGACTTTCCATGCGGGATTGGGAGGTCGGTCGCCAAACGGTGCGGACTGCGATGAGGCGGCGGTCGCAGCACCGATCGATACGGCGAGCAATATCAAGATTGCGCGTGTTCGCATGCGGACTATCCTGCTCGTAATACTTCCGCGCCCTCATCAAACACGGCTGATATGCGACCGGTACAGCATAGCGGCAAATCCCACGGCGCGTCCATCGTGGCAGGAGAACGCCGTGCATTCAGCTCATCGAATAATTTAGCGGCCGCTCCGCATCGGCCAACGGTCCACGGCCATCATGAATGTGGACAGCGGCTCCGGAGCGTTGTGAAACTGCGGCTGGTTAGAACCTCACGCTGACTTTCGCATACAAGTTGCGTCCCAGCGCGTCGTATACCCCCGTCCAGCTGTTGCCATTGCAGGCTCCCGTGACGCAATTGCCGGAGAGGGTGATCGGGGGATCCTTGTCCAGCACGTTGTTGACACCGACGCGCAGGGTCACATTGCTCGAAACCGTGGCTGCCGCCGAGAGGTCCAGATAGCTGTAGCTCGGAATGTGACTGTAACCCGGGTATACCGAGCCAGGCGCGGACAGCCCCACGCTCTGGCTCAATGCGTCGACCAAAGTAGGGCCTATGTAGCGCCATCGGAGGTTCACATCCAGACCCGACCAGGGGGTTATCCAATCGGTTGAAAACACACTGCGCCATCGCGGCAAGGGGTTGTTGCAGGTATTCCCATAGTAGCCGGCGCAATCGTACGACGGCCCGGCGACAAACCCGGTTCCACTCGGATTCGGCACCGTCACGGACGGCTGCGTGACGTTGCTGATCGAGTCCGTCCCTTCCAAGTTGTACGACAACTTCCCGAATGCGCCGAGGTCCTCGGTGTAGTGCAGCTTGAGGTCGACACCCTTGTTCTGCCGCACTCCAGTATTCTCTTCCAGCGTACTGACGTAATACGCGTTACTCAGCCACAACGAGCCGTTGGGGCCGCGGTGGATGGCCAGGCAGTCAGCCGCATTACCGTCTGCGCATCCCAAGATGACGGCGGTTCCCGCCTGAGCCTCGATGGCACCGGTGATGCGGATATCGTAGTAGTCCACGGTCGCCGAGAAGTTGGGCAGAAATCTCGGCTGAAATACGAATCCATACGACCAGGTATGCGCTTTCTCGGGCGATAGATTCGGATTGCCGCCGCTTGAGGTAAAGAATTGATTGGCCGGATTCGCTGCGATATTGCCGTATTGGCCGGGCTTCACTCCGGTCAGTGCGCATTGCGCGGCGCTCAATGCAGGGCTCGGACCCGCGCAAGGATCGACGGTGCCGCCCGGAGTGACGGTCGGGGTCGTGAAGAGTTCGCTAATGTTCGGTGCCCGCACTGCTTGGGTGAAGCTGCCGCGAAAACGAATGTCCGACACGGGGGCCCACTCGACACCGAACTTGTAGGTGTTGGTATTGAAGCCGAGGGTGTACGAGGAGTAGCGGTAGCCGCCGTTCACGGCCAGCTGATCGGCGAAGGGCACATCGTCCAAGACCGGCAGGTTGAATTCGGAGAAAACTTCCCCGACATGAAACCCGCCGGCAAGCGGAAAGTTGAATCCGTTGCTGCTCAGATCATCGATGGCCGCGATATCCGGTTGGAACGAAGAGTTCTCTTCACGGTATTCCGAGCCTAGGTTGACTTGCAGGCCGCTCTTCGCGGTCGGTAACTGCACTCCATACTTGCCGAGGTCGCCGGTCAGGTTGGCCGACGCGACATACTCCTTGACCTCGCCGTTGCTGATCAGGGGCAGGTGCATGTAGTTAAGGGCCGCCTGGGTGACACCGCCCGGCACCCAGACGTTCCAAGGAACACAGCCCGGCACCGTCGTGGTAACAGCGTTCACCGCGCAAATCGGACCGGTCGGACCTTGCACGACGTTGAGGGCATTGCCCTCGGCCGTAATATTGAGGTAGTTGTTGTTGGATATGAACTGATCCGTAATGCCGACTTGGGCGTAGACGTCGTATTTGAAGCCCTCGACGATGTCGCCTTTCACGCCGATGACCGTGCGAAAGTCGTCGTTGGTGTAGTCAAACTGACGGCCACCGCCCTCGACGTTGCGGCGTAACAGGTAGGCGGTCAAGACACCGCCGGCGGGCTGGCCCTGCTGGGCGAGGAGCGCCGGGTTGCAGATCACCGATCTTTCCTGCGCCGTCAGCAGCGGATTGCCGGGCAGTCCGACTCCAACGGCGCCGCAGTTGATGGACCACACGCCGTTTGGGGGAGGTGCGCCCGCAAAGTCGCCGTCCGGCGCGAGCTGCTCGACCGTGTTGTTATGCATGAACGAGGCTTCAAAGTAGACCTCGGCGTGGTCGTTGACGTCGTAGTGCAGGAACGCGCCGGCGGTGTATTTCTCGCTCGGCCTTATTTGGTAATTGAGTGGACCGTAGTTATAGAGGTCGGCGGGGGTTAGCGGCCGCAGGATTCCCGTCTTCGGGTCAACCGTGTCCGTCAGGATGTTGCCGGTAGAATTGTAAGCGAGGAATGCGCCGCTCGCATTGGTTTCCGAACCGCCGCAGACCGGTCTCGAGCCCGCAGGCCCAGCCGTCAGCGTGCAGGCGCTGTAGTCGAACTTCGACTGCAGAACCGCGGCCTGGGTCTGGTAAGTCGCATAGACTGTGGCATTGCCCTTGCCGTCGGCGAAGTTCGAGCCGGCCGTGAAGGCGAGGCTCTTGTTGAATCCCGTGTTCACTTCGCTCGGCGGCGTCGCATCGCCCTGCGCGGACTCGATGCCCGAATAAAGCGACTCGTGGTTGTTGTGCTGGTACATGCCGTAGCCGACGTCGATCTTCACACCCTCGTAATGGGTGTTCATGATGAAGTTGACGACGCCCGCCACCGCGTCTGCGCCATAAGTCGAGGAGGCGCCGCCGGTTAGAACTTCGACTCTCTCGACCAATTCAATCGGAATCTGGTCCAAGTCGGCAAAGTTGCGGCCATCCGGCGCGCCGGGAGCGAGGCGTCGTCCGTCCATCAGCACCAAGGTGCGCGGCGCTCCGAGGTCATGCAAATTGACCGACGCCGTGCCGTCCGCGCCATTGGACAGGGCGGAGCTCTGTGCCGCGTAAACCGACGGGAGTGTGTTGAGGACGTCCTCGATGCGCGTCGCGCCGGTCTGCGCGATGTCAGTCGCCGTGACCGTCGTGACCGGGCTGATGGACACCAGATTCAGCGACTGGATGCGCGATCCGGTGACCACCACTTCCTGGATCTCACCGGTTTCGGCTGCGACGGCGGCCGGTGTGCTCGGTGTAGTCTGAGACAAAGCCACCGGCACGACGGATGCTGTCGCCGCGGCCGCGCTGAGCACGGCACGCACCGCCTGTTGCAATATGCGATTCTTCCCCATGATTGGCTCCCTAGCGTCTGTGTACTGACTTGCTTCAGTTGCTCTGCCGGCACGCGCAAAGATTGTGTTTGGTATTCCCTGACGGACTGAGGGCGGAGCTTAGGTGAGATAATTCAAGACGAAGTTAGAAATGTGATCAAAGCCGCTCCAGGGGTGACGGGGCTCGATGGCGTGGGGATGACTGCGAGGCTCAGCCGCCAAACTTTTCTCATCAACAGAACGAAGATCATTGCCGCGAGTAAAAAAGCGCCGCGCAGCCCGATCGGCGCTGACGCATGTTTGCAACGAGCGAGAGGGTGATTGCCAGACGCGACATAAGATCCTGTGCCGCCTATGCTCAACGGGGGCACGCACGACGCCGAAATCTGTTTCGTCCCGCCTATAGACTCATTCGTCCCTGAAATTGCTCAAGCTCAGAGAGCGAGATTCCTCAACAAACGGTATTCTAGATCATGGCTGCAAATGTCAAATCTGACTTTTCTCTGCCGCGCTCGTCAATCACCCCTGCATCCACGACGTTGAATCGGGCTGCGCGAACTCATCCGCGGGTGTCGTACGGAGTTCTAGCGTTGCTCGCGGCAGCCTTCTGGCTGTTTGTTACGCTCACAGACGTCTTGTACGGCTACAGCATGCAGATCTACGCCTTCAAAGTGGTCAGGGATGAGTTATTCGTGCGTTGGTATGAGGTTGTTCTGCAACATATTTTGCTTTTCCCAATACTTTTTGTTTGTCTTGCTGCGTCGTTGCGCATGGGATGGGCACCGATCAGGCGCGTGCTGGTGCAGATCATGCTGGGTGGGATGTTCGCGGCGCTCTCATACTATGTAATGGAATTGTCCGAGTGGCTATTTTTCGGGGTATTAATGCCGAGAAAATCGGTCGGTGCCCAATGGACGGCCAGCTTCGTCACGTTTTTCATGACCTATAGCTTCGGCGTCATACTGGTCACGGCGTTCGCTTACTATCAGCGCTTCCGAGATGCAGAAGTCCGCAATTCGGCTCTCGAGCAAGGCTGGAGTAACGCGCGGCTTGCGGCCCTGCGTATGCAACTCTCGCCCCACACGCTGTTCAACCTCCTGCACACCATCCGTGGGCACATCAACAAAGAGCCGCAAGTGGCCCGAGCCATGGTGGTCCAGCTCGCCGACCTGCTGCGTCGTTTGCTCAGTGCCAGTCAACGGGAGTTTGCCTCTCTACCGGAAGAGCTCACCTTTGTTCGCCTCTATCTCGAACTTCAACAGCAGCGTTTTGCCGAGCGCCTTGAGATTGTGCTGCCCGCGGTCGAGAACCATTGGGACTTGTGGGTTCCCACCTTGATACTGCAGCCGCTGGTGGAAAATGCAGTCGTTCACGGGCTTGCGGGCCACGAGGCAATGGTGCTGGTGCGAGTCGAAGTGCAGATCCAGCGTGAATCAGTCATCTTGCGCGTCATCAACACGACTGCGAAGGAGTGCACAGCAGGCCCCGATGGCATCGGTCTGAACAATGTCCGCGAGCGCCTCGATGTGCAATTTGGAGCGGATGCATCATTCACCGCAGGACCAAGCGGCAGCGAAGAATGGACCGCTGAAATCACGATACCGACGCTTCGCGAGCTGTCTGCATCACCGAGCGTCGCCCTACCCTCGGGGTCTTGATGGATGTCATGATCGTCGACGATGAGCGCGTGGCGCGCCAGACTGTGCGGGAATGCTGCGAAGCAGAACCGGATCTTGCGGTCATCGGCGAATACGCCAACGCTTCTACAGCGCTCGCCGCCATCCGCCATCGTGCGCCGCATTTGTTATTTTTAGACGTGCAGCTCGGCGCCACCTCCGGAATTGAGCTGGCGCGCGCGCTTGCGCCACCTGCCCTGCCGTTGATCGTGTTCGTAACGGCATATGATCATTATGCACGGGAGGCGTTTGAAGTCAGCGCGGTCGACTATCTTATCAAGCCGTTTGACGAGCAGCGCTTCCGCGCCATGCTCATACGGGTTCGACAGCGCTACAGCGCGCAGAGCGTGTCTGAACGTGAAACCATATTGGCCAATTTGATCGCACAACTCGAGCGGGCTTCGCGATCGCTCAAAGAGGTGCGTCCCCGCCTGCTTGCGGAGGCGGAAGGGCATCGCCACATGATCGATGTCGCACAGATCGAAATGCTCGAAGCGGACCGTAATTATGTGACGCTGCGCGTCGACAACAAGACGTTTCACGCCCGGACCACGCTGCAGCAGGCCGCGGAGGCCATGCGCTCGCAACCGATGCTGCGCATCAGCCGTTCTTGCATAGTCAACATCAACCACGTGTGCGAAGTGACCCGCACATTGCGCGGCGACTATGTTCTCTTGCTCAGGAGCGGCGCCACGGCTTCAAGCAGCCAAGGATACCGCGACAAAGTGCGTGCGCACCTCGAGCAGCTGACTTTGGGCAGGGTATGAGCGCCGGTCGCAAGATTTGCGGCCAGGCGCCGGTTAGTGAGCTGGACTGCCCGGCACTTGTGCCCTCAAACGATTTGACTCATTGACCGTCCACGTTACGGTACGAGTGCGTATCGAGCCGGCTCGAGGACTGCCGCGCAGATGCGGAATGCGCCAGAATATTTTGCTGCCGCGGCGTACAAGGTGGCCGCGTACATGGTGGAGCCTGCGCGCGCGCCCGCTCATGCCGTCGCTTGCGGCGCCCATAAAGCCATACGGCGATAGGACGGGCGAGCGCACTTCCACATGATCAAGGAGCGGAATTTTCCCGGCTCTAGCCCTCGAGCGATTCAGCCGCGCAAAGCTCTGCGGGCGATGCGATACCCCGGAGCGGATGCCGAGTAGCAATAGAAACGCCAACAGAACGGGTATGTCGGCGGCAATCGTGCCGAGCGCGTGACGAGCAATGGCTTGCTTGGACGCCGGCGAGCACCGCGCCTGTTGATAGTAGGCATCCCAGCTGCGTTCGTATCGAAAACGTACACATTGACGCAGCATATCGCCATTGTTGCCGTCCGATACGCACACCGTGCAACGACAGTCATCGTCCACGGGATGCGGGTCCTCATCCACCGGGGTATCGAAGTCAAAGTAAGCTTCCATGCTGCTTGCCAGCACGACCGTTTCGGTCTCCTTATCGCTCCAAAATGTACGGACCAATCCGCGGCGCCCGTCGGTCGAGGATTGGATAAAAGCACCACGGCGACCTGATCGACGGGTATCCGCCGCGTCTAAACCAAATCCGTATTGCGCAAGCTCGGCGCGCCACGGCGCTTCGCACCACTCCACCCATACGGTCTCAGCAGGGACATGCAGCAAATCCGCGCACGTCACACTGCGCGAGCCCTTCGAATATGCCAGCGCGGTACACAGTCGCGTCAGATCGTCGCTGAGAACATAGCGTATGGGACACTGTGCCACGCGGCCGGCATATTCGGCCGCGCCGCTCAAATGACTCAAAACGCCGCTGGTCGTGTCTTTGACAATCAGCGGTTCGCGAAATTGCGCAAGACGATCCACTAACTTCATTTGCCAAAGCTAGCAAACACGCGGCGACAGGTTGGCCACTATGGGACGAAGCTGACCCCCGCGGGGAGCAAACCCCACTCTCCAGGGATCAGGCCGTCGAGCGCTCGGTCAAAGCCCGATGTCCACCGAGGTTAAACATAATTTTTTTCGGAGCACGACAAACTGCTGCGTTCTTTGCGCCTGGACAAGGGCACCAGCGGTATGACATTGAGTATGGCGTCGCGATACGAGGTACTCGATTGAATGCAGGCCCCAGAAGATAAAGTGAATGCGAATGTTCCATGATCGGCGACTTCCGCATAGGCAATCGCTCGAACATTCAGCAGAAGAGAACGTTCAATTCGCATAAATCCCAGGTCGGCCAAGCACGCGGTCAAGCGCTTGATAGAATCCCGCCGAATGTAGTCGCAAGTACCGCTGCGGATCGTCACATAGTTGCCGTGGGCCTCAATGTAATCTATTTTTTCCACTTCCAGTGGGTATAGACGATGTTGACGTTCGCCCACCAAGAATCGCAACTTGTCGTACGAATGCGCGGGCAATTGAAAAGCGCCGCGCCGCTGCAGCGCCGGAAATAGGGAAGCGCTTGCGCGCGGAGACCGGCAGCAATGTTGAGCCCGCTCGAGCGACTGGCCCAGGCGTACCGCATCGACTGGCTTGAGGAGATAGTCGAGCGCACCGGCGGCCAATGCGGCCGCGGCGTGATCTGGGCCACCCGTGACGACAATGCTGAAGGGTCCACTCTGCCAGTGTGCTGCACTGAGGAGGTCAACCCCGGACATGTCGGGCAGCTCCACGTCTACCAGCATCACGTCAGGGCATAATTGATCCGCAGCACGCAAAGCGGCGAGCCCGGATTGCGCCTGTCCGACGATTTGCACATCATCGTGTTGCTCGCACATCTCAACCAGAGAAGTGCGCTCGCGGCCTTCATTCTCGACGACGAAAACTTTTAGCGTCATGGTGCTCCCATACGCATGAAAACCCATTTGCATACCGAGATCCATAGGCCTGTTTAGTTGGTCCCCGCTATCAGCTGGCTCGTCCCGAAAATCACAAAGATTATTGGTGGCGGGACGAGCGCACACCATCGCAACGGCACTTTTAATCAAAATGGAGTAAGCGCGTACAAGCGTCCCTCTTTGAATGAGCGCTAAGATTACGGCGAGCTCGTGACCATCTGAATCGCACGAGGGATCATCGTCAATGCGCCTATTCGTCACTTGCATCTTGATTATCGGGCCGGCGGTCCTGCTGATCCTTGGGTTCCTGAGCTTGGCTCGGGATCTTTTGTCAAATAGCGCCTTTGCCGCGCCTTTCTCGCCAGACGAAGATCAGATCGCGATTGAAGAAGACGCACGGCCGGCCGGGATCAATCCGAGTAGGCCCGGGCCTACGCCGCTACGGATTCGCGGAAACTTTGGAACGCCGCAGAACTGAGCCCGTCTCGCGGAGCAACGATCCCACCACCAGCGCCGCAATCAGAACGCCGATCCAGAAAAGACCGGCGTGCCTGAAATGCGAGGCGACGTCGATGGTTTGGGCCCCCAGTGTTTTGCCAAACTGGCCCGCAAAAATTGGGCCGATCGCCGCGGTGACGGCGAAGGTCAAAAAATTGATCGCGCCGGTGGCACTGCCCTTGACCTCGTCGGGATTCACT
>Ga0209330_1000347_pt1 | contig 21051 bp, 13 predicted proteins | sample JacPinW_OM2H0_O3_FD_187969 | JGI IMG/M metagenome (GOLD analysis project Ga0209330, IMG submission 187969) | Forest soil microbial communities from Algoma, Ontario, Canada - Jack Pine, Ontario site 1_JW_OM2H0_O3 (SPAdes) (version 2) | ecosystem: Environmental > Terrestrial > Soil > Boreal...
CACGCGCAACGCGGTAATTTATCGCAAGCTTTACGGTGGCCAACAAAATGAACCCGTCAAACTCGCCGCAAACCGCAAACATCAGCCCTGAGCTTTCCGAAAAAACTGCGCAGTTCACAGAGTCGGTAATCCGCGAGATGACTCGCCTGGCCATTCAATACAAGGCCGTGAATCTTTCGCAGGGCTTTCCCGATTTTCCCGCTCCTATTGAGATAAAGCGTGCCGCGCAGGAAGCGATTGCAGCGGACATCAATCAATATGCGATCACGTGGGGCTCCAAGAACCTGCGCAACGCTATTGCTGAAAAATTCGCACGCACGAATGGCATTTCGATTGATCCCGAGCGCGAGGTCACGGTCTGCTGCGGTTCCACCGAAGCGATGATGTCGGCCATGATGGCCATCATCAATCCCGGCGACGAAGTTGTCGTCTTCGAGCCGTTCTATGAAAATTACGGGCCGGACGCGATTCTTTCCGGCGCCAATCCGCGATTCGTCAAACTTCATCCGCCGGATTGGAAATTCGATCCGCAGGAATTGACCGCCGCGTTCGGTCCGAAGACCAAAGCGATCATCTTAAACACGCCCAATAATCCGACCGGCAAAGTTTTCGAGCGTGCCGAGCTGGAGCACATCCGAGACCTGTGCGTCCGCTGGAATGCGTTCACCATTACCGATGAAATTTACGAGCACATGCTGTACGACGGCGCGAAACATATCTCCATGGCTACGCTCGACGGCATGCGTGACCGCACGATCACGATTAATGCGCTTTCGAAAACATACAGCGTCACTGGCTGGCGCGTAGGCTGGGCGATTGCGCCTGCGGAAGCAACGCTGTCCATCCGCAAGGTCCACGACTTTCTCACCGTAGGAGCGGCCGCGCCACTGCAAGAAGCAGGAGCGGCGGCGTTGAACTTTCCGCAAGATTACTACGATACGCTGGCCCGCGAATACACCGTACGGCGCGATCGTCTCTTGGGAATTCTCACCGGCGCGGGATTCCGATGTTTCAAGCCACGCGGAGCGTATTACATCATGACCGACATCTCTGCATTCGGGTTCCCGGATGATGTAGCGTTCGCGAAATATCTGGTGAAAGAAATTGGCGTGGCCACGGTACCGGGTTCGAGCTTTTATCGAAATCCTGCCGACGGAAAAACGCATTTGCGCTTCACGTTTTGCAAAACAGAAAAGACATTTCAAGCTGCCGCGGAGCGCTTGGCAAAACTGAAAGTGGGTTCCGCAGCCCAGCTGAAGTAAAAGTCCGAGGCCATGTTAGAATCCGCAAGATTTAATCAGGAGCACTCAACGCCATGAAATTCGATTTGATCCCGCCCGACACTCGCCTGACCGCGAACGGGGAAGGGCAGCCGTACGAAATCGCTGCGAGTGAGACGCGCACGTTTCTATGCTCGATGTTCATCGCGGATCAGATCGAACAGGAATCCGTGGACATTTCCGTATGGGGTTCGGCGGGCGGTCAAGAGTGGGGAAAATTGCCGCTGCTGAAGATGCCGCAGCGATTCTACCGCGGCGAAACGCGCCAGATTCTCGATCTCACGTTGAAACCAGAGGTGCGTTTCCTGCGTGCGAAGTGGGAACTCGTGCGCTGGGGCCGCGTCGCGCCCCATGCCATGTTTGTTCTCGGTTTCCACCTCACGGAAATTTCCGCCTTCGCCAACGCTGCCCTAGCGCAGTAGGCGTCGCCTCGCGGCCTGCCCCGCACAGCAAAACTCGTTACGTATTGAGATCGAATGATTGCAAGTACGCGGGTACGGTGACCGGCCAGTGAAAGCGGCTGGTGATCGCTCCATGAAAAGAATCGAGAGCGGTCGGCTCGCCGTGCACCAGAAACGTTTGGCGTGGCGGAGCGGTGAATCCCGCGAGCCATTGAAGAAGTTCGCTCCGTCCGGCGTGAGCGGAGAGCTGATCGAGAGTTACGATCTCAGCGCGCACCGGCACTTCTTGCCCGTATAGACGCAAGTACTGTGCGCGGTCCTGCAAAGCTCGCCCGCCGGTTCCTTCCGCCTGATAACCCACCAACAACACCGCGCATCGAGAGTCCGGCAGCCTGCGAGCGAGATGGTGCAGAACGCGTCCCCCGGTAGCCATGCCGCTGGCCGACACGATGATGCAAGGCGAAACCACGTCATTGATTTTCTTTGAATCCTCCACGCTTTGCGTCATGTGAACGTCGCGCAGGTTCAGCGGATCTTTATCTCCCTGCTGCTCCAGACTGGTGAAATCCAAGTCGTGATCTTCATGGTGACGCGCGTAAATCCCCGTGACGCTGATAGCCATGGGGCTATCCACGAACACCGGCAGGTGCGGAATTTTCTTCTGGTCATCGAGCTGGCGCAGGTAATACATCAAAGTCTGCGTGCGTCCGACGGCGAAAGCGGGGATCACCACCGCGCCGCCACGCTTGTTCACTCGATTGATCACGTCTGCGAGCTGGTCCGGGACTGATCCGGTTGCATGATCGCGGTCTCCGTACGTGGATTCGCACAGCAGGAAATCCGCGCGCGAAGGCGCCTCGGGATCCTTCAGGATAGGCTGATTGTAACGGCCTAAATCTCCGGAGAAAACCACGAGCGTTTTCTTTCCGTTTTCCGTGATGGTCAGTTCGAGCCAGGTCGAGCCCAGAATGTGCCCAGCATCATGCGGCTTCACCGAAAATTGTGGGCTAATCGTAAACGCGTCGGCGCGCGGAATTTCCTGGAAACGATTGAGCGCATCCTGCGCCTCAGCTATGGTGTAGAGCGGCAGAGGGGGCTTGTGGCTGCTGTAGCCTTTTTTCGCTGCGTACTGCGCGTCTTCTTCCTGCAAGTGAGCGGAGTCGGGTAGCAGAAGCTGACAAAGTTCGCGCGTGGCCGCGTTGGCATAGATCGGGCCGCGGAATCCTGACCGCACCAAACGAGGCAGATATCCCGTGTGATCGATGTGCGCGTGCGTCAGCAGCACCCAGTCAATCGTTGCCGGATCGATCGGCAAGTTGTTCCAGTTCCGCTGCTTCAGTTCCTTCGAGCCTTCGAACAATCCGCAATCGACCAGCAATTTCTTGCCTTCTGCTTCCACCAGGTACTTCGAACCTGTTACCGTCCCGGCGGCGCCGAGAAAAGTTATTTTGGGCATAGGGCGCCTATTCTAAACGAGGAGCCGGAGAAATCGCGCTCGTTTCTGTGTGGCCAGTTCCGTCCCTGATTTGCCCAACGAGCTTGACCGAAACGCGTTGTGGCCTTAGTCTCTGCGCTTCGGCGTTCACGCTGCTGTTCGCCCGCACAGCGGACCGTAAAGGTGGAAAGACATGAAAATAATTGGGGTGATCATCTTGACGATGTTGTTGGGCTCGGCTGCCGCAGCGCAGGATCTGTCCTCGAATCCCATTCAAAAAGGCACATGGGAGCTTGCACTATTCAGCGGCGGCGGAATCGGGCTGGGCAAGTCCGATAACACTCAGTTCTTTTATGCCGGTGGCCGAGCTGGCCGCGTGCTGACGTCAGATCATCTTTCCGGAATTTTTCGCGGCAATTTCGAATGGGCAGTCGACGTGATGCCGGTCTACGTCGTCTTCCCGCCGGAGAGCGCGGTTTATGGCGGCAGCATTAAGCCGGCGATTTGGGAGTGGAATTTCACGAGTTGGAAGAAAACCGTTCCATTTTTCGCCGCGGAGGGCGGCGTTGTGTTTAGCCGAAGCAATATTCCGCCCGGAGATACTTCCCAGATCAATTTCACCCCCGGAGCCGCGTTTGGAGCGCACGTATTCGTCAAACCGCAGCGAGCGTTGCTCTTTGAAATCGAGTTCGGCCATCTATCGAGCGCTAGCCTGGGCCCGCATAATCCCGGTTACAACGGCACATTCACGTTTACCGTAGGCTACACTTGGTTCAAAGGGCGAAAGTAAATCCTTCGCGGTTCATCTTGAGTTTGTCGAGCACGCACGAAACCTCCGCGCCGTTTGTTTGACGCTCGCAATCGCAAGGTGTTATAAAAGCTGTAACAGTATTCGCATTCCGTGGGGCCGTAGCGCAGTTGGGAGCGCGCCTCGATGGCATCGAGGAGGTCGCGGGTTCGAACCCCGCCGGCTCCACCATTTCTTTGTCCGGGTGTCGCTAAATCTGGACTTCGTTCAAAAACCCGGCAGTTTTTACAATGTTTGGCGGACCTTTCCCCGTCAACCAGTTAAGCGGATTATTGAGCGTCTGGTTTCCTCCGTGCTTTCAGCGGCTTGCGCCCGCCCAGGACCGTTTTTAGGCGTAGTACCTTAGGCACATACCCTCGCGCTTATTTTCTGTTAAAATGGTAACAATCAGGGCTGAGCGGTGTCTAAGTACAGCAGGGACACGCCCTGAAGGGAGACCCGGCGGAAGGCATGTCCGACCTAGCTCAAACTTTGCCATGGGGCCGCGACGAATCCGTCTTAGTGACGGAGCTTCAGGCGGGGTCCGACGCGGCATTCGACTGGCTGGTCACCTATTATCACGCAGGGGTGTACAACCTGGTTTACGGCATCCTTTCGGACGCAGCCGATGCCGCTGACGTCACGCAGGAAGTTTTTCTACGGGCTTTTCGTGGAATTCACGGATTCCGCCAGGGCAGTTCGCTAAAGACGTGGCTTTATCGCATCTCGGTGCGGCAAGCATTGAATCACCGCCGCTGGTGCTGGCGGCACCATCGCCAACAAGTTTCGATCGACGCCGAAGTGGAAGGCAAAAACCCGGCGCTCGATCTGAAAGACCTGGAAGCGACCCCGCTTGAACAAGTGGAAGCGGCTGAGATGCAAGCGGTCGTCCGTCGGGCGCTGGCGCAAGTGCCCGAGGTATTTCGTAGCGCAGTTATTTTGAGAGATCTAGAGGGTCTGTCTTACGAAGAGGTGGCGGAAGTGCTCGAAGTTTCAGTAGGCACGGTGAAATCACGAATCTTGCGCGGTCGCCGCGACCTTCGGGAGATTCTCGAGCCTATGCTTCACGTCTCCCGCCCCACAGAATCTGTTGAAATGCAGCATCGCAACGAGCACGCACAAGAGTTTTCGCCGCGCCCGTCAAATATCCGCGTGATTCCAACGCCATCGAACGCAATCGCCGTATCCTTCGCAAGACGACGCGGAGGTGCGCGATGAATTGTCGTGAGACTGCGCGCCGCCTTCCCGGGTATATGGATGGAGCGATTCCATCGAGGGATCATGCCATCGTTCGCGAGCATTTGGACTCTTGCGGTGAATGTCGCGACCTGCTGGAAAGCTATCGCCGGCTATCCGTATGTTTGGCCAAGGTTGAGCCGGTCGCTCCTCCTTCGGATTTGGCCATGCGAATCCGCGTGCAAGCCGCGCGCTCAGTTTCCCCGTGGGAGAGTGTTCGCCGTTCCTGGTCTCTCGCATTTTTGGGATTCCAGGATATCTTCAGTCGGCTCGCTGTTCCAGCCACCGGCGGAATTCTCACCGCCCTCGTGGTCTTCGTTCTTGTTGTGCAGAATGTCTTGGGCGGCGTTCCGCTGGGTATTGTTGCAAATGATTTGCCCTTGAACTTGGTTCAGCCCGCGCGCCTGGAAAGTCTGGCGCCGTTTCCCGTCCCCGGAGTCGTCGCCACCGAAGGTCATCCGGATTCCGGTGTGTTGGTGCTTCAGGCCACGTTGAACGCGCAAGGTGAAGTTGTCTCCTACAACATTCTTTCTGGTCCCAACGACGCCGCGGTGAAACACCAGATCGATCAGGTTCTACTGTTTTCGCGCTTTCGACCCGAGCTCAGCTTCGGCCGTCCGACCGGCGGGGGCCAGGTCCTGCTGAGCTTCAGCGAGGTCCGCGTCCACGGCTAAATTCTCGATTTTCTTCCGCCCTTCCCGCGATTGCCAGTATTGAGACGCTAGCGTACAATGCCTCCCCGTGCCTGATACTTCCCCCTATGTAGGCCGCACTATCTCCCACTATAACGTCCTGGAAAAACTCGGGGGCGGAGGCATGGGTGTAGTTTACAAAGCTAAAGACACGCGTCTAGGCCGGAATGTTGCGCTGAAATTCCTTCCCGACGATATTTCGCAGGACCCTCAGGCCATCGAGCGATTCCGCCGCGAGGCGCGCGCGGCATCCGCGCTCAATCACGCCAACATTTGCACCATTCACGATATTGGAGAATTCGAAGGCCGGCCCTTTATCGCCATGGAACTGCTCGAGGGCCAGACACTCAAACACCGCATTTCGGGGAAGCCCATTGAAGTATCGGAGCTTCTAGAGATCGGCATCCAAATCGCAAACGGGCTTGATGCGGCGCACACGAAGGGAATCGTGCATCGCGACATCAAACCCGCGAATATTTTCCTGGTAGAACGCGGGCAAGCGAAGATTTTGGATTTTGGTTTGGCAAAGCTCACCTCTGTGCAGCAGCATGCTGCTGAATCGGTGGGCGCTACGTCCATGCGCACGCAGACGCATATGCTCGATAGAGAGCAACTGACCAGCCCGGGCAGCTCCATGGGCACCATCGCGTACATGTCGCCGGAACAAGCCCGCGGCGAAGAACTGGACGCGCGCTCGGACTTGTTTTCACTCGGCGTCGTGCTCTACGAGATGGCTACCGGGTCCGTTCCATTCTCTGGAGCAACGTCGGCGGTGATTTTCGATGGAATTCTCCATTCCTCTCCGCCTTCCGCGAAAGAACTAAACCCGCGGCTGCCCGTGGCAATGGAAAACATTTTAGGCAAGGCGCTGGAGAAGGATTCCGACTTGCGTTACCAAACCGCGGCAGAGCTTCGCGCCGACCTGAAGCGCGTCAAGCGGGATCTGGATTCGAGCCGTCGTCCGGCGGCTGAAAAGAGCGAGACTTCGAATGTCCCCTCGGCAGGCGGGCTCCCCGCGAAGAAATCAGTTGCCGTGCTCTATTTTGAAAATCAGAGCGGTGCCAAGGAAGACGAATACTTGCGCGACGGCATCACCGAAGACGTAATCACCGAGCTCTCGAAAATCCGGGGACTAAACACATTTTCCCGGCCCACCGTTCTAGTGTTCCGTGACAAGCCAGTGACCCCGGCGCAGATCGGGCAGCAACTCGGCGCGGCCTACGTCCTCACTGGCACCTTGCGCCGCGCTGGCGCCCGCCTGCGCATCAGCGCACAGCTCATCGACACGCGCACCGATTTCCCGCTTTGGTCGGAACGCTTCGATCGCGAGATGAAGGACGTTTTCGAAGTTCAGGACGAAATGGCTCGCAAAATCGCCGAAGCCCTTCGCGTAACGCTTTCACCGCAGGAATTGGAAGCCTTGGCGGACAAGCCCACGGAAAACCTGCAAGCCTACGATCTCTACCTGCGCGGCAAGCGCTACGCGCGCCGGCAGACCCGCCAGGACGTCGAGTTCGCCTTACAGATGTTCGAAAACGCGGTGTCCCTCGACCCGAGTTTCGCGCTGGCGTATGCCTCCTGTGCCAACGCCTGTGCCATGTACTACTCCATCTTCAGCCGAGATCAGGTCTGGATCGAACGTGCGCGCGAGGCTTCCGGCAGAGCCGTGGCCCTGCGTTGGGACTTGCCCGAAACCCACGTCAGCCAGGCTTGGGTGCTCTACGCGGCTGGACTGCATGACGAATCCGTGCGTATGGTCAAAAAAGCCATCGAACGCAATCGGGGCTGCGACGGCGCCTATTACTTGCTGGGCCGCGCCCTGTTTGCCGCCGGACGCTACCAGGAACTATTGGACGTTGCGGAAGCAGCCATAGAAGCCAGTGGCGAGGATTACAACATCTATGTGCCCATCATGAACTCTCTCGGTGCCATGCATAAGGAAGAAGCCTCTCGCATCATGGCCCTCAGGTTCATCGGCGCAATCGAAAAGCACTTGAAACAGGTGCCCGAGGATGCGCGGGCACGCGTCTTGATGGCCTGCAAATACGCCGAACTGGGACGAGAACAAGACGCCCTGCGCGAGCTCAACCTGGCCGTCACATTGCGCGCCAACGAAGCCTCGATTCTCTACAACGCGGCTTGCGTGTACTGCCTTCTAAAGAAAAAGCCGGAGGCTCTTGACGCGTTACGCAGAGCCTGGGAAGCAGGCTCGAAGGATTCCGTCTGGGCAAGGCGCGACCCGGACCTCGCCGTCCTGCACGGTGACCCGGAGTTTGAGCGCCTATACCCGGAAACCGCTGCAATCCCACCCTCGCCCATCTAGTTCTATTCGAAGTGTCGGGCTTTCTCCGCCTTTTCAAGAATTATTCCAATATGCACGTGGCAGTATCCGACGGGACGAAATATCGGAAGTCAGCCGCGGGCGAATTACGGATTTACAACGACTTCAGCAAGGCTTGGAAGCGAGGATGGCTGCGGAGGGAATCAAGATCCGAATCTTGTTCTGCCCAGACCTTATGCAATGATCCGGAGGAGCTTTGCTCCATCACTTTTTCGAGGCAAGCAATGGCCTCCTCGGTTAGGCCGAGCAGAGCGTAGCTGCAAGCAACATTGTAAAGAACCATCGGATCGTCTGGATCGACCGAAAGCGCGCGCCGAGCCCATTCCAAAGCGCGTTCTCGCTGCCCCACTTGGAATAGGCCGGCAGCGCCCAGGTAAAGCGCCCGCGCATCGTCCGGGTGCAACTCGAGATGCTTCTCTATAATTCTTAGCGCGCGTTGCCTTACAGCTTCGCCCTCCAATTTGCGGCCCAGCCCAAAGTGGGTTTGGCCAAGAAGCATGGGGGCTTGAAAGTCTTCAGGATTCGCCCAGCAAGCTCTTTCGTACAATTGTGCCGCTTTTTCGAGTTCGCCTCGCTGGTAGCGCAGCCGAGCGTAGAAATAGTAGGCGTCGAAAAGTTTTGAGTTAAGGTGAATAGCCGTCTCGAATTCTTTATAGGCTTCCTCGTACTTTCGGGTCATTTGAAACGTCAACCCGCGCGAGACGTGAGCTTCGGCCAACTCGGGATCCAACTCGACTGCTTTGCGGCTGGCCACTTCCGCTTCTTTCATGTTGTCATCGCTGGCATCCCACCAAAGATAAATAAACGAGCAGCAATCCGCCACGCCCGCGTACGCGAGCGCATACTTGGGATCAATCACAATGGCGCGAGCGAAAAGCTGCCGCGCGAAATCAAAACTCTTGCGGCGAAATTGGTGAAAATACTGCCGTCCCTTCAGGTAGTAATCGTAGGCCTGAACGTCGGTTGTGGGAGCTTTTTCGATGGCGCGCTTTTCTTGCTCCGTGAGTATCAACTTCAACGCTTTCGCAATGCTCTGCGCGATCTCGTCCTGTATCGCGAACACATCTTCCATCTGCCGGTCATAGCGTTCAGCCCAGACGGACCGTGCCGTTGTTGTTTCCACCAGCCGCGCAGTGATGCGCAAGCGATTTCCCGCGCGACGCAGGCTGCCCTCGAGGACGTAAGCAGCGTTTAGCTCTCGCCCAACGTCCGGGGCGCTAGCCGGCTTATCTCGATAGGCCATCACCGCAGAGCGCGTCAGTACCCAAAGTTCTTTGATTTTCGACAGCTCAGTTATGATGTCTTCCGAAATTCCATCTCGGAAATATTCGTCTTCCTTGGCACCTCCTGGATTTTCGAAATACAGCACGGCCAAAGATTTCTCCGCCCCGTTTGCCGCGGGAGCGCGCCCGGATTCAGAATCATGCTTCAGGCGCTTTAAATCGTCGCGCAGCTTTGCGGCCGTTTGGTAGCGAGCTCTCCGGTTTTTCTCGATCGCGGTCTCGATGATTTCCTGTAACTCCGTCGATACCTGAGAATTCAAACGTGCCGGCGAAGTGGGAGTGCGGTTCAAAATCGCTTCGAATACCATCGCGGAAGTATGGCCGGCAAACGGTCGCCGGCCTGTGGCCATCTCGTACAACACGACGCCAAGAGAAAACAGGTCCGTGCGTGAATCCAACTCTTCGCCACGCGCCTGCTCAGGCGACATGTACGCAACCGTGCCCAGAGCTGTGCCGGGGCTGGTCAGGTTATCGTGCGCCCCTCCAGTCATCGTCGGCCCGGCCGAAACTGCTGCCATAGCCTCTCCAGCCGGCTGAAGCGAAAGCTTCGCTAGGCCGAAGTCCAGGATCTTAGCTTGTCCGCGTTCCGTGATAAATATGTTGGCAGGCTTGATGTCCCGGTGGACGATTCCTTTCGTGTGAGCAGCTTCGAGCGCGTCGGCGATCTGAATACCGAGATCGAGCACGTTGTCGGTTTCCATCGACCCGCCGGCAATCCGATGTTTTAACGTGTTGCCATCGAGGAATTCCATGGCGATGAAGTGTCGGCCGTCGTAATCGCCAGTCTCATAAATCGTGCAGATATTCGGATGGTTTAAGGCGGAAGCGGCTCGCGCCTCGCGCCGAAACCGCTCGATCGTTTGAACATCCTGAGCCGTTTCCTCTGGCAGGAACTTCAGAGCCACGCTACGGCCCAGCCGCGTGTCCTCGGCTTTGTAAACCACGCCCATGCCACCGCCGCCCAGCTTCTCAATAATTCGATAGTGACCCAGATTCTGGCCGATGACGAGGGTGGAGGGCATGCGCGTGCATTCTAAGCCCCAGCCAAAATCGTGTCAAACCAACGCACCGCTGCCTCACGGCGCGTTTTCTTGACTCCATCGTGGCCGACCGATAGAGTTTACTGGTCGCAACGCGAACCGCTTCAGCGATCAGCAGCAGCGCTTTGTCGTGAGCGCGAACGCGCGAGGAGTCTGTCCATTCGAGGGTTTTTTCAGTCGCATCCAACCGCACTTTGTTGCGCAGCCCTGCTCGTTTTGGGCGTCGCGACCGCTCGCAAGATTTGCGCACAGGCCGCGCCTGCGCAGCCTTCGGCCAGCGGAATCAGCGTCGAAGCAAGCCAGCAGTTGTTTTCCACGATGTGCGCTCTGGATGCCGCGGGATTTGACGCGGAAGAAAGCACTCTCGCAGAAATGCCCTCGCGCCTCGCGTTGCGCGGAGAACTCTTGAAACTCCAAGGCCCCGCGGCCGACGCTCTCCGCCAGTTCTATCGCGACCACGCTCTCGCTGATTCAGGCGAAACACTCTCGCGCTACATCACCTTCGCGCTGGTCGCCGGCCCGCCGCCGGCGTTTCAATTTCAAGGCAATGCGGAATTTCTTCCTCCCGATGTGGCCGCTCTCGAAGGATTTCAAAAGGTTCTGTCGGATTTTTACCGCGAGGCCCATCTCGATATTCGCTGGACCCAAATCGAGCCCGAATACAATCGCGCCATCGTTCGCTATCAATCGCCCGTCCGGCGAATTGTCACCGTTTCAAACGCCTACCTGCGCGAAATTCTCAAGCCCATGCAAGGCCGTACCTTCACTGTGTTCGTTGAGCCGCTCGTGGGCAGCCGCACAAACTTCCGCAATTTCGGCGACCACTACGCGATTGCTGTCGGAACCGGAGCGCAGCTCCCCATTGACGATATTCAGCACGCCTATCTTCATTTCATGCTGGACCCGCTGCCTCTCCGATATCGCAAGCAAGTCGAAACCAAGAGCGGCCTGCTTAATGTCGCCGCCCGCGCTCCCCAGCTCCCCACCGAATACCGCACCGACTTTCTCGCCTTCACCGACGAATGCCTGATCAAGGCCGTGGAGTTGCGCTTGCGCCACCTCGCGCCGGAAAAGCTCGAAGCCGCCCTGGTGGAGAACGACAAATCCGGTTTTATCCTTGTGCGTCCATTTGTCTCCCAGTTGCAAAAGTTTGAGAAGGCCGAGCCGGCGATGACGTATTATTTCCCTGACATCATCGCGGGTATCGATGTCTCGGCGGAATTGAGACGCTCGCAGAGTTTCACGTTTGCTCCTTTTCAGGACGCTCCAAACACAGCGCAGTCTGCGGCGGCATCTGAAGCCCAACCGCAAGCGGCGGAACTCGATCGCCAGCTGGCGGAAGGGGATCATCAAATAGCCCTAAAGGACGCTCCCGCCGCGTCTGCGACCTTCGAAAAGATTCTTGAGAAGTATCCGAATGATCCGCGAGCAGTGTATGGGCTGGCGATTGCGTCTATACTTTCCGGCGATGCTGACCGCGCTAAAGAATTATTCGAGCAACTCGTCGCTGCTCCTCGACCGGCGGCATCTGGTTCGGCGAATCCCGGCGCTACCACCGAACCCTCGATCTTGGCATGGTCGCATGTCTACCTCGGCCGTATCCATGATCTCGAGGACGAACGCGATCAGGCGCTCATCGAATATCGCACCGCTCTTGCAATCGATGGCTCCCCTGAAAACGCTCGCGTGGCAGCCCAGCGCGGCCTGGACTCGGCTTATAAGCCTCGCGCGCCGGAGAATAGCAGCGGATCGGAAAAGCCTTGAGCTGGGGTGCCGTTGAAACGCGCCTCGGGAAACCAACCAGGAAAGGGTGAAAAATGAGTTTCAGGTCACTCAGCGGACTGAAATCGATAGCCGTATTAATCGCGGCAGGACTTGCGCTTGCGCAAGCCACAAGCGCGCAGTACCAACAGCAACAGCAGCAGCAACAACCGGCGCCGTCGCCCGCGCCGTCGGGCAAAACTTCTCCCTCAACCGCCCCACAGACGCCGGCCCCAGCGCCCAAAGTTGATCCCGAGGAAGAAAAAGCCTACAAAGCGTTCGCCGACGCGAGCGCCCCGCAACAAGCCGACGCTCGAATCAAGCTCGGCGAGCAATTTCTCGCGAAATACCCGCAAAGCAAATATGCGGAGCAGATCTATACGCGCCTGATGCAGGACTATCTCGACAAGCAGCAGTTCGACAAAATGTACGACGCGGGCGACAAAGCTCTGGCTCTGAATCCTGAAAACGTCGATGTGCTCGTACTATACGGATGGGTGATCCCGCACAATTTCGATCCTGACGATCCAAACACGGTGAAGCGCTTGAACCAGGCAGAAGCCTATGAAAAGCACGCGATCGACGTAATCTCCAAAATAAATAAGCCCGCGAACTTGACCGACGAGCAGTTTGCCAAAGTCAAGAACGATCACTTATCCGAAGCTCACGCCGGTCTGGGACTGGTTTACTTTCGTCGCCAGGATTTTGCCAATTCCGTTATCGAACTTCAGGCTGCTGAGAAAATCGCCGCCACGCCTGATGCTTCTGATTTTTACGTCATGGGAGCCGATCTGCAGAGTTTGAAGCGGTTCAGCGAAGCTGCGGACGCTTATCAGAAGTGCGCCCAGATTCCCGGTAGTCTGGCCGACCGTTGCAAACAGAGAGCGGATGACGCTAAAAAACAGGCCGCCGCGCAGCCTGCCGCGCCCAAGCAGTAAGCGAGGTTATTCCAACCATGACCGCACAGGAGCGCGAAGAGCTTGAAGCGATCCTCGCTCATCATTTTAAGGACCCGGAAGAACTTGAACGGGCTCTGATACACCGCTCGCATCGTCAAAATTCTGGAGATACCGATAACGAGCGTCTGGAATTTCTGGGCGATCGTGTCTTGGGCCTGGTCGCGAGCGAAAAACTTTGCCGCACTTTTCCTGACTGGGATTCGGGTCAACTTTCGAAGGGGCTCGCGCGCCTCGTCAGCGCCGCTTCGATCCATTCGGCTGCGAAGCAACTGAAGCTGGGCAGCCATCTGAGGCTAGGCCCCGGCGAGGAAAAAACAGGGGGCCGCGACAAGAAAAGGTTGCTCGCTGACGCCTACGAAGCAATCCTCGGCGCCATCTATCTCGACGCCGGCCTTGAAGCTGCTGCCGCGTTTCTTCATCGCACCTTGCTTGAACCTGCGATGGCGGTCCATGCCGGCGGGCTCGAACGCGCCGACCATAAATCCGCATTGCAGGAATGGCTCCAGCAACGGGGAATGTCTCCCGTCGAATATCGCGTCCGCAGCGAATCCGGGCCTGAACACCAAAAGACTTTCGAAGTCGAAGTGTGGCATGCGGGCAAAAAACTCTCCACATCGGAAGGCCGCAGCAAGAAAGAAGCAGAGCAAGGTGCCGCACGAACCGCGCTGGAAATTCTCGAAGCGAACACCGGAACCGCCTGAAGGAGTTTATGGAAGCAGATAGTTCTATACCCCAGCCGGCAGATGTCTCTGTAGGCGTCCCCGAGCGTGCAAAATCAGTACCGAAACGCAGTACCTTTGCCGAATATGCCGAGTCGCTTCTTGTAACTGTTTTACTTGCCCTTTTCGGGACCACCTTCATCGTGCAGGCTTTCAAAATTCCTTCGCAATCCATGGAGCCCACTCTGTTGGTCGGAGATCATCTGCTGGTCAACAAATTTATTTTCGAAGGGAACGGGACCTGGTACGAAAAACTTCTTCCTTACCGTGCGATTCAGCGCGGTGACATTGTCGTTTTCAAATTTCCCTTCGACGACCATCCGCACTACGTAAAGCGCGTGGTCGGTTTGCCCGGAGATCGTGTCCGCATCATCAACCAGCATGTATATGTAAATGGCGATCCGCTTTCCGAGCCGTACGTGGTTCACGACACGGCCTACGAGGATCCATTCGGTGATAATTTTCCGCCGGCCAATCGCTATTTCGTGGAAATCGGACTGCGGCCTGAATGGGCGGAGCAAATCCTCAGCCACGTCCATGGCGGCGAACTCGTTGTCCCTCCCGGCAATTATTTTGTCATGGGCGACAATCGCGATCGCAGTTGGGACAGTCGGTATTGGGGCTTTGTTGACCGCCGCGCTATTATGGGCCGTCCGATTATGGTTTACTGGTCGGTTGAGGCCACCTCCGAAGATTACGTCAATCGCGGATTCCTTGGCAGTCTGCGCGCGATTGGACAAAATCTTCTGCATCTCCCTAGCCGAACGCGCTGGCATCGGATGATGCACGAAGTTCATTAACCGGGCCGTCGGCCGCTACCCGCTGTGTCTAATACATTTCCTCAAAGCGCCGCAGCAACCCAATCGCTCCCATCGGTTCATGCGCCGTCGCGCGGCTGGAGCCGGTGGTTCAAATGGATAGTCCTAGCCTTCGTGCTCCTATGGCTTGCGCAGGTTTCAATTTCTCTGTTGATTCGCCACACTCCCTTGCAGCGAAGGATAACGGCACGCCTCGAGACCGCTTTCGGCAGGCCCGTCCAAGTCGGCAGTTATGATTTCAGTTTGTGGCGTGGTCCTACTCTCCGAGCGGATTCGATAACATTCTCTGAGGATCCGCGCTTCGGGCATGAGTATTTCCTAAGGGCGGACTCGCTCACGGTCCGTCTTCGCTGGCAAGGATTGTTGCGAGGCCACATTCAGCTCGGAACTGTCTCGATGAACCACCCCAGCCTGAATCTCGTTCGCAACCAAGACGGTGATTGGAATCTCGCCGAATGGCTCCCCAAGCCCACTTCCATCGCTTCTTCATCAACAGTTTCGAGCACATCCTCGGCTACCGCGCAGTCCGTGCGCTTCAGCCGCATCGAAGTGGATTCAGGCCGAATCAATTTCAAGCGCGGCGATGAAAAACTTCCTTTCGCGCTGGTCGGCGTGACGGGCTACGTCGAACCTGTTGACGTGGGTCGCTGGGCCATGGATCTCGAAGCTATTCCAACCCGCGCTGCCGTCAACGTGCAACAGGCCGGCATCCTTCACGTAAGCGGCCACATGGGTGGAACCTCCTCGCGCTTGCGACCCGCTGAGCTTGACGCTTCCTGGAGTGACGCTTCACTGCCGGACGTGCTCCGCCTCGCGAGAAGCCGCGATTATGGCGTCCGCGGGATGCTCACTCTCATCATGAATGCCCGAACCGAGGACCGCGAAGACAGCTGGACCATTCAGTCGCGCGCAGAATTCAGGCAGCTTCATCGCTGGGACCTCGCGCTGCGCCCGGACAATCCCGCCCTTAACATACTCGCGAAAATCCAATGGAATCCGATGACCTTCGGATTCAACGTAACCGACGCGGACATTGAAGCCCCGCATTCCCACGCTCGTGCTTCGGGACGCGTTGCCTGGGATACCTCCGCTGAAGTCTCGGCGCCACAATCGTCTCCGTTTTCCGTCGATGTAACTTCTTCTTTGATTGACTTGAACGATGTCCTCACCTGGATTCGGGCCTTTCATTCGGACGTCGCGCCCGATGTTTCGCTTCATGGTTTCGCAAGCGTCGACGGGAATCTCTCCGGCTGGCCTTGGCACATGAATCGCGCATCCGTAACGATTGGTAGTGCCGAACTCGCGGGCGCTCATCTCCGCGTTCCAGCTCATCTTGGAAAGGTCCAGTTCCATTTTGACGGTGATGCTGCTTCGCTCGCGCCTGTATCACTTTCCTTCGGAGCTTCCGCCAGTTCTTTGCGAATGGAAGCGTCCACGAAAACCGGCTCGCCGGAACTTGCGACCTTTCACCTGTTTGGAAATTTGACGCAGGCTCGCGACTTAATCGCTACGGCCAGCGCTCTGGGATGGAATATTTCACGTGGATGGGACCTTGCCGGCCCTGTGCGTTGTGATCTGCGCTGGCAGGGCGTCGCGTTTCCTTGGCGAACGCAACCCACAGGCTCCATTGACTGGGGAGGGGAATCCGGGGAAATGTCACTTCGCACCCCGTTCCTCAATCTGCCCATCGAAAACATTCGGGCTCATGCCGACTGGAAAACCGGCTCTCACCACATCTCGCTCTCGTCAGCCGCTGCCTTCGGCGCTCATTGGTCTGGCTCCTTCGATCATCGCGCTTCAGACGAATGGCAGTTCACACTCTCGGCGGATCATCTCGCCGCCGCGGATGTCGATCGCTGGCTCAATCCGCAGTGGCGGGAGAGTTTTCTCGACCGCATGCTGCCGTTCTTGAATTCTCGAGCATCGACGAATGCGGTAACTGACAATCTTCGTGCTGCCGGCCACATAGCTATCGACCAATTCGCGCTGTCGCCGGTCGTCGTCCGCCGGCTTCAGGGCGACCTGAAAGTGGAGGGCCATCATATCGAACTGGCCAATGCGCGCGCCCAGTTTTATGGAGGCAATATTGGCGCGTCATTTGACGCGGATCTCGGAGCAATTCCGTCTTATCGTTTGAACGTGGATTTCTCTAGCGTCGATCTCGCCGGGCTTTCCGCGGACTCGCCTGCCTTTGAGAATGTCTTTGCCGGCACAGCCTCCGGCGAACTTGCCCTGCATGCGCGTGGCGCCGCCAAATCCGACCTGCTCGCATCGCTCGCATGTAGAGGAAGAGCGCGCATAAACGATGCTGAGTTTCGGAGCCTCAGTCTGACGGACTCGTTCCGCGAAGGTGCCAGCCGTCCCGGTATCAGCTCCTTTAACCAAGTCTCCGCTGCCTTCACCTGCGCTGATCGCGAGATCAGGTTTCCCGAACTCTTGCTTCTGACTTCGTCCGGCGAAATCCACGCCGTTGGCACCCTCGACTTCGCCCACACTCTCGATTTCCGCCTTCGCGCTGCTTCAGGCCCGCTGGCAGAACGCGCCTCACCCGCCTCTGAAGCAGCCTCCCAACCCGCCTACGAACTTACCGGCCCGCTCTCCTCCCCTCAGCTCACGCGCCTCCCATCCCCCTCGCCCCATCCTTGAAACATAAGCTGTGATAACGCTCAATCCGGCCCTTTCTGGATTTTCATGCGGCCAAAAATGAAACGCCCAGTAAGCCGAAGTATTCATTTGACACTTACGTTACCCCAGCGTATATAGCAGCGGCGTTCTGCCCTGGAGGTGTCATGCGCCCCTTCGCCCTCGCGCGAATTCTTGTTGCCGTCCTTCTTCTTACCTTCGTCTCACAAGCAGCGTTCGCTCAGAATCTGGAGAATGGGTTCAAGTACTACGGTTCCTACGATGGCACCACCATGGACAGCGTTAACCTGATGAACGGAAATCTCACTCTGCACATACCGCTGCCGTTTTACTACGCGCAGCGCGGCGGCAAGCTCGACCCGCGCTACTTTCTTGTGGCCAACTCGAAGAATTGGAATGTTCAAATGTCCGATCCTGAAAACACCGGCGAGGTGCTCTCCTGGACCTATGTCGGTGCGACAGGGCACTTCAACACATCGTGGGCATACACCGGAGCCTACATCGCGACTCCTATCACAAATCTCGCTCTTCTGAGAACGTACATCACCACCAGTGACGAGAGTGGCGTCAGCGCCGAAGCGAGCTCACCTTCGCTCATGACTTGGGACGGCGCATCCCACCCACTCGCCTTGACGGCCCAGGGTGAGGTCTCCCAAGACACCACCGGCTATCAGATCACCTTGTCCAACCCGGATACTTACGGCGTTCCACAGACGGCCACTGTCACCGACCGGAACGGCAACGTTTATCAAGCGAACTTCGGAGATTCTGGAGGCTGCACGCGCGCTACTAACAACAACCTAAACGGAGCGACGACCACGCTTACTTGTCAGCAATCAGCTAGTGCCGATCCAATCGACTCGAACGGCAACGTATATGGCTTGACAGACACCTTGGGCCGAACTGATCTCACTGCAACGACAACGACGAACTCCACAGGTTGCGTGAGCTCCTTGCCATTCAGCAGCGCGACCATTTATTCTTATACCGGCCCCACCGGGACAGCTGAGACGCTCGAAGTCTGCTACGCGACCATCACCTATCAAACAAATTTCACGCAGGCCGGAGTCGTGCAAGTCCAAAATGCAGCTCAAACCGCAAAAACTGGCAACGTTGTCGTCTCCATGATTCTGACTGATGGGACGAAATACACCCTCAATTGGGACAGCTATGGCAATGTCACGAGTATCGGTTTGCCGACAGGCGGAAGCATCACTTATAGTTGGACTCAGATTGGGCTTCCGGTCTGCCTAAACGGTTCCGAAGCACAAGTGAGCCGCGCTGTGGCCTCCCGCACGGTTTTCGACGGCACCAACTCGCGGACTTGGAATTACACCTGGGGCACTCAGCAGTCTAACGGCAGCATCACCAATATCGTGACGGACCCCCTTGGAAATAGTACCGTCCACGGCTTTTCGCCGGTCGCTTCCTCTGCTTGCAGCCTCTATGAAACCAGCACGATGGTGTACCAGGGTTCAAACACGTCGGGCCAATTGCTCGAAACCATCAACACCACCTACTCTGGGACCCCATACGGATCTATAGCCATAAATGTAGTTCCCACCAGCATTCAGACCACCGTCGGCAGCAGCGTCAAATTGGTCACAAAAACGTATGACACCGGCCTCGGAACCGGTCAGCCGATTTTCGCCGACGTCGTGACCGAGCAGGAATATGACTGGGGCGCTGGCGCCCACGGGGCCATGCTCAGGCAAACTAATACGTCATACCTGTGGCAAACGAACAGCAGTTACGCCTCTGCGGGGCTTCTAGATCTGCCGTCCTCAGTTGTCGTAGAAAATGCCGCTGGAACGCGCGTAGCCGAAACCGACTACACCTACGATGAGCCAACTTATCTCACTGCGTCGAATATCACCACGAACCACGTCGCGCCCCTCGAAGGAGTGCGCGGAAACCTTTCCACCGTAAGCAAATGGCTGAGCACCGGCTCGCCCGTCGTCAGCCACACGAACTGGTACGACACCGGCGAGCCGTACCAGAAGATCGATCCCAAGGGTAACAAGACCACCTACGCTTATTCCGGCACCTATGCCGGCGCTTACCCAACCACCATCACCAACGCGCTCAACCAGGTCACCACAAATGTCTATGACGCCAGCACCGGCCTGCTCACCTCCACCACTGATCCCAACGGCCAAGTCTCCAGCTTCGCCTACGACACCATGTTCCGAAAGGCGCAGGACACCTATCCTGACGGTGGCCAGACCAGTTATTGCTACACCGATATTGGCGGCGCAACGTGCTCAGCCTCAGCCGCCCCATTCGACCTCGTAATCACAAAGAAGATCACTTCTTCCGAGAGCCTGAAAGAAACCGCTGTAACCGACGGCCTCGGCCGCGTAGTCCAAACTCAGCTCAACTCCGATCCTTCCGGCGTCGTTTACGTCGACACCACCTACGACGCCGACGGCCGCAAGTACACCGTCAGCAATCCTTACCGCACCAAGACCGATCCCACCTATGGCATCACCTCCACCGTCTACGACGCGCTGGGCCGCACCTGCGTCGTCATTCCACCCGATGGCACCTCCGTGGCAAACACTTCCTGTCCAGCCACGCAGCCTTCCAACGACGTGTTCACCACCTATTCCGGCAACACCACTACCGTCACCGACCAGCAGGGAAAGTCGCGCAAAAGCCAGACCGACGGCCTCGGCCGCCTTACGAATGTTTGGGAAGATCCCACCGGCCTGGATTACCTGACGGTTTACACCTACGACCCTCTCGGCGACCTTCTCACCGTCGTCCAAGGCGGCTCGCACAATCGCACCTTCGTCTACGACTCGCTCAAGCGCCTCACCAGTTCCACTAATCCAGAAACCGGCACAGTAACCTATACCTACGACCCTGACAGCAACGTCGCGACCAAGCTCGACGCTCGCGCCCTCACGATCACCTATGCCTACGACGCGCTGAACCGCATGACCGGCAAAACCTATTCGAACGGCGACCACGCCGTAACCTACACCTACGACCAATCAGGATGCCTCGGCGTCACTTGCTATAACGTCGGCCGCCGCACCGGCATGACCGATGCCGCCGGCTCCGAATCGTGGGCCTACGACAAAATGGGCCGCGAGCTCGCCGAGCAGCGCACCTCCAACACCATCACCAAAAGCACCGCCTACACCTACAACCTCGACGGCTCCCTCGCCACCCTCACCTACCCCAGCGGCCGCATAATCACCTATGCTTACAGCGCAGCAGCTCGCCCGCTCTCGGCCATTGATACCGCCAATTCGATCAACTACGCTACCTCAGCGCTGTATTCGCCGGCAGGCAGCCTAAGCTCTGTGGCAAATGGAGCGAACTTGATTTCCACGCTGTATTACAACACGCGTTTGCAGCCCTGCCGCATTTCAGTCAAAAGCTCGGGAAGCACGCCGACCTCCTGCACTGACAGTGCAAACATCGGCAACATCTTGGACTACACCTACAACTTCAGCCTGGGTTCGAGTGACAATGGCAACGTGACCGGCATTACGAATAATGTGGACACCACGCGCAGCCAGAGCTTCACTTACGACCACCTGAACCGCATCCTCACGGCCGAAACGACTTCCACCTATGCCACCAGCCCCACGCACTGCTGGGGCGAAAGCTATACTTACGATCAATGGGGCAACCTGACGGCT
>Ga0209330_1000348_pt1 | contig 20949 bp, 15 predicted proteins | sample JacPinW_OM2H0_O3_FD_187969 | JGI IMG/M metagenome (GOLD analysis project Ga0209330, IMG submission 187969) | Forest soil microbial communities from Algoma, Ontario, Canada - Jack Pine, Ontario site 1_JW_OM2H0_O3 (SPAdes) (version 2) | ecosystem: Environmental > Terrestrial > Soil > Boreal...
TGACCGGCGCCGAGATCACGACGGTGGCGGCAGCGGAATCGGCACAACCGGGCCGCGCGATCGCCAAAATGACGACGACGGTGATATGGCGCATTTTGATTTTCTACGTGGTGTCCGTTTTTTTGATCGTATCGGTGGTGCCCTGGAATACGGTCCGCTCCGGCGAATCGCCATTTACCCTGGCGCTCAATACGATGCACGTCCCCGGCGCGAGCATCATTATGAGCGTCATCATCCTCACGGCCGTGCTGTCCTGCTTGAATTCCGCTTTCTATGTCAGTTCGCGGGTGCTGTTTATCCTGGCCGAACGCGGCGATGCGCCGCAGTCCCTGGTCAAATTGAATAAGCGCCGCGTGCCCGTGGTCTCGGTATTGATCGGCGCGGCGGCGGGATTCCTGGGCATCATTGCTGCAACCGAAGCGCCGCAAAAAGTGTTCGATTTTTTATTGAGTTCCTCGGGCGCGCTCATTGTGTTCGTTTATATGATTACGGCCGCCGCGCAAATTGCATTGCGCCGGCGACGCGAACGCAATGGCGAAGCCAAGCCCGCGGTCAGCATGTGGTTATTCCCTTATTTGAGCTATGCCACCATCGCCTGCATGGCTGCGGTGTTGATCGCCATGGCATTCACCCCGGGCCAGCGTCAGGACTTCAACGCCAGCTGCATTACCTTGGGTGTGGCGGTGGTCGCTTATTTGATCGTGCGCCGTCTTCGCCAACCGCGCGCGGCTACCTCGCCCGTGACCTGAGCTTCTTCGCGCTTAAGAACTTCTGTGCCTAAGCTGCTGACCGTCGGTGCTGGCGGCATCCGCTGAACCGGCTATCACCAGCCACCTCGAGGGATATTATCTAAATAATATCAATAACTTGAATCGACCTAGCACGGAATTATTATTTTGACAAATGATTAAATTCTGGCGACTACGTACAACATGTATCTTTCTATCCTGTAGGTTTTTGGCAGGATGCATCGCAAGAAGTTTAGGAGAACCTCGCGCCGGCAAGCCAGCCAACTCCCCCGCTGGTGCGATATCCCGGCGGCGTGGGCCTCAAAATCCACGCCGTTTTTTCTTTCGGCTCCCGACTTCTGAATACCCTCTTCTAATTCCATCTGTGGAACTAATCGCGCGACTCTGGTATCACACGCGCCCATGGCCGCCTTTGCAACCAGTCTGCACGAGCCGCCAGAAAGGGGAACGGCGCGGCTGCGGCGGCCCGTCATCTTGGCCCTCGTCGCGGCACTTCACGCCGCACTCTTGCTGATGGCATTGCATTGGCAGACTCATCTGCGGCTGCGCACAGAGGAATCCCTGGTGTTTCTACCGCTCCCCGCGCACGGGCAATCAGCCGAGGAGACATCCCCGCCGCCGCCCAGCCCGCCGCGCAAGAAGCCGCCGCCGTCGCATGACACCCAATTGGTCGTGGTTCCACCGCCGGCCGAACCGCCGCCGACCGAGCAAAAGCCCGCTAACATCGATTGGAACGCTGAAGCGGCACTGACGGTCAAGCAGCGCGCGCAATCGGCCACGACACCCCCACCGCGCGCCTTGGATAAAGGGCTCGCCGGCATGTACGTCGATGTCGGACCCGGGTCGGATCAGGGGAATGCGCCCGAGTTTGGATGGGATCATGCCCGCACTCATCGGGTCGAAGGGCTGGAAGGCGGCGGTGGATCGCTTCTTTGGATCAACGATCGCTGCTTCTTGGTCATGACCGGCCTGATTCCGTTTCCCATGTGCGGGATCGGAAAGATCCCGGCGCGTAGCGACCTGTTCGATCACATGCGCGATCCGCAGTCGCCGGAGTAGCAGCGGCCTGTGATATCGATCGGCTCGAGCACGATCGCTACCCCAATCCCTCGATCAATCTGCAGGCGCGGGTTACCGCGTCCGCTGAGTCGATGCGCGAGGCGTAATCTGCGCGCCGCCGCGCTGCTGTGTCATCTTGCAGAATACTCTCGATCGTGCGAGCCACACGCCCGGCCCGATAGCGGCTCTGTGGAATACTCCTTCCCAACCCCAGTTGTTCGATACGCCACCCGCTGTCGAACTGATCATAGCCATGGGGCACGACCAGATGAGGAATGCGCGCTTTGATCCCCTGCGCCAAGGTGCCCACACCGCCGTGATACACCAGCAGGGCCGCGCGCGGCAGCACTTGACTGAAGGGTAAATAGCCGAAGACCTTGATGTTGGCGGGCAAGTTTGGCGGAACTTGCTCCGGATAATTGGTCACGAGCATGGCGCGCAAACCCAGTTGCTGCGCAGCCTGAACCGACTCCTTGAAGAATCGCTGCATCGTCGATCCGGCCGATCCGGGCGTAAACACGATGGGCGCCGCACCCTTGCCCAAGAATTCCTCGGCCGCCGCCAGCGGCGCCGCCTCGCCATCCGCATCCCATAAGGGAAATCCCACGGTGTGCGTATGGGCCGGCCAGTCCGGCTGCGGCGCTGCAAACCAGTCGGGAAAGAACGCAATCACCAGTTGCGGCGAGTGCATCCAGCGATGCATCACTCGATCGACGGGCGGCAGGCCCAGTGTCGCGCGCAGATCATTCAGCGGCGCCTTGAGCCTGCGATCGAGAACTATGGCGTCGATGATTCGAAACAATCCCTGCTTGAACCACTTCGGGCGAGAGGCCGATAGTCTGACGTTGCCCATCATTCCTTGATCGACGAAAGTGCGGATCACACTCGGTTGCAGATGCACCGATGCGCTTGGCACGCCAAGCTTTTCCTGCGCGATACGGGCGCCGAATGCCAGGCTGGAAAACGCTACCACGGTGTTGGAATCCGCGTGTTTTTCGATCAGCCGATAAATTTGCGAAATCGCCGGGACGATCACTTGTGCGATGACCTTGAAGCCCTTGCGCAGATGCCACAATTCAGGATTGGCGATGGCTGCATTGGCCTCCTCGGCGGTGCCCACGGCCAGAAATCCGATTCCTTGAGCCTCGATCAAGGCCTGGAAAATGGGATTGGTCAGAATCGTCGCTCGGTGGCCGCGGGCCTTGAGCGCCGCGCCGAGCGCGATAAAGGGATGCACATCGCCCGCACTGCCCATGGTCGGCAACAACACGTGAAGTGGGGACTTGCGATCGCCGCTCCGCGCGTCGCTCATTTCGCTGCGGTCAGCGCGGCGTTGCATCAGTCACCGTTCGAACTTCGTCGACAGAATGATTGACGAGTTCGTGCGCTCGACGCCCTCGAGGGCACCAATTCGATCGATGACCTGATCCATTTCGGCGACCGACGCGGTGATTGCAACCGCGATCAGGTCCACATCGCCGCTGACGGAATGCAGCAGCCGCACTTGGGATATCTCGCGCAGCGCGGCGGTCACCGCGCGGGTCTCTTTGGGACCCACATTGATCATGACGTGGGCCCGCACGGCGCCGGCCCCAAATTCCGGCGCCAAACGAACTCCGTAGCCAATGATGATGCCCTGCTTCTCGAGTCGCTCAATTCGACTCTGAACGCTGGTGCGCGACCGCCCTACCAGCCTCGCCAGCATGGCCGTCGAGGCCCGGCCGTTCTCCCGCAGCGCCGACAATAGCTTCTCATCGATGGAATCCATGGCACTTCGCCGCTTTTACCCTTCTTAATGTAGCGAATATACCTTAAAAATGCCCAGAACAACCCTACCATTCGCCATGTGATCGGGCAAAAATGGCGCTCCCAACGGAGGCGGCATGAAAGACATTGTTATCGTAGGCGCGGGCAAAATCGGCTCCATGATCGCGGAGTTTTTGGGCGGTTCCGGCGACTACGCCGTGACCGTGGTGGATCGATCGCAAGCGCAATTGGATCGGCTCGAGACTTCCGCGCCGATCAAGAAAGCCGCGATAGACATTGCGCAGGGGGACGCCTTGCGCAAATTGCTATCGGGCAAGTTTGCGGTCCTCTCCGCGGCGCCCTATCACGCGACCCGGCTCATCGCCGAGGCCGCCAAGAGCGGCGGCGCTCATTACTTGGACCTCACCGAGGATGTCGCCAGCACGCGCGCGGTCAAGCAACTCAGCGTCGGTGCGCGCACCGCTTTCATTCCACAATGCGGTCTCGCGCCAGGATTTATCACCATTGTGGCGTCCGATCTGGCGTCACGATTCGATGAACTCAACGATGTGCGCATGCGAGTCGGCGCATTGCCTGAATTCCCCTCCAACGCGCTCAACTACAATTTGACCTGGAGCACGGACGGGGTGATCAACGAGTACTGCGAGCCGTGCGAGGCCATCGTCAACGGCCAGCTGCGTGAGACGCAGCCGCTGGAGGAACTGGAAGAATTCTCGCTCGACGGAATCTTGTACGAAGCCTTTAACACCTCAGGCGGTCTTGGCACGCTGTGCGAGACGCTGGCCGGCAAGGTGCGCAATCTGAACTATCGCACCATCCGCTATCCGGGCCATGCCGCCATCATGAAGGCCTTGCTGAATGATCTGCGGCTGCGCGATCGGCGCGAGCTGCTGAAGGACATCCTCGAGAATGCCGTGCCCATTACGCTTCAGGATGTGGTCATCGTGTTCGTCACCGTGAGCGGCATGCGCGGAGGTCAATTGATGCAAGAGACCTACGCCAACAAGATCTATGCGGCCCCGATGGGCGGCAGAGTGCGCAGCGCCATTCAGATCACCACGGCGGGCGGCATTTGCGCGGTGCTCGACATGCTGAGCGCCGGTCAGATTCCGCAGTCCGGATTGATTCGCCAGGAAGAGATCGGCCTGAAGGCCTTCCTCGCGAATCGTTTCGGTAAGGTTTACGCGATGCCGGCGCAGGCCGCCGCGCACGCCGCCTAAACGCTCGGCGGTTGGGCGGACCCTGACCTCTCACTGACGAAGGCCCTGATATCCGCCAGCGTAGGCGCCCTGCCGCGCAACAGCACTGTCAGCGCCGCCACGGTATCGGCATGCGACACCTTGGGATACAGCTTCAACGTCACCGGCACGCCCAGCGCCCGCAGCGCCGCTGCAAGATTGCGCGAGTTCTTCGGCTTCACCGTCTCATCGTTCAGCCCCTGCACCAACAGCATGGGCGGCGCGTCCGCGCGCACGAAATTGATGGGTTGGGACTCAGGATACAGCGGCGGCGGACCAAACATGTCCTGAACATCCGGCTCGAGCAAGGGCAAAAAATCGTACGCGCCGGACAAGCCAATCACACCCGCGATGTGCGGTGCGCGTTGCCCGGCGGCGGCGAAATATCGCGGATCCAGCGTCACCAGTGCGGCCAGGTGCGCGCCCGCCGAATGTCCCATCAAGTATAGACGCTCTGGGCCGCCATACTCATTGGCATGCGCCGCGGCCCAGAGCGCAGCCTGCGCCGCGTCCTGCATGAATCCTGGCATTTTGACTTGGGGGTAGTGGCGATAATTCGCCACCAAGGTGACGTAGCCTGACTGCGCGAGCGCCGCGCCGACGAACCGATAGTCTGCTTTGTCGCCCTGGCGCCAACGCCCGCCGTGCCAGAAAACCACCACCGGCCGAGGGGATGCGGCGCCCGCGGGCCCGACGGCGCTCTCGGGTACGTACACATCCAGGCGCTGCTGTGGATCCGGTCCATAAGCGATATTCGTGTGCCGCGTGTACGACCCAAAGGCCGCTGGCGCATTGGCGGCGAGAAATCCCAAGCGCTCGCATCCCGCCAGGAAAAGGGCGATTAACCCGGTGAGCACAGTCCGGCGCGACACTTGATCCCCGCTATCGGCAGGCATAGGTGGGGCTGCTCGCGGCATCGAGCACGCCGCGCTCAATCAGCCAGTCGCGCGCATCGTCAGCGTCGCGCTCAAACCATTCCGCCGCGCTGCCCAGCCTGAATGTGTAGCCCCAGGCATCCATGTCGCGGCACATTCTCTGCCGGCCTACGTTGGGCAGCGAATCGGCCAGGATGATCTGTAGGTAACAGACGGCATTCTCTTCCGCATGATCGCCGCCCGCGTCGGTATGCAAGCCGGCGCGCCGTTCCGGCGTCATGCAGATAAAGTGGGCGCTTTCGTGCAGCACAGAATGCAGCGGCGTGTCGAGGCGCGCGAAAATCCTCGATCCCATCAGCCCCGCCTCGCGTTCACCCCAATAGGAGCCGGGAATGACTTCGTCCGGCGCCACCAGCTGCAACGCCAAGCCATAGCGATCCAAGAGTACTTGCAGGGAGAGTCGATCAATGCCGTTGACCAGAAGCACCATTGCGCCTCACGCCCGCGTTACTTCAAGCTCGTGAGCCGGTGCATGGTGATGGCTACCAGATCGCGCGCCATTTGTTGACGCAGAATGTCGGCTTCGTGCTCCTTGGCAAGCTGCAAGGTCACGTCGAAGCTGTAATCTTTTGAAAGGCTGATGGTCTGCGGTGCGAGCAATTCCTTATCCTTGCCATGCACGCTGAATGTCACGGTGTAGGTGAGCTCATATTCCGAGGGAATATTCTGCGCCGATACCGCCAGCGTGCGTTGCTCGACCAAATCCTTCGAGACATCGATGGTCGCCGTAGCCCCTTCGCGCGTGGGTTGCAGCGTCGCCCCGGAGGTTTTGAGCGTATGTTCGAATTCCCGCGAAAAATCCGTGTAAGGGTCTTTCAACGATAGGTAGGGCCGCGCCATGACCGCGGGCAGCGGCTCGCTGCCTGCCAAGCGGAAGCCGCACGCGGACAGCGCGCAGATGCTCACCAAAAAGACATATCGCCAGCTGGCCACGCGGCATTACACCACGATGTTCACGAGCTTGCCCGGCACGATGATGACTTTGCGAACCGCCGAGGTCCCGACGAATTTCTGGACATTGGCATCGGCCAGGGCCGCGGCGCGGACTGTGGCCTCCTCGGCGTCCACCGCGACCGTAATATGCGCCCGCAACTTGCCGTTCACTTGCACGACTATCTGCACCGTCGCTGACTGCAATGCCTGCGCGTCGACTTCACGCCAAGGCTCATCGATCAGCGCGGTGCTATGCCCCAATCCGCGCCAGAGCGCGTGGGTGACATGCGGGATGATCGGTGACAGCGCCAGCACTGCAATCTCCAATGCCTCCTGCGAGACACTGCGATCCTGCGGGGTGGCCTGCGGAAATTTGGCCACTGCATTCAACAGCTCCATGACCGCCGCAATCGCGGTGTTGAAAGTGCGGCGGCGGCCGATGTCATCCGTAACCTTCGCGAGGGTTTGGTGCGAATGCCGGCGCAGCGTGCGTTGCGGCTCGGTCAAAGCCGACTTGTCCAGCGCAGACGCGGGACCGGCGGATACGTGGTCGAAGACGGCCTTCCATAGCCGTTTGATGAACCGAAATGCGCCCTGCACGCCTTCATCAGACCATTCCAATGTCTGTTCAGGGGGGGCGGCAAACATGATGAACAGCCGCGCGGTATCGGCGCCGAATTCGTCGACCAACACCTGCGGGTCCACGCCGTTGTTCTTGGACTTGGACATCGTGACCACGCCGCCCGATTCGACTTGCCGGCCGTCGGCCTTCAGCACCGCGATACTGCCTTTACCGCTCTTATCCGGCGTGACCGATACGTCGGCCGGATTGAAGTACTGCAGTCGTCCCGAGTCGCTCTTGCGGAAGAAGACCTCGTTCAGCACCATGCCTTGAGTGAACAAGCGCGCGAACGGCTCCTTGAACGAAACCGCGCCCATCTCTCTCAAGAAACGAGTCCAGAAGCGCGCATAGAGCAGATGCAAGATGGCGTGTTCGATGCCGCCGATGTACTGATCGACCGGCAGCCAGTATTGAACTCGATAATCCAGCATGGCCTGATCATTGTCGGCGCAGGCGAATCGCAAGAAATACCAGGACGAGTCCACGAAGGTGTCCATGGTGTCCGTTTCGCGGCGCGCAGCGGCGCCGCACTTCGGACACTTCACGTTTAGAAAGCGCTCGTCTTTCAACAGTGGGTTGCCGCTGCCGTCAGGCACCAAGTCTGTGGGCAGGACTACGGGCAATTGCTCATCCGGCACCGGCACCGCGCCGCAGCCTCTGCAATGAATGATCGGAATCGGGCAACCCCAATAACGTTGCCGCGAAATCCCCCAGTCGCGCAGCCGCCAGGTCGTGCGCTTCTCGCCCAAGCCCTTGAGCTGCAGATCTCGGGCGACGGTATCGACGGCGGCTTGATAGTCGAGTCCATCATACGGACCGGAATTCACACAGCGGCCATGATCGGAATACCAAGGCTCCCACGCCGCCAGAGAGTACGAGCGCCCCGGCACATCGATAACCTGCTGGATCGGCAACCGATATTTTTTGGCGAATGCGAAATCCCGTTCATCGTGTGCCGGCACACCCATGACCGCACCGTCGCCGTAGCTCATCAGCACATAGTTGCCGACCCACACCGGAATGGGTTCGCCGCTGATCGGGTGGCGCACGTGCAAGCCGGTCGGCATGCCCTTTTTTTCTTGAGTGGCAAGCTCGGCTTCGAGCGCCGGTCCGCGTTTGCATTCCTCGATAAATGCCGCCAGCTTGACGTTATCCTGCGCGGCAAAGTCAGCCAGCGGATGCTCCGCCGCCACGGCGCAAAAGGTCGCGCCCATGATGGTGTCGGCGCGGGTGGTGAATACCCACAGCACGCCGCCCTCGCCGATGTCGTGCGGAAAGCCGAGCCGCACGCCTTCACTGCGGCCGATCCAATTGGCCTGCATGACGCGCACTCGCTCGGGCCAATCCGGCATGCGATTCAATTCATCGAGCAGATCTTCGGCATAGGCCGTGATCTTCAGGTAGTACATGGGAATTTCGCGCTTCTCGATGATCGCGCCGGTCCGCCAGCCCTTGCCGTCGATGACTTGCTCGTTCGCCAACACGGTCTTATCAACCGGATCCCAATTGACGACACCGGTTTTCTGATACGCAATGCCTTTTTCCAGCATGCGCAAGAAGAGCCATTGATTCCAGCGGTAGTAATTAGGAAGACAAGTCGTGAGTTCCCGCTTCCAATCCAGCCCGTAGCCCAAGGATTTGAACTGCGCCTTCATGTGCGCGATGTTGTCGAGGGTCCATTTCGCGGGCGGCACGCCGTTCGCGATGGCGGCATTTTCGGCCGGCAAGCCGAACGCGTCCCACCCCATGGGCTGCAGCACGTTGCGCCCGTGCATGCGCATGAATCGCGTCAGCGCGTCGCCTATGGTGTAATTGCGCACGTGACCCATATGCAAGCGGCCGCTTGGATAGGGAAACATGCACAAGCAATAATACTTCGCGCGGCTGTCGTCTTCCTTGGCCTCGAAGCTATGCTGTTGGTCCCAATAATGTTGTGCCTCCGCTTCGATAGCGGCGGGTTCGTATCTTTCTTGCATGATTGGGCCTCAGAATACCCGAGATGCCCGACGGCCGCGAACTACTCTTGACGTAAAGGTCGCATGCGAAACTTGAATTTTTACGGCGCGTTGGCCTTGAGCACCTTGAGCGGCTGCCTGTGGTTCCTGGCCGTCACGCCATTTGATTTATCAGCCCTTGCCTGGATCGCCGCGGTCCCGATGTTCATGGCCATCGAGCGAACGCCAAGCTTCCGCCGCGCACTATTCTTGGGCTGGTGGGCCGGACTGGTGGAAACCGCCGGGGGCTACTACTGGTTGATCGATGTCATGCGCCGATTCGCCGATTTCCCCTGGATCGGCGCGGCGGCGGTTTTTCTGCTTTTTTGCGCCAGCCGCGCGATTATTTTCTTGCTTTTTACAGCCGCGGTACTCGCCATTCGCAGACGCGGCCGCGTTCCCATGACCCTGCTCGCGCCCATCGCCATGGTGAGCTGCGAATTGCTCGTGCCGCAATTGTTTCCGGCCGGTCAATGGATCAGTCAAGCGTGGAATCCGCTCGTCATCCAAGTGAGCGAACTGACAGGAGCCTTCGGCGTCACGGCACTGCTGATGATGATCAACGGCGCCTTGTACGATCTCACCCTCAACCCGCGCGCCGCGCGCTATCCGGCGATGGCGGCAGCCGGGGTGCTGGCGGCCGCGCTGATCTTCGGCGCCATACGCATGCGACAAACGGATGACATCGCCGCGCGCGCACCAAGCCTCAAGGTCGGCTTGGTTCAGCCTAACTTCGCCTATAGCGTCGACGGGGAATTTTCGCGCGACGAGGCGCTGCGCCAGTTGACGGCCCTGCAGGAACAATCGCGCCGCTTGGAGAAGGATGGCGCGCAACTGCTGGTGTGGAGCGAAGGCAGTTTTCCGGTAGCCGTGCCCCGCAACTTCAGCGCCGATTTTTCAGCGGATTCGCTGGCGATGATTCGTCGCGGCTTTAGCGCTCCCACGCTGATTGGCGCGGAGATGTACGATGCAGTCCACGAGGATGCATTCAATTCTGCGATCCTCCTCGACCGCAATGGCAAAGTCGCGGGCCGCTACGACAAAGTGCGTCTGCTGGCCTTCGGCGAGTACGTGCCCGGCATTGAGACATTTCCCTGGCTGCGAAAACTTCTGCCGGAAGGCGCTGGAAGATTTACCGCAGGCGCCGGTCCGGGGGTGATCTCCCTGCAGGGACCGAACGGCGACGCGTGGCGCTTGGGCCCCGTGATCTGCTACGAGGATATTTTGCAGGGATTCATACGCGGCGTCGGGCAGCTGCATCCAGACTTGCTGGTCAACTTGACCAGCGATTCCTGGTTTGGCGCGGACACCGAGCCTTGGGAGCATCTGGCGCTCGCCGTGTTTGCCAGTGTGGAGTTGCGCGTGAGCATGGTGCGCTCGGTCAATTCAGGCGTGTCCGCATTGATCGATCCGAACGGCCGCGTGACCCAAAAAACCTACGCCAACGATCCCTACCGCCACCCCCGCGATGCCGATGCCCTATTGGTGACGGCACCCAAGATGGCCGGAGGGCATACCCTGTTTGTTGCCGTGGGGAATCTGTTCGCCTACCTGTGTTTGGCCGCCACCCTGGCATTTCTAGCCAGCGCCCTGGTCCGCGCTCGCCGGCTCCGTCGGGCTGGCCGCGACCGAGTTGTTGCACCGCAATAGTGCTATTGTATGCCGCAACCTGCCGGTTGCGCGCCGCCTAAAAATTGAAATAATTCGGATTATTGCGCAGCAACAGGAGCGCCGTTCCGGCAGTTCGGCACACCTATGTCATCAGAACCAAAGACGGCAGCCTCGACCGCCGCCTTCCTAGCGGGCGGCGGCGCCGTGGGCAACCTCATGCGTGCCAAACGCTGGCGTGACACGCCCCTGGGGTCCCCCGATTCATGGCCTCAGAGCCTCAGGACCGTTGTTCGAATTCTGCTGACCTCGCGTTACCAAATGTGGATGTGTTGGGGCCCGGAACTGACCATGTTCTACAACGATGCGTACGGCCCCACGCTCGGCGTCAAACAACAGTGGGCATTGGGCGCCTCGGCTCGAGAAGTTTGGAAGGAAATCTGGCCGGACATTGGCCCGCGCATCGAGCGGGTTCTGCAAAGTGGCGAAGCAACATGGGACGAGGCGTTGCTGCTGTTTTTGGAGCGCAGCGGCTACCCCGAGGAGACCTACCACACCTTTTCATATTCGCCGCTCGCGGATGACGACGGCAGGATTGTCGGCATGCTGTGCGTCGTCACCGAAGAGACCGAGCGCGTGATCGGCGAGCGGCGGCTCTTCGGCTTGCAAGACTTGGCCGCGGGGATCGCCGGCAACAATACCTTGAGCATGGTATTCGAGGCGGTCGCGCGCCAATTGAATCGCAATCTCAAGGACCTTCCCTTCACGCTGACTTATTTGTTCGACGAAGCAGGCGAGGCGCGTCTTGCGTGCTGCAGCGGCGTCGATTCAAGTCATCCCATTGCGCCCGCGCGCATCGATCCGAAGGATCCGAACGCCGCTTGGCCGGCGGACGAGATTTTGGCGCGCCGCACGGCGTTGAATTTGAGCGACCTCAAGGATCGCTTTGACGCCTTGCCGATGGGAGCCTGGGACAGGCCGCCTCGTGAAGCCATCATCACGCCGATCGCTCAGCAGGGACGCGAGTCGCCGGCGGGCTTTCTGATCGCCGGGATCAATCCGTTTCGCCGCATGGACGATGCCTATTTGGGATTCATCAATCTGGTCGCAGGACAAATCTCGTCCGGACTCGCCAACGCCCAGGCGTACGAGGAGACCCAGCGCCGCGCGGAGGCCCTGGCAGAACTCGATCGTGCGAAAACCGCTTTTTTTTCCAACGTCAGTCACGAGTTTCGTACCCCGCTTACCCTGATGCTCGGTCCGCTCGAGGATGTCTTGAGCCGGCCGGATATTCACCCCTTGAGCGAACATCGCGAACTGGTACGGGTGGCCCATCGCAACGGCGTACGGTTGCTGAAGCTGGTCAATACCTTGCTGGATTTCTCGCGCATCGAAGCCGGCCGCGCGCAGGCCTACTTTGAGCCCATCGAACTTGCCGCCTTTACCGCGGAATTGGCCTCGAACTTCCGTTCGGCCGTCGAGAGAGCAGGCTTGCGGCTCACGGTCAATTGCAAGCCGCTGCCCGAGCCGGTTTACGTCGACCGCGACATGTGGGAAAAAGTGATTCTCAATTTGCTGTCGAATGCATTCAAATTCACCTTCGATGGCTCCATAGCAGTCGAGGCTCGGTGCTCGGAGGACGGACAGAGCGCGGAAATCAGCGTGCGCGATACCGGCACGGGCATTCCTGCCGCCGAACTCCCGCATATATTCGATCGATTCCGACGCGTGGCCGGCGCCCGGGGACGGTCTATCGAGGGCAGCGGCATCGGGTTGGCGCTCGTGCGGGAACTCGTCCATGTTCATGGCGGCACGATCAGTGTCGCGAGCGAATTGGGACGAGGATCCACTTTCACGGTGGCGCTGCCCTTGGGCGGCGAACACTTGCCCGCGGACCGAGTCGGTGGCGCGCGCGCCGAGAACGCCGGGGATACCCGCGCGCAAGCCTATATCGATGAGGCCTTGAGTTGGCTCGGCGATGCGGAAACGGCCGGCAGCGAACCGGGCGTGGCCGAGGGTCCGATTGCACCGGTTGAAGGGGCCGACGGCCAACACGTGCTGATCGCCGACGATAACATCGACATGCGCTCGTATCTGCAGAAGCTGCTGCAAACCGCGGGTTTTCAAGTCGAGGCGGTGGGCGATGGTGAACAAGCTTTGGCGTCGGCGCGCCAACGCAAACCGGATCTGGTTCTCTCGGACGTGATGATGCCGAAGATCGATGGCTTCGGATTGCTCGCCGCGCTGCGCAAGGATTCGGAATTGCGCGATGTTCCGGTATTGTTGCTCTCCGCGCGTGCCGGCGAGGAAGCCAAAGTCGAAGGATTTGCAGCCGGCGCAAACGACTACCTGGTCAAGCCCTTCAGCGCCCGTGAGCTGGTCGCACGTGTCCGAGCCAATCTAGATCTGGCGACGCTGCGTCGAGAATCGGAAGAGGCGCTTCGCCGCCTCAATGAATCCCTGGAGCAGCAGGTTGCGGCACGCACGGCGGACCTGCGCGCAAAAGAGGCGCGCTTGCGCACCATATTCGGCACGAGCTACACCTATCAAGGCTACATGTCCACGGACGGCACGTTGCTCGATGCCAACGCGACTTCGCTTGCCGGCATCAAGGCGGAATTGCAGGACGTCATCGGCCAGCCGTACTGGCAGACGCCCTGGTTCGCGAGCACACCGGGGATGGCCGATATCGTGCGCGAAGCCATTCCACTGGTCGCCGCCGGCGAAGTGATGCGCCGCGAAATCCATGTGAATCTGCCGCAGGACGGTTGGCGGTGGTTTGATTTCCAGATGCGCCCGGTTCGCGACAGTCATAACAACGTGGTTGCAATTGTTCCTGAGGCGGTCGAGGTCAGTGAGCGCCGCCGGGCAGAGGAGGCGCTAAGACAAGCGCAAAAAATGGAAGGCATCGGCCAGTTGACCGGCGGCGTGGCGCACGACTTCAACAACCTGCTGACCATCATTGTGGGCAGTCTCGAAACGGCTCGCCGCCAGATCAGGCAAACAGGAGTCGACGCCGCCAACATCGAGCATTTGGTCGACAGCGCCATGCGCGGCGCGCAGCGCGCGGCATCGCTCACTCAGCGGCTCCTGGCATTTTCGCGACAGCAGCCGCTCGACCCCAAGCCGATCGACCTCAGCCGTCTGGTGACCGGCATGTCGGATCTGTTGCATCGAACGATCGGCGAGCAGATCTCCATTGAAACGGTGATGTCGGCCGGTCTCTGGCGGACCAATATCGATGCGAACCAGCTGGAAATAGCGATCATCAATCTGGCGGTGAACGCACGAGATGCCATGCCGAACGGCGGCAAGCTGACGATCGAGACGTCGAACGTATCGCTCGATGAGGGCTATACGGTCAGTGAGGCGGAGGTGATCCCGGGCCAGTACGTCATGCTGGCCGTCACCGACAACGGCATTGGCATGACCCGGGAAACCGTAGCCAAGGCTTTCGAGCCCTTTTTCACCACGAAGGATGTCGGTCACGGCACCGGCCTGGGTCTGTCCCAAGTCTATGGCTTCGTGAAGCAGTCCGGCGGTCACGTAAGAATTTACAGCGAGATTGCTCAGGGCACGTCGGTCAAAATTTATTTGCCGCGCCTGTATGCGAATGAATCGGCCGAGGCCGCCGAACCGGTATCGAGAATTGCCAAGGGTCGCGATGGCGAGACGATTCTCGCTGTTGAAGATGACGTCGACGTCAGGGCGCACACCAGCGGCATTTTGCGCGAGCTGGGATACCGGGTGCTGGAGGCGGCCAATGGCGTCGCTGCACTCGAGATCGTGCAAAACCATCCTGAGATCGATCTGCTATTCACAGACGTCGGGCTGCCGGGCGGTATGAACGGGCGGCAGCTCGCCAATGCGGCGCGAAATCTGAACAGCAAACTCAAGGTGTTGTTCACCACCGGCTATGCGCGCAATGCCATCGTGCACGAAGGCCGTTTAGATCCGGGCGTGCAGCTGATTACCAAGCCATTTACCTATGCGGGGCTGTCCGAGAAAGTCCGGGATCTGCTCGATGCGCGCGCGGCGCCGTCGCGCATTTTGGTGGTGGAAGACGAGGACATGATTCAAATGCTCTTATGCAGCCAGCTCGAGGACATGGGCTTCGAGGTGGAGATCACGGGTTCGGCGGCCGCGGCGAAGAACAAGCTGGCTCTGCTGCGGGGTCAGGTGAGTGGGGCGATTGTGGATCTGGGACTTCCAGACGCATCGGGGGACTCCCTGGTCCGGGAGCTGCGCGTGTTGTATCCCGAGCTGCCGATTGTGATCTCCAGCGGCTACGACCAGGCGACGCTGCGCGGCAAGTTCTCGAGCGAGCGATCCATCGAGTTCTTGAGCAAGCCCTTTAGCGCGGAGCAGCTCGAAGCTGCTATCCGCGATCTAGGGATCAAGCCATAACATTGATCTTGGGGGCTGCGGCCGCCGCCGGGGAACTTGTGGCCGCGTTGGTCGCCGACGCCACCAGACTCGTAGCGGCTCCCAAGGGTGTGCCGCCGATGACCTGCTGCAGCGAACTGAACAAGCTGCCAAGAAGGTTTTGCGCAGTCCCAACCGCAGTGGGAGTCGCCGCGGTGCTCGTAGAACTGGCAGTCGAAGCGGAAGTGGAAGTGGGATCCAACGCCGAGCCCTTTTTGTGGCCATGGCCGCCATGGCCATGAGGAGGCAGATTCACTGCCGGCAGGGTGGGCGTGACGGCAGGGGGCATGGTAAGTGATGACATGGGCTATCCTCTTGAGAAATGAATCACTGTCGGGCGGCAACGATTTGCCGCCGGCGGTCGGCAGCGGCGCAACCTTGCCGCCGCTGAAGGCGATAAGACGCTCTGAATCGTTTTCGATCATTAAAATGCAACATAGGCCAAGTAACTGAGCAGGATTCGTGCCAAACCGCCGAACATGATGCGTGGCGTCGAGGCGCTCCATGGTAAATCCGCGGTCAACTGACACTTGGCGTGCGCGTGTCAGCATGCGCTGACAAAGAGATCAAAAGCGCCGAAAACGACAATGCGGCAAGATATGCAACTGATTTCAGCCTGACCTGTCCCCTCAACTGCGGGCAGCCTGCAAATTAAAGTTCAGTTCAAGTCAAGCATCCACTATCACTGGAGGCGCTCGTGGCACTATTGATTGGCGAAGTCGCACGGCGTGCCGGTCTGTCGACCTCCGCGCTGCGTTATTACGAAAGGGTTGGGCTATTGCCGCCCCCCGCGCGCATCTCGAAGCGGCGCATGTACGACTCAAAAGTGCTCGGGAGAATTCGAATAATTTTGCTGGCTTTGGATGCCGGTTTTACCGTGAAAGAGACCAGGACCTTTCTTAGCGGCTACCCGCTTACCACCGCGCCCGCGGAGCGCTGGCGTGCGCTGGCCGCCAAGAAGCTCGTCGAACTGGATACGCAAATCACGCGGCTGGCGCAAATGAAGTCGATTCTCAACGACAGCTTCCAATCCCGCTGCGTGCGCATCGAGGATTGCGAGAAATACATGCCGCCCACCGATCGGGCTGCGCAGTGAACGACGCCGCCGTCATCAAGGACGTCCAATTGGGCGAGCGCGATATTTTGTCCTTCCTGAGGCCGGATTCGCTGTGGGGTGCGCTGATTTACTTTTTCGTGTTCGTGCTGCTGGCCATGCTCTTGTCGCGGATATTGCGCGCCGGCGTGCATGCGTCGATGACGCGCAAGGGCCACTTCGATCGCACGACCATCAGTTTCTTGCAGCAGTTCGGCTCGGTGCTGGTCTGGGTCGTCGTGCTGATTTTGTATGCGCATCTCATTCCGATGTTGCGGTCGATGGGCACCGCCTTGCTCACGGGCGCGGGGGTCGTCTCGGTTGTCATTGGTCTTGCGGCGCAAAGCACGCTGGGCAATCTGGTGGCCGGCATCTCGATCGCGATTTATCGACCGTTTCGCTTGGGCGATACACTGCAGGTCACCGCGCCGACCGGCACGGATATCGGTGTGGTGGAAATCATTTCGCTGGGATACACCACCCTGCGTGCGGCGGACGGTCACATGATCGTGCTGCCCAACGCCATTGCGGCCAGCCAAGTTACGATCAATTTGAGCAGCAATTACGCGCCTTGGCCGATAACGATCACCATTCGATTGAGCCGCGACGCCGATATCGAAGCCGCGCGGCAACTGGCCTTAAGGGTAGCCGCGGAAATCGCGGGAGAAGCCGCGGTGGTCGGTTGTTTCCTGACCAAGATTGATGCCGCCGCGATCACCTTGGAGCTGCGCTTCAAGGCCGCGGACGCCGCAAGCCGAGATGCGGTCCGATCCAAAATGTTGACCACGCTGCCCGCCCGATTTGCGGAAGCAAAAATTGGTTCCTCGGGTACCGAGCTGCCGGCGTTTTCCTAGAACGCCAAGCGTTTGCAGATCGCCGTCTTGTAAGGAGCACCCATGGCGTTTAGGCTTGCGCGCTGCACTACCGAAAGGAACGCTCAAGATGCTCAAAAAAATCGCGGCCGGTATGGCGCTCGCGCTCATGGCAGTCAGTGCGGTGCAGGCGCGTCAATTCACCGCCAAGGATCTGGCGCTTCTTGATCGCGTCTCAGATCCCCGCGTCTCACCCGATGCCCGCTTCGTGGCATATAACTTGCGATCGACCGATTGGGATGGCAACCATGGATTTAACGCGCTCTGGGTGCTGGACCGAAGTTCACTGACCTCCGCCCCTCGGCTGGTGCGAGATCAGGAACGATCCTCGATGTCGCCGCGCTGGTCTGCCGATGGCCAATGGCTCTACTTTCTATCATCGCGCGGAGGCTCAACCCAGGTCTGGCGCACACCGGCCAAGGGCGGCGAGAGTGCACAGGTCACGAAGTTGCCGCTCGATGTCGGCCTGTATCGCCTCGCGCCGGATGGACGCTCGTTGGTCGCGGCGATAGTCGTGCATGCCGAGTGCGATACTCTGGCCTGCAGCAAGACTAAGGATGAGGCGAAGGCGAAGGAGAAAACCTCCGGCGTTGTGTACGACAGCGCCACGCCGCGTTTCTGGGACACCTATCTCGACGGCCGCTATATCGGATTATTTACGGTACGTTTGGGCGCCGATCTTGCCACCGATGCCACTCCATTGACGCGCGGCTATCAAGCCGACATTGTTGCCCGGCCCGAGGGCGATGACTCCTCCTTTGTGATTACAGCAGACGGCAGCGCGGTGATTTTTTCGGCGCGGCCCTCCGGTTCCGCCCAAGGACTGGGAGAGCCGAGCAGTCTTTATACCGTGCCGCTCGACGGCAGCAAGCCCGCTCAGCGACTCGATCCGGCCGCCCTTACCTCGGACAGCTCGCCGGCTGTGTCTCCCGACGGGACCCGAGTGGCCTACCTGGCCCAAAAGGGATCCGTCTTCACCGCACCGCGCGCGCAAATCATGATCCGCGACCTGAAAACAGGCTCGACGCATGCGCTCGCCGAATCCTTCGACCGCTCTGCGCATTCGCTGGCGTGGTCGGCTGATTCGAAAATTCTGTACACCGACGCGGAAGACACCGGTCAAAGCCGTCTGTTCGCCATCACCGTCGCGACCGGCGCCGTCAAGCCCCTGACCGGCGAGGGCCACGTGGGCAGCTTCGATCTCGCAAAGGACTGGATTATCTATAGCCGCGATGCGCTCGATTCACCGGCGCAAGTGTACGAGATGAAAATTGGCGCAGCGCCGCGAGTGCTGACGCACGCCGGGCAAGACACACTGGCGCAAACCCCGTTCTCCTCCTTCGAAGCGTTCAGCTTTTCCGGATGGAACGACGAGACGGTGCACGGCTATGTCGTGCAGCCGGCCAACTTTCATCCGAATCAAAAATACCCGGTTGCATTTCTCATTCACGGCGGTCCGCACGGATCCTTTGGCAATGCCTGGAGCTATCGCTGGAATCCGCAGGTCTGGGCGGGCATGGGATACGCCGTGGTGATGGTGGACTTTCACGGTTCGAGCGGCTACGGCGAGGCATTCGGCAAGTCCATCATTGGCCACTGGGGCGATCGGCCGCTCATCGATCTACAGAAAGGCTGGAGCTATGCGCTCGGTCGCTATGGTTTCCTGGACGGCGATCGGGCCTGCGCGCTGGGCGGATCCTACGGCGGCTACATGGTCGCTTGGATCGCGGGGAACTGGCGGCAGCCCTGGAAGTGCTTGGTGAATCATGACGGTGTCTTCGATATCCGCTTGATGTCCTATTCCACCGATATTCCCGGATTTCAGCAGTCGCAGGATGATGCACCGAGCTGGGTTAAGCCCGAGAACGTAGAGCGCTTCAATCCCATCGATCATGTGGGCGAGTGGAGCGTGCCGATGCTCGTGGTGCACAGCGGTCGCGATGATCGCGTGCCGCTGGACCAAGGAATGGGTGCCTACGGCGCCGCACAGTTGCGGCACGTTCCCAGCGAACTGCTGTATTTCCCGGACGAAAATCACTGGGTGCTGAAGCCGCAGAATTCGGTGCAATGGTATGCAACCGTCGAGGCCTGGATGAAGCGCTGGCTTGGCAGTTAAGGAAAATCTCATGAGCACATCGATTGGCAGCAAGGTTCGTTTATACGAGCTCGCACTGGAGGACGGCCGGTCGGCGAGTCCGTTCGTGTGGCGCATCCGCTATGCATTGGCGCACAAGGGGATCCCCTTCGAGACCGTGTATTTGGGATTCACGGAAATTCCGGCGGTATGCGGCGGAAAATTCAAGACCGTGCCGATCCTGGAGCACGCCGACACCACGCTCGCGGAAAGCTGGGACATCGCCGAGTATTTGGACCGCGCATTTCCGCAGCTCCCCCTGCTATTCAACACACCCGCGGAACACTCTCTGGTGCGTTTCATGGACTCCTGGTTCATGAACGACGTGCTGCGCAAAATGTTCAGGCTTTATGTCAAGGATGTGCACGATGCCGCCCGCCCGGAGGATCGTCCCTACTTTCGCGAGAGCCGCGAGAAAAACATGAAGGGCAAGACGTTGGAAAGCTTCACGGCGGATCGCGCGACCTACTTGCCCGCGATTCGTGCCTCTCTGGCGCCGCTGCGCATCCACCTGCAGAAGTTTCCGTTTCTCGGCGGCAGCGCACCGAACTTCGCCGACTACATTGCGCTCGGCGGATTTTATTGGGCAGCCAGTGCCGGCACATTGCCCTTGCTGGAACGCGACGACTCGTTGCGCGATTGGCTCGATCGGGGCTTCAATCTCTATGGCGGGATCGCGCGCGATCCGGGAATCAAGCCGCTCTTCGAGTGAGCGGCGCAACGATTTTGATCGGCGCCTAGCGCTGGGGCCACCGGGTCGACGGTGCCGAGCTGTTACCCGCTGCGGCGTCGCCAAACAGCAATTGCCAGCATCAGGAAGCACGCGACGACCACCGGATAATTGCCGAACCGCGCGTAGGGAGTCAGGCCCGTCATGGGCTGCACGTCGGTGCGCAGTACGTCCTCTTGGAACTGGGCCAAGTGCGCGACGATCTTGCCCTCAGGGTTGATCGCCGCCGTAATGCCATCGTTCGCGGCACGCACGAGAAATCGACCCGCCTCGAGCGCGCGCATGCGCGCGATTTGCAGATGCTGATGGGGCGCGGTCGAGTCGCCGTACCAGGCATTATTGGTCACATTGATGAGCAGGGTTGCCTGGCGCAGTATGCTCAATTGCTGGCTGCCGAAGGCGTCCTCGTAGCAAATCGTGAGACCGAGCTTTTGTCCCGCGGCGCTTAAAGTTGGCTGGCGCGAGGACCCTGCCGTGAAGTCATCATAGGGAAGGCTCATCAGACGCATCCAGCGACGCACGAAGGCCGGCACCGGAAAGTATTCGCCGAACGGCACCAAATGCCGCTTGTAGTACCAACCGTCGCCGGCGCGGCTCAACACCAGGATGCCGTTGAAGTACTGTTTGGTTGCGGGCCGATAATCGACCAAACCGATCGCGAAATCAGCGTCGTGTGCGCGCCCCTGCTCCTCGAGTTGATGCAAGTAATCTGGAATTTCGGTCGACAGGACCGGCAACGAGGCCTCCGGCCAGACGATGAGGCGGGCACCCCACGCCTCTCCGGTGAGCT
>Ga0209330_1000349_pt1 | contig 20910 bp, 27 predicted proteins | sample JacPinW_OM2H0_O3_FD_187969 | JGI IMG/M metagenome (GOLD analysis project Ga0209330, IMG submission 187969) | Forest soil microbial communities from Algoma, Ontario, Canada - Jack Pine, Ontario site 1_JW_OM2H0_O3 (SPAdes) (version 2) | ecosystem: Environmental > Terrestrial > Soil > Boreal...
CCTTGAAAATCCCCGCCCGTCAGGGCGGAATCTATACACTAGCGGAGAACGTCGCTTCTCCATTTCACGCTGAGCCACCACATATTGCAGTTCGCGATTGAATACGATCAACTTTCCCGCCGGCATTCTGCCGTCTCCGTATTTCGAAAAGAACATGGTCGTTACCGCTAATCCGCACTCGCTGCCTATCTTCCGCGTCGATAATGTAGTCTCGAACATGCACCAGTTTGCCCAGGCCTTGGCTGCAAGGCTGGCAGAAGATGGTCCGGGCCACGCTTGCCGGGTGTGGTGAGGGGAGGGTTCGATGCTGGCGGGTGGACATGGAGCCCTGCCAGCCTCCGGCAATTGTGGAAATGTTCTAGGTCTAAATGCGACAGCCCTGCGTCGATGGGACCAACTCTCAATTCCCGACGGTGATTGAGCTCTTCGAGATGGATGTCTTGTATGTGGGGTATACTGTGGAATAGATTCCACATATGCAAATCGTTCAAATCGTGCTGGACAAAAAGCTGTTACACGCCGCCGACCAAGCCGCGAAGCGCACTCGGCGAAACCGTTCCGCTTTGGTGCGCGACGCCCTGCGGGAACATCTCCGCGGGTTGCAACTGCGAGCCAGTGAAGAGCGCGACCGCCAGGGCTACTCACGGCTGCCGCAAGCCCGCGTGGAAGCGCGGGGTTGGGAATCGGAGGCCACGTGGCCGGAAGAATAGCCCGAGGCGAGGTTCGGCTTTACCAGTTTGCCGCGCCCGACAAGAAACGACCGGCCCTCGTGGTCACCCGCGACAGCGCCATCGCGTATTTGTCCACAGTCACGGTTGCGCCTGTCACATCCACGATTCGCGGCGTACCATCGGAAGTAGTTCTGAATGAGGAGGACGGCATGAAGTCCCCTTGCGCGGTGAACCTGCACAATGCAGTTACGGTGTCCCAACAGCGTCTGGGGAAGCGGTTGGCCCAGCTTAGTTCCGCCCGAATGAATGAAGTGTGTGCTGCTCTGCGCTTCTCTCTGGGTTGCGATTCAAACTAGTGGTGTGTCCCATAAATAACTTAACAGATTTTCAGCAACTTGCTACGATCAGGCATGCCGAACACAGGTCTGGCGATCGAGTTGCAATCCGCTGAGCGCAGACAACTGGAACAGTGGGAAACCGCACAGGGAACGCCGCAACAGGTGGCGCTGCGATGCCGGATTATCCTGAGAGCGATGGCGGGTCAGCCGAATGTGGCCATCGCCGAGGGGCTCGGCGTGAGCCGACCCACGGTGCAGCTGTGGCGCAAGCGTACACACGATCTGGGCATCGGGGAGGTCTGGAATAGCTCCCGGTCGCGGGCGCAAAGCGCACTATGATCAGTGCCAGCGAGACCGGATCATAAAAGCGACCTTGCAGACATGGAAGGCCCAAATATAAGTTTCACCTACTCAGCCCAAGGATTGCACGGCACTGATGGCGTTGAGGTAACGGTTGTGCCGGATGGATACCGGAAGAGCGCGACTTCGGCGGCGAGAAATGCGGAGCCTGTAAGGCCGAGAGCAGGAATACAGAGCCCATGTCTTGTTCCTCATCACCACGCTACATGGTCTGAGAGTCAGCGAATCGATAGATCTGCGACGGCGAGACTTTACAGTCAACGGCGACATCATCTTCCTCACGGTCGAACGGTTGAAAGGGTCTGAGAACACAACGCAACGGCTGAATGATTGCCCTGATTCTCTCTCGACGCCCAGTAGTGGCCGAATTTATTAAGAACCTCAAGCCCAACACCTGTTGTTCCCCGACACAGATGGGAGCATGCTCACTCGCTAGCAAGTAACGATGCTGATCCAGAAATACGGCTCATTGGCAGGCATGCCCTAACACAAGCGTTTCATTCATGCGTTGAAGCACACTTGTGGGATTTGCTTGGGTGGGGTGTTGTTTTTCCTCTACCGTCTTTTCTGCTCTGCTTTCATGTTTGGCGTTGCTGTCAATGACGCCGGGCTTGTTGGCAGCCACTCGGTATTCATTTTGCGAACGATGAGGGCGATGTGTGCAATTCCGTGCAGACAAGCTCGAACGTACGTATTAACCTTTCGACACTGGGGCCGTTTTGAGAATGTTGGAATTCGAAGAAACAGCACCTCTTCTTTTTTCCCCCATCCGCTCTCTTCCGATAAGCACGGCAACCTGCCTACTTCACCCGCTAAAAAGGAAATAGCTGAACTGATGGATCGAACCGCTCTCCGGTAACCGAGCCACCAACCCGGTATTCGGAGCATCCGTGCTTTCAGCTTTCGGCGTCGAAACCCCCGTTGGTGCTGGGGCGCGACGACATACCTTGCATCATCATTATTTTTTCGGCGTAGCATGCCTCATGCACTGCTCGGCCTTGTTCATCGGTCTTGCAATCGTGTAACGAAACTTCCTTGCCGCAGATGGAACATTCGGGGTTGTAGCCGGGTGTGGACGCCAATTGGAGCCTCCAACGCGAAGCGGGCGTAATCACCAGTGCACAGGAGACCGTCGCGGCACGGCGGAAAAGTGTGTACCCTACCGCACATAGTAACATATCCCGTCTAACATTGGCCCTTTTTCGTTCTTCGCTCTGGGACCGGGCGCGCGTCAGGCATTTGTTCGGTTTGCGAACGGATGCGGGCGATGTGCGCCCTTCGATTAGGCAAGAACTTCGCCGGGTACGCTAGACGCCCCGTCTGCTAGACCAGCCGATGGGCATTCCTCTTTTGGTGCAGCACGGCGTTCAGGAGACGGCAGGCTCCTCTAATTCATTCTCAGATTGGCATGGGCCTGCAATGGTCGCCCCGTTTTCCCTAAACGCGTCAACCTGTATAACGTCGAAAGCCCGAATCGGCGCTGCACACTGATTACGGCGTCAAACTTCCTTGCAAGGGTTTCGGTTTCTGTCCTGTTTGACATGCCTCTGTTGCTCCACTTAGGCTGCGGGCGCAGGGTAAGATGGGAGGACTGAAAACCCCGGCATTTTTTGCAATCTAACGCCGGGGCTACTGCGGGGTGGGCGTCCCCTTGGCTGTCAAGCTTCGTACCGCTCCCATGAGTTGTGCATCCGCCTCATCCGCTATGACTACCACGTCTCGAAGCAACCGTTTCTGGTCGAGTTCGCCAAGGTGAAGATGCAACATCCCGAATGTGACAACCTGAAATATTCGCGACTCCTCAACCAGCATTGCGGGAGAGTAGCCTTGCGCTTGCCGCTTCTGTCCGTGCGCTGTAGCGTCGGCGGAGATGGACGGCCTTGCATCTTTAAGGAGTCGAAGGCGGGAAATCAGGTCGGCATACAGCTTAGGTAGATGGCTCGTGCGGTCTGCATCGCTTAGTGGAATGTCGGTTAGTTCTGGAACCAGATTCACCCGCCTCAGCCATTCCCTGACCGTTGGTGCGAGTTCGCGCTCAAGGATGCCGGCCACACTCCCCAACTCCGACTTCTCTGTCATCCTCATCATGTCGTGCAGTTATTGGCAGCATCGCACACTTGACGATTCAACTTGTGTTCAAAAACGTACACCCAAGGGGCTCGAAAGGGCCACGGCTAGGATTGTTCTCTGGCGATTAATCGATTAATCGGCGGTCGCGGTGTGAATCGGTACGCGGTTGGCCAGTGTTAAGTTCGCACTTCTCGCCCGGAGCGGTCCCGCAGGTCGGACAGCGAACCGCGAGCATCTTTTTGGGACTGAGTTCCTTTCTCATACTCATAATATTGCCCCGGAAACACATAACGCGGACTGGTCAATGTAGACCCTATTGCAATTCCTTTCCCCACCGTTCTAGCTGTTGTTGGATCACCTTGTAGCACTCGCAACTGGCATTCTCCAACCCTGCTTGATTGAGAATCGAGACGTGCCCTCGCGCGTAGCGAATCAAGCCAGCCCCCTGCAAAGTTGCAGCGGCCACGGATGCGCTCGATCGTCGAGTCCCGAGCATCTGTGAGAGAAACTCTTGGGTGAGTGGTAGCTCGTTCGAACGTATACGGTCTTGGCTCATCAAAAGCCATCTTGCCAGTCGTTCTTCAACTTCATGGAGACGATTACACGCCGCAATCTGTGTGACTTCCATGGTCGCCTCCTGAGAATACCGGACCAAACTAGCATTGAGCTGCGGGCAAGCGCGAAGAGCCTTGCGCATGTCATCGGCATTTATTCGGAAGGCACTTCCTTCGGCTTGAGTCACAGCTCGACTCGCACTACTGCGAAATCCAGCAATCACGGGTAGTCCGACAAACCCTTCACGACCTGCGAGTCCGACCGTCGTTCATGACGTTCAAAATCGAAATCATCGCGGTATTCGGAAAGTAACAATACTGGATCTTTTGTCCAGCTTCCTGAAGCAGATCATCTAGTCTCAAATTCAAGAAAACCAATCTGGAGAAAACAAAATCACATTCCTTGTTCGGAATGCTGAGCAAGGTTTTGTTATGGACGGCATTTCCGTCCCCATCGTTTCTGGAGTTTCTTAGAGCCGAAGCGGCTGAGGAGCGAATAGCTGAAGGTTTCGTACCCATAACGGCTGCTTGCACAGCGTTGAATGCTGTCAGATTGTCGCAAGGAAACGACTCCCAAAATGGGGTACGGGGGAAAGATGCTAGAAGAGACAACTAAAGCATATCACGATCCATCAGGGGTCCCCGGCTCGGGAGTTCGACATCGGCCAAGGCGCTCCGTCAGGGCGTGCTGCTTATGAGGGCGCGCTGTGTTGGCTTACTTCCCGCCCATGATGAGGGTTCTGTGGTTGGGGTGCTTGGTGCTGGGTTGGTTCTATCGTCCTTCCTCCGCTCCTTCCGTTCTTCGGGAAGTGGCGACCAGTCAACGCCATCATGCAGGACGTCGTAGGGAAGGTTGGCGACGTTCGGGAGCCAGTGATCGTGTCCGTTAGGTGAACTCATCGGGCTTTTCTCTTCCTTGCTGGTTTCGGCGCGGGTGGCGTCCAGACGAACTGCGGCTCCTGCTCACCTCTAGCGGCGCGTTCGGCGGATTGTCGCTTGATGCGCTCCCGAACGCGGTCGTCAAAATCGTTATCGAGGCAGATGGTCATTTGCTACCATGTCCGGGAAATGTGATGAGTTCGACCTGTTCGGTACGAAGAGCGGGCGGCCACTCGCGCAACGAAATGTTCACCGAGCAGTCGGGCGAGGGCTCCCTCAGTTCCGACGGTTCCGCACCGAAACACTACGCAAGGCACGTGTTCCGGAGGACCTGATCGGCCTCTGGCTTGGACACGCGCCGAAATCGGTGTCGGACCTCTACGCAAACGGTCTGCAGCATGACCGTGCGTGGCGACGCGAGTGGTGCGACCGCATCGGGCTGGGGTTCCCAGTTGGGCTATGTGGGGCTAGAAGCGAAGCGTCGCTTGATTTGCAGAGGCGGCGTAAACCTAACACAGGGCGGGAACTAAAGTGGCTCCTCAGGTAGGACTCGAATCAACATTTGAACGTAGTTTCAACGAGATGCAGGTCAGCGGATGACACCTAAGACCAAGAGAAGCATCCTTGCACGCGCAAACAGAGCGCAAATGGAGCGCACATCCTGCGAACGTCCAACGCGGAGACTCGAACTCCTCACCTCTACGCGGAAGTCGCATTAGACGTTAGGTGCGAATTTTGAGCTCAGCCGGCAACCTCGATATTCCGAGCGGGTGCACTGCCACGACTTTTATGCCAAATCTTAAGGTCCAAGTGTGCACGCCTTCAGTTAGAGAGCAGTGGCGGGTGTCTCCAGCGCACCTAATTGAGTTTCTCCAGTTCCGGATAGCCAGGTCCCGATGGAACAGCGTGCCTGATCGTCGGTGGGTGGACGCCGAGACAGGTCAGGTGTGGTTTGGATTTTCAGAAACGCCACTTTGCAGCCTGTTCCTGCTCAACAGACGGCGTTTACTTCAGAATTTTTATTGAGCATCAGTGCGGATTTCGTGTATGATGGAGTGTTTGTCTGATTTAAATCTGGCGACATTTCTACACGGGGAGCGTGACGAATCGCAGCGTTTTAGGGTCTGGCAAAGACTGTAGAGGATTTGGCGTCCCGTTTTCGTAACAAGTAACTGGTTACTGTTGCGAGGCACCTAAGGGAGCATATAGTCCGTAGCGTTATGCATGCCCCGAATCGAACCCGAGTCTTTCTGCTGCTATTTGGACTTGCCATACCGACGCAGGCATTCTCTCAGCTGCTGAGCTGCGCTACCGTCCAGGGCAACTGGACGTGGCCTGCTGAGGATTCGTCCTTCGTCCTAAACCAAGGCGCATCAGGCACGGTTACTGGTTATATGTTAACCTCGACCTGCGCGGGGGTGCAGTTTCCGATCACGGGTACGAACAGCAGCGGATCCTTCACCTTTACAGTCACCGGCTTGTACGGCGTCTGCGGCTCTTTTGTTAATTGGTTAACCTTCACGGGTTACTTGGGCCAGCCTGGCTGCAATTATGCTTACGGTAACTGGAGCAATTCCATTCCCAACAGCGGAGGCTTCGGCCAGGATGATCCGTATCCTCCAATTGGCTCGTCTGCGATTTTCGTGAAGCCGGTGGACGTTCCGACCTCGGAGACGTCCGTAACTCCAACGGCCGCCCAGTGGAGCACCACCTATAGCGCGCCGTGGATCCAGACGCTCGTCGGAGGCCTCGCTCCAAGCGAATTTGAGGGGAGAGGTGTTTACGAATATGCGGGAATTGGCCCTGGCAACGATACCTGTTGGTTCAAGGGATCAACGGTTAAAATTTTCGCCGCGGTAACCACGCCCGGCTTCGAGTGGTATATATCGAGTAAGAACGCGTGGGGCGGGCCTGATTTCATCGGGTGGAATCTCGCCGCGGTTCAGTACTATCGAACCGAGAAGCGAGTTCCTTGCCTGAGCACCTGCACCCAGCAGATGGTTATAGACGCTGCCTATAGCCCGCAGAACCCGTCGAGCTACGGCCCATATACCAATAGCTCCGGCGGTAGTTTTTACGGCGTGCCCTACGAGCTCAACACGTTAGGCGCAGGTATTACAGCCACAACGGCGACTAGCACGCGTAACGGCAAGACTTCAACCAATACAACTTGGAAATAGGGAGGCCAGGCATGTGTCGCGCACTGTTGGTAGTACTATTTTTTGGTGGGGTCAGCATAGTGGCGGCGGCTCAGCATTCAACCACGATTGCCAGCGACCCACGCGATCTGTCGCGTCCAATTTCGACGCTCGTAGACCAAATGCGACAGCGCGAGAATATCTCGATCACGTACGAGGATCCTCGATACGGAAACGCTGCGGACATTGAGGACGTTACCGCTGAGGCCTCCAAGGGATCCGATCTGGAGAAGGCGTACGGTCCCCACATTCTTGTCCCGAAGGGGCGTGCTATCACATTCGTCTACGCATCGCCAGACGTCGGCAGCACGGCGGCTGCGAAGGCCACAATTGAAAGAATGTTGCGCGAATATGCGTCACTCGGCGGCCCGGCCTTCACCGTAGAAAGGGAAGGGATGCGCTTGCATGTCTTTCCGAACGAGGTTCTAAACGCAACGGGCGACCTGGTTAGGCAGGGATCTATCCTCGATACGGTAATCAGCATTCCTCCTGCCCGGCGAGATGGCGGCGAGCTCCTCCAGGCGATATGCGACCAAATCCGGAAGAATACTGGCTATGAAATTGGCGTTGGCCCCAGCGTTCCCGGCAATAGCCTGGCTCGCTACGGAACTAATGCGGGAATCGAGAGCCAGAGCGGCCTAGCAGCTCTCGAGCGCCTCTTGGACGCAGCGACGCTTCCTGGGAGCGTTGTCTGGGACCTGTACTATGGCCCTGACGTCAAGACATACATGCTGAACTTCAGTTACGTTGGGTCTGTTGGCCCCGTAGCGAAATGAACGCTAACTAATGAGCCGGATACTGCCATTTATTTTGGACCGTTGTCTTGCTCCCATCGTAGCTCAGGATTCAGTCACGATTAAGAGCGATCCGAGCGACGTGTCCCGTCCTCGTTCCAACGCTGCTGAACCAGATCCGGCGGCGCGAGAAGATGGCCGTAACCTATGAAGATCCACCGCTACAGCAAGCGCGACGACATGGAAGGCCCAAATATAAGCTTCACCTACTCAGCCCAAGGATTGCACGGCACTGATGGCGTTGAGGTAACGGTTGTGCCGGATGGATACCGGGAGAGCGCGACTTCGGCGGCGAGAAATGCGGAGCCTGTAAGGCCGAGAGCAGGAATACAGAGCCTATGTCTTGTTCCTCATCACCACGCTACATGGTCTGAGAGTCAGCGAATCGATAGCTCTGCGACGGCGAGACTTTACAGTCAACGGCGACATCATCTTCCTCAACGGTCGAACGGTTGAAAGGGTCTGATTCTCTTCTCGACGAACGCCAAGTAGTGGCCGAATTTATTAAGAACCTCAAGCCCAACACCTGTTGTTCCCCGACACAGATGGGAGCATGCTCACTCGCTGGCAAGTAACGACGCTGATCCAGAAATACGGCTCATTGGCAGGCGTGCCCGAACACAAGCGTTTCATTCATGCGTTGAAGCACACTTGTGGGATTTCGATGCAACAAGCAGGCTGCAAACTGGAAGAGATTCAGGCGGCTTTGGGCCACAAGAATCTGAACTCCACAGCGATGTATCTGAGAGTGAGTTCGGACGAAAGTATTGAGGCTCGGGCTCGTGCGTTTGGTGCCGCTGGTGGATTATGACGAAAATACCGATTCGAACTCGGAGTCAATGATGGATCAAGAAAGCGGGCTATCGTTAGGAGTCTTCGTGTTCGCGACCTCATTCACGAACGCCAGCCATCGCCCCATCCTGACGGGTGTTCCTAACGATGGATATTCGTTGGGACACTTTGGGGAGCGGCGGTAACGAAACCGATTCTCTGGTTTGGATTTCGGGTCCGAATGCTCTTCGCCAAATCAATTCCATCTAAACCGGGATGACCGATGTTCGTTAAGACCGCATCGTACGGGCCACGTTTCTTGTAGAGACGAAGTGCTTCGTCCCCATCCCCGTGATATGACATCGTGGCCGACCATAGTGTGAACGGCCACGAATAGCGAGCATTAATCTATATTCTCCTCGACTACAAAAAGTTTCATGCCAGAAACAATGGGCGGCGTGTATTACGATGCCAGGCTCAAACCTATGTATATGACCGGCGGGCGTTGGTACGGGATACCGGATGCGTCACCCGGATGGGTCTACGTCTACCAACAGAGAACAGAGAGACCTCGACCACTACGAACTGATCTCCAAGATAAAGAGTAGACCCGGTTCGGGCACTTCGCTGCTCGTCCCTCAGTCGAATCGCTTTTATGTCGCGTTTCAGGCGATCGGCGATCAAGGAGCCGCGATCCTGGTGTTTGAGCCCGTGCAATAACGATTCTCGCTAGACGTGGATTGAGAATAGATTGGTCTCCGGCAGTCTCATTTTCTCTTCGGGGGGAACTTAGCAAGTAAGCAACCACTCCGCGAGGGATTTCCCGTCGCGCTCGGCTGCATTTTCGACCTCCTGCAGCTCTTCGGGAGTAAGCCGGGTGGCAACGGTTTTGGCACGCAGACCCAGTCGCGCTGTATCGGTTGGAGACGTCGAAGATGGCGGAATGCGGGGAGCGCTCATAGTAAGCCTAAGTCGAAAAGGGCTGGCTGATGGGCGACAATTAGAAATCCCGAGGGGAAATAATAGTTGACGGCGGACAGCTGGCTTTCACGCACTTCACGCATCGAGCGCAGCGTCTTCGACGGAAAGTAAGAACCACAATCGAATCAGTGTGTTTACATGATCATCGGCTGAGAACGACATTTTGTTTACGAACGTAAACGTTGAAATTCACAAAAACAACTTAGTCGCTGATTCAGAAAGCGTTGACGCACCTAAGATCCCGGAGAACTTCAGGTATCCCCTGCAGTTCCCGTTTGGGGGTGACGTGTCACCCTTCAGCCGCTGCGAAGCAGCGTTTCTCAAAACCCAAACCTGACCCGACCATACGTAAGATTCTGTGAGCCCGATCCGGAGATTTCCACAGAAAAAGTTTTGGAGCTCGCGAAAAAAAAAGCCCAGCTCAATCGCACTAGCAGCAGAAGCAGTCTCGATGAAGCTTCCCCAGAACGAACGATGCCCCATCCATAACTCATCTCTCTGCTGCCGCTGGGTACAGCTTTGGAGACAGCGTGAATTCGCCTCGCCGATCCGGCGGGTCGAAGATCCGAGTCACTCTTGCTGTACCGAGAGATACGCTCCACGGCAAGCGATGCGGACTCTCCTCAGGCAGAGAGTGCACGAACACAACGGATGGTGCGCGAATTGTGCCAGGCGAAATGGAGCAAGATAATGAACAGCGCCCTCACGAAGTCTGAAACGAATTCGTCCGCAGTGCCGACTCCAAGAAACACCTTCGAACCCTTCGTGTCTGCCGACGCAGTGGCCTGTTACGTGGGCATTGAGCGCCCGACTTCTCGGGGGGAGTGGCGGCAGCCCAAGAACGGAGCACACACCGTGAATGAATGGCTCACAAGCGATGAGGCTGCCCGATACCTCAAGATAAACCGGCGCACACTGCTGGAGTGGGCACGGCAAGGCAAGCTAAAAGCCTACAAATTGTCCGGAATCATCAGGCACGTTTGGAGGTTTCGGCAGAAAGACCTCGATGATATGCTGTCGTTGTCATCCGCTGACTCTGCTGACGGGAGGCAGCAATGAGAGTCAGGCGACACGCAAGCGGGTCTGTGCGCTACGACAAGCGGCGCAAGACCTGGAACTACCTTTGGTATGACGGCGCAACTCGCCGGTCAAAACTCATCGGCACCAAGCAAGAGTTTCCGACCAAAGCCGCCGTGTGGAAGGAAGTTGAGCGGCTAAAGGTTCGGCCGACTAAAACCAAGAACACAATCGGGAGCACGGTGCGGGAAGTGATTGCACGATATGAACCAGAGAGAATGCCTTCACGCCTGTCCACGGCGCGGGTGTATCGCTCTTTCCTCAAAAATCACATCCTGCCGCAATGGGGAGACACGCCTATCCGTGACGTGCAACCCCGCCCGTTTGAATTGTGGCTCCGGGAGCTACCTTTAGCACCCAAGTCCAAAACGCACGTCCGGTCACTGATGCACACGCTTGTGGAGTTTGCGATGTGGGCTGGTCTTCTGGAGATGAGCCGCAATCCAATCTCATTAGTCAAGAACAAAGGCGCAACACGAAAGGTCCGCAAGGCACGGAGCCTGACAACGGAGCAGTTTCATGCTCTGTTGAAAGAGCTGCGTGAGCCGTTCGCGACCATGGCTCTTCTCTGTGTCTGCTTGGGCCTTCGCATCAGTGAGGCCCTCGCACTTCAATGGTCTGACGTGGATTGGCTCAGCTCACGGTTGAGCATTCGGCGCGGCATCGTTGAGCGTGTGGTTGACGATGTGAAAACGGAAGGCTCAGCAAAAACATTCAACCTGGCGAGCGAATTGCTGGACCGTCTCAAGTCTTGTAAACAGCTTTCGGAATTTTCGGGAGCTCAGGACTGGGTTTTTGCAAGCCCACTCAAACACGGCAGGCTCCCATACTCCTACACGGGAGTGTGGCGTGAGCTTGTGCGAGCAGCGGAACTGGCAAAAATCGGTCACCTCGGGACACACGCGTTCCGACACACCTACCGCTCGTGGCTTGACGCCGTGGGCACTCCCGTGGCCGTACAGCAAAAGATGATGCGCCACGCGGACATCAGAACCACATTCAACATTTATGGCGACGTTGTAACGGATGAGATGACTACCGCGAGCAGCAAAGTGGCTCAGCTTGCTTTCCAGATGAACGGAGCGCAGACAGAGCGCAAAGAAGGCTAAGCCATTGAAAGAATGGCTCCTCAGGTAGGACTCGAACCTACAACCCTCCGGTTAACAGCCGGATGCTCTGCCATTGAGCTACTGAGGAATATTGAAAACGTGCGCGAAGCGCACGCTTTGCTTCGTTCATCATAACATTTGGGGGTAGGGATGAAAACTGCGGAGATGCTCTGCAATTCTTGATAGGCTATGCGGTTGCGAGGTGAATATGGGTGGAGGTTTGCGTCTGATGGGGATTATTTCTTTGATGGTCTTGGCGGGGATGGTGCATGCGGCGGAGGCGGATGATACGAAGGCAGCTGCGCCTTCGGTTCCTCCAAAGTCCGAGAAGCGGCCGCTGGAGGAAACCCTGCAGGGAGTGAAGATTGTTGATAACTACCGGTGGCTGGAGGATGGGGAAACTCCGGAGACGCAGAAGTGGGTCGCAGAGGAGATGGCTTACACGCGTGGCGTGCTCGATCCGCTGCCGGGGCGCGATGCAATTCATAAGCGACTCACTGAGTTGTTAACTATTGGCAGCCTTACGCAGCCGGAGATTGCGGGGAAATATTATTTCTACACGCGGCGTGAGGGCATGCAAAACCAGCCGGTGCTTTATGTGCGGGAAGGCGTGGATGGAAAAGATCGCGTGCTGGTGGATGCTAACCAACTTGCGGCGGATGGAACGATTGCGCTTGATTGGTACCAGCCTTCAGAGAACGGAAAATATCTGGCGTACGGAACTTCGCCGAGCGGGTCGGAGATGAGCACGCTGCGCATTATTGAAACCAAGACGGGCACTGCGCTTCCCGATACGATTGAGCGGACACGCGCGGCGAGCATTGCGTGGAGACTCGATAACTCCGGATTCTATTACACGCGGTATCCGAAGAAGGGCGACGTGCCCGACGGACAAGAAATGTACAACCGGCACGTGTTCTATCACGAATTGGGAACCGATCCGGTAACTGATCCGCTGATTTTTGGGGAGGGCCGTGATCCGGAGGATTGGCCCAGCGTGAGTCTCGACAACGATGGCCGCCTGCTGTTGATTACGGTGGCGCAGGGCTGGACGAAGAGCGAGCTGTTCTTAATGGATCTGAAAGCGGGTACGCCACCCACACGCATCACTACCGGCAAAAATTTTCTCTATAGCGGATCGGCGCACAACGGAAGGCTCTACATCGTTACCAACGAAGATGCCCCGCGTTACCGCGTGTTCGTAACCGAAGCGGGCAACTATGAGCGCGACGACTGGAAAGAAATCATTCCGCAGACGGGCTCGGTTTTGCAGGGGGCTGCCGTGTGGGGTGGAAAACTTTTCACGCAGTACGAGCAGAATGCGACCTCACAGTTAAAGATTTTCGATCTTGAGGGAAAGAATGTGCACGAGGTTGCGCTGCCTGGGCTGGGTACGGTGTTTGGCTCGGACGGTAAATGGGATCGCGATGAAATCTTTTATGGATTTCTGTCGTTCACAGTTCCACCTACGGTTTACCGATACGATTTGAAGTCGGGTGCGACGTCGCAGTGGGCGAAGGTGGATGCGCCATCGATTGATCCTGCGGCCTATGAAGTGAATCAGGAGTGGTACCACTCGAAGGATGGAACGCGAGTGCCGATGTTTATTGTCAACAAGAAAGGATTGAAGAAGGACGGGCACAATCCCACGCTGTTTACGGCTTATGGCGGGTTCAATGTGAGTATGACCCCGTCTTTCAGCCGCACGGCTTATCTGTGGATGGAGCATGGCGGAGTTTATGCAGTGGCGAATTTGCGCGGCGGGGCGGAGTTTGGAGAAGACTGGCATCGGGCGGGGATGCTCGGCAACAAGCAGAATGTTTTTGATGACATGATTGCGGGCGCCGAACACCTGATCGCGGAAAAGTATACGGACAAGGATCATCTGGCCATTCAGGGAGGGTCGAATGGCGGCTTGCTGATGGGAGCGATGATCACGCAGCGTCCGGATTTGTTTCGCGCGGTGGTATGCCAGGTTCCGCTGCTCGACATGCTGCGCTATCAGAATTTTCAGATTGCCAAGTTGTGGATTCCGGAGTACGGGAGTTCGGACAATCCTGAGCAGTTCAAGTGGCTCTATGCTTATTCACCGTATCACCACGTCAAGGCGGGGACGGAATATCCCGCGATCTTGTTCATGACGGCGGATACGGATACGCGTGTCGATCCGATGCACGCCAAGAAAATGGCGGCAGAGATGCAGACGGAGGCGAAGAACGGCTCAAGCAAGACTCGTCCGATATTGTTAAGGATTGAATCGAAGGCGGGACATGGGGCGGGAAAACCGGTGACCAAGCAGATTGAGGAGTTCACGGATGTTTATTCGTTCTTATTTTGGCAGTTGGGTATGAAACAGTGAAGAGCCCGCCGCCGACAGGCGTGGCGTCAGATTTAAAGATCAATGCGGGGTGCGGTTTGCGGGGAAAAGATTTGCGGGTAAAGATATGTAAAAGGTTGAAAAATATGTTGACCTATTAGGAGGATTCCGGGTACATTATCTTGTTCCACGGAGAGCCGGGAGCCTCAAAGGTCAGTTTTGAGCTACCTCGACCTGTAAGCCCAAATCAGGAAAAGTGAGCATCTTCGGGGTTCGCTCACGCATCTATTCTAGGTAGGAATTGCGCTAACCTCTCACAATCTAAGTAGAATCAGTGGGTTAGAAAGACTTTTTAGTTCTAACCAGTTCTATCGGGAGCCCCAGAGGTGGCAAGATGTCCATACTTATAAGGAAGGGGAAAGGCACACATGCGCTCTGATCGTGTGTTTGACGCTTTACAAACATTACGGAATCGTTATATGCTTTGTCAGCTTGCCTCCAAGGCCACGCGGAAGTTCCACCGGCCCAGCACCAGAATTCAAGAAACAATGAATGGAGTTTTGGACCGGATCGCAGGCGCGGAGCGGCAGGAAATCCTGTCGGAGCCGGAAAATTTTGCTGAGGCACAACGGCGGGCTGCTTAAACAGCCCCGCCTGCCCTGCCCGGTTTGCATTGTCTTCCTTAGCTACCCTCCTTTGAAAATCTCCCGAAAACGCTGAAACTCACACGTTTGAGTGGACCGGGGTTAGGTGAATCATGACCATCGCTGAACTGAAAGAAAAGAACATCACCGAGCTGACCAAGATCGCAAGGACCTTGGAGCTGCCCGGTGCCAGCGGACTGCGCAAGCAGGACCTCATCTTTAAAATCCTGCAGGCCCAGAGCGAAAAAGAAGGCCACATCTTTGCCGAGGGCGTGCTGGAAATTTTGCCTGACGGCTACGGATTTCTGCGGTCGCCGGACTACAACTACTTGCCGGGTCCGGACGATATTTATGTATCGCCGTCGCAAATTCGCAAGTTTGATCTTAAGACGGGCGACACGATCAGCGGACAGGTGCGGCCTCCGCATGAGGGCGAGAAATATTTCGCGCTGGTGAAGATCGAGGCGGTGAATTTTGAATCGCCAGACGAAGCGCGCAATAAAATTCTATTCGATAATTTGACGCCGCTGTATCCGCAGGAACGCCTGAAGCTGGAAACGACGCGTGAGAATTCCAGCGCGCGGGTGATGGATCTGCTGACGCCGCTCGGCAAGGGACAGCGCGGGTTGATCGTTTCTCCTCCTCGTGCTGGCAAGACCATGCTGCTGCAGAATGTGGCGAACTCGATTACGACGAATCATCCCGAAGTGGTGTTGATGGTGTTGCTGATCGATGAGAGACCGGAAGAAGTTACCGACATGCAGCGTTCGGTGAAGGGCGAAGTGATTTCGTCTACGTTCGACGAGCCGGCGGCGCGGCACGTGCAGGTTGCTGAAATGGTGATTGAGAAGGCGAAGCGATTAGTCGAGCACAAGCGCGACGTGGTAATCCTGCTGGATTCGATTACGCGTTTGGCGCGGGCTTACAACACGATCGTTCCGCCATCGGGCAAAGTGCTTTCCGGCGGCGTGGACTCGAACGCTTTGCAGCGGCCGAAGCGGTTCTTTGGGTCGGCGCGAAATATTGAAGAAGGTGGATCGCTGACGATTATCGCTACGGCGCTGATCGATACGGGATCGCGCATGGATGACGTCATTTTTGAAGAGTTCAAGGGCACGGGAAACTCGGAAATTATTCTGGAGCGCAAGCTGGTGGATAAGCGCGTGTTTCCAGCCATCGACATTCAGCGGTCGGGCACGCGTAAGGAAGAGCTGCTGATTCCGCGAGAAGATCTGTCGCGGATCTGGGTGCTGCGGAAGGTGCTGAATCCGCTGTCTCCGGTGGAAGCCATGGAGTTGCTGATCGACAAGCTAAGCAAGACGAAATCGAATGGGGAGTTTTTGTCGAATATGAGTTCGCTGTAATCCTGCAGCTTGGGATTTGAGCATTCGCAAGCCTCCGGCCCGTGCTGGAGGCTTGTTTTTTGGGCAAAGCGTTTTACACGTCCGTTCGCTTCGGCATTTTTCGTTGCCCTCTCCAGGGAAAATGGCCATACTTTGATAACGGGCAGAAAGTTCGCGCCCGTTTCAGAGGATACTGTGCGAACGCAGATAGCGTGGAACATTTGTCTGTTTTTGTTGTTCACGATTCTCGGTCATGCGCAAACTCAGAATCCCAGGTCTCCGACCCAGAGGATTGACGGAAATGTGGCGCCCATTGATGGGAATGACGAGAATCGGGACCGTATCGCTCGCGACATGGCCAAGAAAGCCAACCTGGAGCGGCAGGCCGCACTTAAGGTCGACACCGACAAACTGTTCAAGCTGGCCGCGGAACTCAAAGGGTATGTGGACAAGTCCAATGAGAACGTTCTATCGCTCGAGGTACTTAAGAAGGCGGAAGAAATCGAGAAACTGGCGCGCAGCGTGAAGGACAAGATGAAAGGGCCGAACTAGAACCGATTGGATTGCCGCCTTTGAGATCAACTGCCGGGCTGCGCCGGCGGACAGCCGAGGGCGGTAGTTCCCGCACAACTTTCCTCGTATGACCTTGTCTTCACACACCTTTCGTGACCCGCAACTCTGCTCGGGGCGGCGTGTTTGTATTCAGTAGAATCCGCAGGATGCGGAGGAGGAGAAAGACATGAAACGGACAATTGCGGGGGTTTTGTTGCTGATCGCAATGGGCGCGGGAACCATGTTTGCCGACGATGGATGGCGCGACCGGAGGGATATCCGGCGCGATGAAGCAAAGATCGTCCATGACCGACGGGAGCTTCACCGCGATTTGTATTACGGGAACTACGGTGCCGCGCGGCATGAACGTAGAGAACTGAGCCGCGAGTACAGGGATGTGAATCGCGATCGAAGGGATTTGTATTGGGACCGTCGGTAGCGGGAGTTTTCTACGGCCGAAGTCACGAACGCCATCCGCACTGGCCGGATGGCGTTTGTTTGTGCAGCCCATGATGTGTCCCACGACACCAGCCGGGGCTGCGCCCGGCGGACAGCCGAGGGCGGCTGTCCCCACATTAATCTTACTTGCCGGTTCTGATTCGCATGCCGTAGAAGGAACGGTATACGAAAAAGAAGGAGACCAGGAAGAATGCAATTGCCAGTGCGTTTGTGATCGTCGAACCTTGATCGCGGGTAAGCGTGACGGCCAACTCCACTGCGAGCAGGCCAAACAGCGTGGTGAATTTGATGACCGGATTCAGGGCGACGGAGGAAGTATCTTTGAAGGGGTCCCCCACGGTGTCGCCGATGACGGTTGCGTCGTGCAGCGGAGTTCCCTTCTGTTTCATTTCAACTTCGACGATTTTCTTGGCGTTATCCCAGGCGGCGCCGGCATTAGCCATGAAGATGGCCTGATACAGGCCGAAGACGGCGATCGAGATCAGGTAGCCGACGAAGAAGAATGGTTCCACGAAGGCGAAGGCCAGCGTGCCGAAGAATACGGCGATGAAAATATTCAGCATACCTTTCTGCGCGTACTTGGTGCAGATGGCGACTACCGCCTTGCTGTCGGCGACAGAGGCCTTTTCCACCCCTTCCAACTTGATGTTGGCTTTGATGTATTCGACGGCGCGGTAAGCACCGGTGGTGACGGCTTGCGTGGATGCGCCGGTGAACCAATAAATCATGGCGCCTCCGGTGATCAGCCCGAGAAAGAATGGAGCGTGCAGCAATGAAAGCTTGTCGACATTTTCCGTGAGGCCGCTGGTGAGCGCCATGATGATTGAAAAAATCATGGTGGTGGCTCCGACGACGGCGGTGCCAATAAGTACGGGTTTCGCCGTAGCTTTGAAGGTGTTGCCAGCGCCGTCATTGGCCTCGAGCAGGTATTTGGCGCGTTCAAAGTTTACCGGGAGATTGAAGTCTTTTCTGATTTCGGCTTCGACGTTTGGGACCTGCTCGATCAGCGACAGTTCGTAGACCGATTGCGCATTGTCGGTAACCGGACCATAGGAATCGACAGCGATGGTGACGGGACCCATGCCGAGGAAACCAAAGGCGACCAATCCGAAAGCGAAGACTGCCGGAGCCAGCATGGTTGCGGCTGCGGCCAGGCCCATGGTGCTGAAGTAGTAGGCAATCGACATCAGCAGGACCATGGAGAGACCGAGGTAGTATCCGGAAAAATTCCCGGCGACGAAGCCGGAGAGAATTCCGAGGGAAGCTCCACCTTCTTCCGCGGAGGTGACCACCTCTTTTACGTGACGTGATTCGGTGGAGGTGAATACTTTGACCAACTCCGGGATGACTGCGCCGGCCAGAGTTCCACAGGAAATGATCACGGCGAGTTTCCACCACTGGGTGGCGTCTCCGCCCAGATCGGGAATGATGAAATAGGAAACCAGGAAGGTCAGGCCGATGGAAACGAGCGAGGTGAGCCAGACCAGAGTCGTAAGAGGCGTTTCGAAATTCATGCTATCGGCACTGCCATAGCGGCCTTTAGCGATGACGGCGTTCAGGAAGTAAGAGACGGCGCTGGCGACGAGCATCATGACGCGCATGACAAAGATCCACACCAGCAATTGAACCTGCACGGTGGGATTTTTTACGCCGAGAAGGATGAAAGTGATCAAAGCGACGCCGGTGACGCCATAGGTTTCGAAGCCGTCGGCAGAGGGGCCCACGGAATCGCCGGCATTGTCGCCGGTGCAATCGGCAATGACGCCGGGGTTGCGGGCGTCGTCTTCTTTAATCTTGAAGACAATCTTCATCAGGTCGGAGCCGATGTCGGCGATTTTAGTGAAGATGCCGCCAGCGATACGGAGCGCCGCCGCGCCGAGGGATTCGCCGATGGCGAATCCGATGAAGCATGGGCCGGCATAGTCGCCGGGGATGAAGAGAAGAATGATCAGCATGATGAGGAGCTCGACGCTGATCAGCATCATGCCGATGCTCATGCCGGCTTCGAGAGGAATTTGATAGACGGGGAACGGCTTGCCGGGCAGGGAGGCGAAGGCGGTGCGGGAATTCGCGAAGGTGTTAACGCGAATGCCGAACCAGGCGACACCATAGCTGCCGGCGATCCCCACCAGGCTGAAGACCAGAATGATGACGACGCGCATCGCTTCCATGTGCTCCAGCATGCCGAAATAAAGAAGAATGATGACGGCGATGAATGCCCACAGCAACAGGATGAAGCGGCCCTGGGTGACTAGGTAAGTTTTGCAGGTCTCATAGATGAGCTCCGAGATTTCGCGCATAGCGCGATGGACCGGCAGGTTCTTGAGGCGCATGAAGATGACCATGCCGAAACCGAGTCCGAAGAGGCAGAAGAGGATGCCGATCAGAAGCAGGCGGTGCCCGTCGATGGCGCCGTTCAGAAAGCTGACCGAAGAAAGGTCAGGAAGTTTCAGCGAGGCTTCGCCTCCGGCGGGTTCGCTAGCAGGTTGAGCCAGGGCCGAGGCCGTGCCGACGGTGAGCAGCGAGGCCAGGGCGAGAGATGTTTTCAGGAAACCAGATACCGCGCGGCGTCCTTGGAACGCAGCATTGGCGAGCCAGGTGCGCATAATGAGTCCTCCACAATGAGCGGGTTTTTTGGAATATACGAACGTGTTTCGAGACCGCCTGCCAGCGAAGCATTCCCGTCCGAGCACGGCGTGCAGCACGAGTCGATCGCTGGAAATCCGAACACGCTTCCACCGCAAACCTACAACCAAGTGTTGGAGCTTGGCCGCGTCGGAGTTTGCGCCCGGGTCGACCGGAGACATTACAACTCTGTTCCGAACGTACGAGTGCAAAACGGGCATTTATAACATGTGGGGGGGATTAGGGTCAATGATGCCGCGCCGGACGCCGCCGGACGCGCCGGACGGATGACCGCCCCCGGTGAGGGCGGGCCACCTGGCGAAACCCCTCGGGCCGCCCGGGAGTAGCGGGGCGGCCAGCCAGCCGGCCCTCGGGATCCCGCGCTCGGCGATGGTGGCGAGGTCGGCCTTCTTCGCCTTGAGCCATGCGGGTTCGAATCGCGCCGCGCTTCTCTGAGCACCTCGACGATGCCGTCCTTCGTGATCTTGCCGAAGAGCGCGCTGACACCCGCAGGGGAACGGCCAACACGGAATCTCGGAGCGGGCCGGCCGTGGACCGGCGCGCGCGGCCCATTGCTGCGGCCATCATTCAAAAACCGGCGCAGGAGAACGAGAGATGGCAGCAAGGACGACGACCAGCACGGCGAAGGGTCGCGATGGTCAAACCGGGCGGCATCTGCGCATTCGCACCGTGGCCCGTTGGGGCCATTCCCACGGGTCGAGTCACACCGTAGGCTGGTTGTGAGCAGCTTTCGGGGGAGGGCTGATCAACGGGCGTCCTAAGACTCGATGAGTCTGGGGCGCTTTCTTTTCTGTTCGGGGAGAAGGAAATGAGTTTGTTCAGCAAAGGACCAAAAGACCCAAGTATTCAAATCGGACTCGGGTCAGTTCTTTCAGTGGTCGTTCTCGTTGCTACCGTCGGCTTCTACAAGGTTTCCCGGTATTTCCTGTGGTAAGTGGCGGTGACGCCGCCTAGCACCTCCGAGGCATTCGGCCAGCACATATCAGAACGTAGGCTTCTGCGCCTCTCGCCAATTAATATTAATCAGCGACAGCCCCTAACCGATCAGACAGCCCCGATATTGCCGTACATTGTTGCCTTTTCACGTCTAACAGAGTGGACATGGCCAGCGTTACTTCATGTGGTGTCGCGCTTTAGACCTAAACCG
>Ga0209330_1000353_pt1 | contig 20799 bp, 11 predicted proteins | sample JacPinW_OM2H0_O3_FD_187969 | JGI IMG/M metagenome (GOLD analysis project Ga0209330, IMG submission 187969) | Forest soil microbial communities from Algoma, Ontario, Canada - Jack Pine, Ontario site 1_JW_OM2H0_O3 (SPAdes) (version 2) | ecosystem: Environmental > Terrestrial > Soil > Boreal...
TCGCCAAGTTGTCCGGACTGCGTGTCGATGACCTGGCCGGCAGTCGCCTCGACCACGATCGTCTTGCTGGTTGTGCCGACCTTCAGGTTGCCATTCACGCTGGTCGTGACCGATCCACTTAGAATCACGCTTTCAACTTTGAGGTCCGCAAACCCCGGTGCGGAGAATGTGACCGTGTAAGTCCCAGGCTGCAAGGCGTCCATTCGATAGGCCCCAACACTATCTGTTACGGCCTGGTGTAATTCGCCGTATTGAGGACTCACCGCTTTCACAGTGGCATTCGGTATGGAAGCGCCAGTCTCATCGGTGACCACGCCTGCAAGAGTCCCGTCGCTACTCTGCGCCATTAAGCGCGATGGCAATACCAAGCTCACGAACAACAAACCCAGCATCAAAATCAAATCTCGCGTGATTCCGAACACACTTCGACCATTAATCATTTCATTCCCCCAATCCGATAGTCGTTTTCGCGTGACGCTTGTGCGCCAGACGATTGCTGGGACCTACCTTGCAGTTTCAGCGCCAAGACTCACAAACAACTCGAGAGCCTGATAAACGATTGATTCAAAGGCACCAACGTCATGATCGGACGGCGGGATAATCTATAACTCTCCGAAGAACAAAATAGTCATCGGCGGCGCGGGGAGATTATTCGTACAACAAATATATGTTATTTAGAAGATGTGGCTCCGCCGGAAGCGCTAGTCTGCGGTCTTAGGCGCCGCTGCGGGAATCGCGGAGCCCTCGCCTTTCACGTAATGGCCGTACCAATGGAGATAGCGCTCGTAGCGGTCTGCTATGAATGACGGCCGAGAAAATTCGTGATATTCGCCGGGATAAACCACCAGCAGAGTCGGAACGCCCAGCCGTTTGAGACTCTGGTACATTTGCTCGCCGTTGATCACAGGAACGTTCCAATCGCTTTCACCGCCCATAATCAGCGTCGGCGTCTTAATCTTCGTAACGCGATTGAACGGCGATAACTTCTCCCATAGCTCGCGGTTCTCCCAAGGCAATCCAAGTTCGATTTCCCAGTCCCTGGAATACAAGTCGTGTCCCCAATTTGTGATGTAAAGAAAATCTCCTGCGCCTGAAATAGCAGCCTTAAATCTCGTTGTCTGCGTAATAATAAAATTGGTCGAGATGCCGCCGTAAGACCATCCGCCCACTCCTAGCTTGTCTGGATCCGCAACGCCCTGCTCCACTGCATAGTCCACCATCGCCATATCGTCTTCGAAATCCTTTTGACCCCAGCCAGCATAGATCGCTTTACAGAAATCCTGTCCGTAGCCGGACGACCCGCGCGGGTTCGGCGTCAGAACCACATAGCCGTTCGCCGCAAAGAGCTGCGGATCGAAATTGAATTCGGCGTAATACGCCCACACTGGCCCGCCGTGAGGCCGCAGTATCGTCGGATAGCGGATCCCCGGTTTATAATCCGGCGGCTTGTAGAGATATCCCGCCACCGTCGTCCCGTCCTTGCTCTTGAAATGAACGTAATCAACATTGGGAAGGCGAATTTGAGCCATCAGCGCGTCGTTAGTGGTCGTCAATCGTTTCAGATCGCCACCGTCTGCAGCCAGAAAATATACTTCAGACGGACGCGTCAGCTCTCCGATCACTGCGGCCGTAGCGCCATCGCTTCCCAGTGAAAACGACTGCACCATCTTTCGTCCGCCGATCGGTCGAGTGATCTCGCCGCCAGTCGCCGGAACACGCATCAGGTTCTGCGTTCCGTCGTCATCCGCGATGAAATAGATCCATTTACCGTCCGTTGAAAACCGCGGTTCGCTGGAGTTCCGGTCGAGCTTAAGTGTTAATACCTTCGCTTCGCCGCCGGAAGCCGGCGCGATCGCAATGTGGAAGGTCGCATATTGAAAAAGCTTTGGCTCCAACTGGCTGGTGAACGCAATCCATTTGCCGTCGGGCGACCACGCGGGGGAGCCGTCCGCGCCCAAATTCGTCGTCACCCTCACGAGCGATTTGCCCTGATCCGCATTGTCCGCGGCAACCACCCAAATATCCGTGTTGTAGTTTCGGTCCGGATCTTCCGGGTCCGAACGATTGCTTGAGAATGCGATTGACTTGCCGTCCGGAGACCACGCCGGCGCGCTGTCGTCATAATCGCCCGAAGTGATTTGCGTCATCTTTCGGCTCGCGACGTCGAAAACATAAAGATGAGTGCGGCGCCGGTCAAGGTAGCCGATTTCGTCCTCTTTGAAATGTAGTCGGTCGATCACCCATGGATGTGGCTTCGGCTTTGCGTCGCTCTTTTCCTTGCTCTTTGAGGCCTCGATTTCGTTTATGGACGGGTCCTGCAAAATTAGAACAATTCGATCTCCCGAAGGAGACCAGGAAAATTCGCTAACGTCCTGAATCGTATCGCTCAGCTTCTGCGCTTCTCCACCTTCTCGATTCAGCAGCCAGACCTCTTTCTTCTTGCTGTCTTCATCATCCTTTTCACTTTTCGCTCCATCCCGTCCGGAAAGAAACGCCAGATACTTTCCGTCTGGACTCCAGCGCGGATGATTGCAAGAGACTCCCTCGGCCGTCAGTGGAATAGGGGAGCCGCCGGAAGTCGGAACCATCCAAATCCGCGACTGGTTCTTGTCTTCCTTCAGACTATGGGTCTTAACTACATAGGTGACCCACCTACCTTCCGGGCTGATACGCGCATCCTCAATTTCCAGTATCCGAAAATAATCATCTATCGCTAGGTTTCGCGTCGCAGCCGGAGTTTCTGCGGCGCCTGTTCTCCCGCTGGGCATGCCGCCGGGATTTTGCAGTGCCGTGGGAGCCTGTGCCCAAGCCGCGCTCGCAAGGAAAATACCCGCGGACAACGATAGGAATCGCAGCCTCATGCCTAAGCCTGCCTCTCGAGAAATTTGCTGCGTAGTATACAGAAGCACTGTGCCATGGTTCACAAAAAAAAGGCAGGACCATTGGCCCTGCCTTCGTAATCCCATGGCTTTGCGGAGATGGGTGTTTCTCTACGCTCCCTCAGAAACCGGCCAGTTCGATCCTGTTCAGACGGCTAGCTTCCCTTCGCCGGATTCATCGTGATTGAAGTCACGTGGATCGTGTCGCCATCGAGCGTTCCCTGCACCGTGACATCGTGTCCTTCGTGTCCGGTGGCCTTGTCCTGTGGCTCGAGCACGTACACTTTTTTGTTGTCCGTGTCGTAGAGAGCCAGCTTCGCTCCCTTATTGGCTACGCAACCCTTGGTGCAAGCGGCGCCCTTTGCGCTTGCGTCCTTGGCGCCACACTTGTCATTCGTTACGATCCCAGACCACGTTCCGCTTTTCCCTGCATCTTGCCCGGCGATTGAAAGGCCGCCGATAAAGAGAACTGCTGCCGCACACAACATCAAACGTCGCACCATCATCGAACTCCTTTTAGAAAAAATCACATCGTTCAATGCGCCTCACCGATGAGGCTGAACGGGTTTACTCTGTCACTTGTACTTATTTTTGTCCAGCATTCTAAAGCTGGCCAGCCCGCGCATTCTGTCCGCCTCCTGAAGGACTCGCAAGGATTGACAGATAACCGCATGCAATTTAGGCTCACTCCCGTGCCTGTTGCGAAGACGCCGCCGCTATTCTCCGTCCGCTCAAACCCTCTTCTCTACGAGATCAACACCTGGGCTTGGCTCGAACAACTTTCCGCGCGATCCGGCCGCACTCTAAGATTAGGCGACGTGCCCGACGCAGAGTGGGACGCGCTTGCGGGGCTGGGATTCGACGCGGTCTGGCTCATGGGCGCGTGGCAACGAAGTCCCCTCTCCCGGCAAATCAGCCTCGAGGATCCCGCAAATTTCCCTGACTATGATCGCGTACTGCCCGGCTGGACGCCCCCGGACGTAGTCGGTTCTCCGTACGCCGTGATGCAATACGTTCCAGACCCACGTATTGGAAATTGGGACTCTCTCGATCGTGTCCGCGAGAAATTGCATGCTCGCAAGATGGCGCTTTTTCTAGATTTCGTCGGAAACCACACCGCTCTCGATAATCCTTGGGTTCGCGAACATCCGGAATTTTACGTGCAGGGCTCGAAACAAGATTTCGAGGATAATCCCTCACTTTTTTTTCAAGCGATAACGACGCAGGGAACGCGCTATATTGCGCTGGCCAAGGACCCTTACTTTCCTCCCTGGAACGACGTCGCGCAGTTAAATCACTTTGCGCCGGAGATGCGTGCCGCACATCTAGCGGAATTGGCCACTATCGCGAAACACTGCGATGGCGTCCGTTGCGATATGGCTATGCTCCAGCTAAATGACATCTTCGAAAAAGGCTGGGCTCACCTTCTAGGGAACACTCCCGTTCCCGCGAAAGAATTTTGGACTGAAGCTCGCCAAGCCGCGCCTAATCTGATTTTGCTCGCCGAAGCATATTGGGGAACCGAACCGCGACTCATCGATCTCGGATTTTCCTTCGCCTACGATAAAGTTCTTTATGATGCGGTGCGCAACGCAGACGTAGGCGCAGTCCGATCGCGATTATCCGCCATCGGAAATCAACAAAGCCGCTACGCGCGCTTTCTTGAGAATCACGACGAGCAGCGCAGAGCCGACGTCATCCCGAACGACCGCTTGCCCGCCATCGGAACGTTGATGGGCACTTTGCCCGGAATGCGCTTCTATCAGCAGGGCGAACTCGAAGGCTGCAAAATTCGATTGCCGATTACGTTGCGCGTAGCCGCCGTTGAGCCGCCCGACCCGTACAGCGTCGCGTTCTTCCGCAAAATTCTCGCTCTCACGCGCGAAGATGTTTTTCACGATGGGAATTGGAATCCGCTTGAGGTCGTTGCAGAAGGTTACACCTCGCCGGCGGGCCTTCTCGTTTACGAATGGAGATTGAAGGATGACTGGAAAATAATCGCAGTGAATCTGGCCGCAGGAGCTTCGCAGGGGCGCGTTCGACTAGGCGACCGCGTTTCTTCGGCGCTGCAATATATTTTCTACGACGAACTCAACGAGGTCCGTTACGATCGCACGGGCGATGAACTCCATGGCGTCGGCTTATTCGTACGCCTGGAAGGTTTTCAGGCCCACATCTTCAACATCACTCCGGCCTAACGATCGTTCGCGAAGAATTGAGCCAACCTCTCCGCTATGGCAAAACATTCAGCGTCAGAGGCACGCTTGAGACTGCCCCGTTCGGCGCCGTGGCTGTCACAACCAGCGAATACGCTCCCGGTGGCGTTGCTTGTCCTCCTGGCGATTTTGGCAAACTGCTGCACGCCGACATGCCTACTGCAATTAGCACCAGAACTCCAAACGAAAGGGCCAGCCGCGGTTGCTTCTTGAATGTCCACATCGCCCCGCATAGCGACAAGCTCGCCAGCAACAGCGCCAAGCCGCCTGGCAATCCTCCCGGAATGTTTGGTTCAAACCCCGGAACAGCTCCCTTACAGAATGTATTCACCACTATTGCAACGCTCGTACTTTTCCCGGTTAAGGTGATGGTGCTCGGCACAAGGTCGCACGTGATGTCCGCGGCGTTCGGCGAAATAACCGTGCATCCGAGCCTCACCGTCCCGGTGATTCCCGGTAACGCAGTTAAAGTCAACCCAAATATAGCGCTGCTTCCCGGCGTAGTATTCACTGTCGAAGGACTTCCCGGAGCGAGCCCAATCGTAACCGGAGAATTCCCGCTGTTAAACGTGGCTGTCACAGTTTGAGCGGCAGTCATCGTCACCGAGCATCCGCCAGTTCCCGTGCAGCCCGCTCCGCTCCATCCCGCGAACGTCGAGCCTTCTCCAGCCGTTGCCGTCAACGCTACTACCGCGCCGCTCGCGAAACTCGCCGAACATGTGGTCGGGCAGTTGATCCCCGCGGGTGCACTCGATACCGTCCCCGTTCCGGTGCCTGCCTCATTTACCGTTAAGGTGAAATTGTTCCCACTCGGCGCGAAATTGGCTACGACTGTAGTAGCCGCAGTGATCGTAAACGTGCATGCACCAGTTCCCTCGCATGGCCCCGCGCCCCATCCTGTAAACGTTGACCCCGCGGCAGCCGTAGGCGTCAACGTAATCTGCGTCCCACCTGCAAAGCTGCTTGAACATGTGGCTCCGCAATTAATTCCCGCCGGACTGCTCGTCACTGTCCCAGTTCCGGTTCCCGTCTTGCTCACGGTCAAGGTGAAATTGCTTGTTCCCAGAGCGAAGTTGGCAGTGACTGTAGTAGCCGCTGTGATCGTCACAACGCAAGTGCTGGTTCCAGTGCAGCCCCCTCCGCTCCAGCCCGTGAATGTCGAACCGGCCGCAGGCGTAGCCGTCAACGTAATCGGAGTCCCGCTTACAAAACTCGCCGAACAGGTCGGCTGGCAACTAATGCCTGCAGGATCGCTTGTCACCGTCCCAGTGCCCGTGCCGGCTTCGGTCACCGTGAGGGTTGGCTCTACAGTGCCGTTTCTCACCTGGAAGAGGTAGCGGCCCAGCATCGTGTTGTTAAGGCTGTTGTGGATCAGCGAAGTCGCCGCCGGTCCATTGTCGAGAAGCGCCCCGATCGTAAACGAACCTGAAAGCTGGAAGTTTGTTCCCGGGTTTCCGGTTCCATTCGAATAGCCTACTGCCGCGCATTCGCTTGCGACGGTGCAAAGTCCATCACTCCCATCGCTCTCATCTCCCGCTTCCCATTGGATCTTGTCGTAATTGAATTCGATGTCGAAGGCGCCGGGTATTCCGGTGTCGGACCGATCAATTAGAATTAGCTGGAAGCTGTTCAATTTGTCGCTGTGGAATGAAAAGTAGCCAACATTTTCGTAATTCACGCCGAACGCCTGATGCCCGTTCACCGTGTCCACGCCAAATGTCACCACTCCAGATGGTGGGCTCCCTGGATCTTGACTTCCCGGCGCGGCTGCTGATGTATCCACATCCGCCCAGAACGGAGCGATGATCGGAATCCCGCCGTTGTTCGTGTTCAAACCGCTCGGCGTGAACTCGCTCAAACTCTGCCCGAAAGTTACGTTTCCGTTATTGTTGACGAACAACGAATTGAAGGTTGTCCCGAAGAAATTGATCGCAAACGGAAGATTAATCTGAATTGACGAGCCATCATCGTTCGGCGGAATAACATTCGCTGTGAATCCCGACAAGTGCCGGATCGCCCCGTTTCCTGTCAAGTGACTAACTACCGAAGGATTGCCGTCCGCGTTCGTTGCAATGGTCAGGTCTGCTGTACGCGGCCCCAGCACAGTGGTCGAGGGAGTAAAGGCAACCCCGATCGGGCAACCCGCACCCACGCCGTCTCCGCACCCATTGCTGGTCACCGAGAAATCCGAGGCCGCGTTCCCTACAATAGTTACTCCAGTGACGCCTATTTCGGTGTCAGTGGAAAACACCGTCGCCGTTTGAGCTGGGCTCGTCGTCCCCGGTGTTTGTCCATCGTAGAAAATTTCGAACGGCAACACGAAGACCGGCCCAGCTCCGGTACCTGAAAGCAAGACCGTCGTCGGCCCGGCCGAGCTATCATCGGTGATCACGACGCTCCCCGGATCCGCCGCCAGAAAAGTGGGCGTAAAGGTCACGGTAACCGTGCAAGCCGCAGAAGCAACGGCAAGACTGGTAGGACACGTGTTGCTTGTAATCGCGTAATCCGGCAGCACGGGGGCAGGTTCCGCTGGGAAAGAAGCATCCGTAACGGTTGCGACAGAAATAGCAATGCTTCCCAACGGCCCCGTTCCCGTATTCTGAAGCGTGAACGATAACGCCTTCGAAGCGCCGACTTGCACCCCTCCGAACGCCAGACTGGTCGGCGTCACGGTCGCAATTCCGCTACCGCCTCCACCGCCACCCGAAGTCGTGATCGTAGTCGGATTTGTCGCGCTGGCTGTCGCTGATCCGCCTCCCGACACGCTCACCGAGTTTGTGACGGACGCCGCCGCATTGCTCGCCACATTCACCGTCACCGTAATCACGGGATAACTCGTTCCCGCAACCAAAGCATCGCTGCGCGTACAACTGCTCGCCGCGCACGTCCAGCCCGTTCCTGCCATTGAGACCAAGGTCAATCCAGCCGGAATCGTATCCGTCACCGTCACCGTTCCGCTTGTTGGCCCGGCGCCCGCTCCATTCGATACCGTAACTGTGTATGTCGCTCCCTGCTGTCCTTGCGTGAAGTTCCCCGTGTGTGTCTTCGTGATCCCAAGCGCCGGCGGAATCGCGCTTCCTGCCGTAAATGTCACTGTCACCGTTGGGGAGCCGGTCATCGTCACCGTGCAACTCGGCGGATTCGTCTGCGGATTGGTCGGCGCGCAATTCGTGCTGAAGTTAGTGAACGTCGAGCCTCCCGTCGGCGTCGCCGTCAACACCACTTGACTGCCGGCGGCAAAGCTCGCCGCACACGTCGTCGGACAATTAATTCCTGCCGGGCTGCTCGTTACCGCGCCCGTTCCCGTCCCCGCTTCTGTCACGGTGAGAGTAGAACCGTTCGCAGGGGCCTGCTGGCACTCAAATGTGCCGAGTATTGGAATATTATTGTCGCCCTCAAAAACTGCCTCAACCTTGCAAGCAGAAGCCACATATCCAACAACGCCTTGGTTGTCGGTGCTGAAGGTCAACTGGCCATTTGGCGCAACGCTATAAGTCTCGGTGCCCTGAACATCGGACTCCAAAACGCCATTGCTACCTCTCAGGTCCGTCGAAGCTTGAAGGGTGGTCGCGCCAAACGAAAGCACACCGGACTCGTCACCAGTCTTGCTAGTCGGCGGGTCAACCGTTCCGAAGAAGAACTTCCCCGATGCGACCACCGTCGCGTTGCTCAGGTTCGCCCCTCCCGGCTCCAAAGTGCCGAAAGAAGCGTTATTGTCCCCGACACCGAAGAATCCCTGATTCACTCCATCCAAATAGACCACGGAAATTGGGAATCCGCCGCTTGTGTATGTCAATTCCGCCAGACCGTTTGCAGCCACGGTATACGTGCCGCCAGCCGTGCCCGTCGTAGAAGTGTCGCTGTTATTTTGCACGAACGAGAGGGTGAAATTCCCGTTGCCGTCCGCCGCAAGCGATCCGATCAGGACGATCGGTTGTCCACTTGCCTGCTTGCCCTGCACCGCCACAACGCTGTTCGTAAGCGAACTCAACCCAAAGCCGCCCGTGGGCGGCACTTGAAGCTGTGCCATCCCGCTGTATATCGTGTTCTGGGCCGTGTCTAGGCTGATGAATATGAACTGGGTTGCCGAAACAACATAAAAACTACTCACAACAGTTCCAGAAACGCTTGGAATCGTAACGCTAGCCGAAATGCGCCCATTCTGGACAGTGTTATTCGTGAGTTGATAAGTTCCCGATATTGGCTGACTCGGCCCGGCTCCGCCACCGTTGCTCAAATTGATAAGGCCAGCCGGTGTGAAATTTCCATTCCCATCAGCGTTCAAAAATCCGACGCCCGCCTGGGGACCTCCATTGACAGTATTAGTACCGCTCTCGCCAAACGCGTACGACCCGTGGATGCCGGAAAGCTGGAACTGCGTGGGATCCTGTATCAGCAAAACCCCTGATCCGGTGTGCCCCGTGGTGCCGCTCACGTCATCAAACCGGATAATCCGCGCTTTCGTGGCGACTCCCGCCTGAATATCACCCACTGAAAAAGCAAGCGTGGCCGTTCCGGACGGAGTAGTCAGTGTCATCGTTCCCCGGTTGTCCCTGCCGAGGGTGTAAGCGCCAGTGACCTCCTGCGTAGGCTGTGATCCTGTTGAGCCGTCGGCGTCTTCGATGCCGCTACCGATATTGCCATGCCCGTCCGCGACGAAACTGCCTGCAATCACAACCATTGATCCGTCGCTGTCGTTGTAGCCTTTGATCAAAAAGGCATACTCTCCGTTCAATTCGGAGTTGTTGGTGCTGTCCGCTGCGGCGATCGTGATGGTGAAGTTAGCGGTCCCCGTCAGCGGCGGCGACGAAGAATCGGTTGCCTGCACCGTAAAGGTGGACTGACCCGCTGGCCCCGAAGGCACTCCTCCAATCGAGCCGGTTGCGGCACCCAACGTCAATCCTGCGGGCAGCGTCCCAGAGGAAATCGTGAAATTAAACGGAGCAGTTCCGCCGCTTGCGAAGACTGCCTGTCCATAAGTGGCTCCAATGGCTCCATTCGGCAACGTGGCCGGGCGGATCGTCAGACCTCCGCCACCTCCGCCGGAAGACGTAAAAGTCGCCGTTACGGTTTCGGCTGCACTCATCGTCACAGTGCAGCTCGACACTGTATTGTTCGGCACGCAGTTCGTGCTGAAACCACCGAACGTAAAGTTTGCGCCGGGAACTGCCGTTAGCGTGACTTGACTGTTGCCTGTGAAGCTGGCTGTGCAGGTCGTTGGGCAACTTATTCCGGTGGGCGCGCTCGTTACCGTACCGGTTCCCGTCACCGAAACCGTCAGCGCCGCTGCGCCCGTTCCCGAAACGTTGACTGTCTGTGTGCTATTCGCAGCGGGGCCGTTGTCGGTGATCGTGATTGTTCCAGTGGACGTAACAAATTGCGTGGGCGTAAACGCCACATCGATCACGCAATTAGCCCCAACCGCTAGCGTCGCAGGAGACACAGGGCAAGGATTCGTAGAAGTAGCGAGCGAGAACACACTAGCGCCAGTAAGAGCAATACTCGAAATCGCGAGAGGCGCGTCTCCGGAATTCGTCACCGTCACCGGCAGAGGAGTTGCGGCCACATTGATAGGCTGGTTTGCGAATCCCGCTGTGTTGCTGGAAAGAGCCACGTTAGGATTTAGCAGCACCTTCCTGATCCGGTTGTTGAGCACATCGCCCACATACATGTTCCCTTCAGGGGTTACGACCACTCCGACCGGAGTAGCAAAACTCGCCGATAGTGCCGGGCCGCCATCGCCCGCAAATGCAAAGTTCCCATTTCCAGCAAACGCCGTAATGATTTTGCTGCTTCCGTCCACGCGCCGAATCACGTTATTTCCTGAGTCAGAAATAAAGAAATTACCTGCGCCGTTCACCGACACTCTGTCGGGCGAATTTAGAGTCGCGCTCGTAGCCAAGCCGCCATCACCCGTGTGTCCTGCAGCTCCAGTCCCAGCGATAGTTGTGATAATCCGCGGCGAGCCGGTATCAATCTTGCGGATCACATTGTTATCTGTGTCGGCGACATACAGATTCCCCGCCGCGTCGATGTCCAGTCCGAGCGGGCAATCCAGAGTGGCATTTACCGCGGCCGCTCCATCGCCGGTGTAGCTTCCGTTACCACACCCGGTCGGCGCGGTGTTATTGGCCCCGCCCCCTGCAATGGTTGTGATCGTGCCGCCTGTATCCACTTCGCGCACGCGATTGTCTTGAGCGTCCACGAAATAGAGGTTTCCGGCGGCATCCCTCACCGCTCCTCGTGCGTCGTTGACGCTAGCGCTGAGTGCCGGCCCGCCGTCACCGCACGGTAGCGGCACTTGGTTCTGACCTGTGCCGCACTGGCCCCCTGATCCCACAATCGTATTGATGTTGCCGCCTGAAACCTCTCGAATCCTATTGTCGCCATCGTCCGAAACCAGCAAGTCCCCGTTCGCTTCGATCGTGACCGTGCGAGGCATAAAAATTAAAGCACTGGTCGCGAGTCCGCCATCGCCGCACGCCAAAGTTGGCCGTGCACACGGGATCCCGGTGCCCACTACCGTCGATATGTTTCCGGATGTATCCACCTTGCGGATTCGATTGTTTTCCGCGTCAACGATGTAGAGATTGCCTTGTGAATCAAGTTGGGGTGTCCGCGGAAAATAGAAACTGGCGCTCGTTGCCGCGAATCCGTCGCCCACCAACCCACTCCCCACCACAGTTGTAATTGTCTTGCTACTCGCGGTGTACAGGCGAATACGATTAGCCCAGAAGTCTGCAATCCAAAGGTTGCCGGTAGCGGAATCGACGAACAGCCCTGCAGGATTTGTCAACTCAGCCGACAGAGCTGGCCCTCCATCGCCGCTAAATCCGAAGGTAGTATTTCCGACAATCGTATTAATTTGGTTCGGCGTAGATTGGTTCGATGGGGAGAACACTTCTCGAACGACTGCGTTGAGAGTGTCAGAAATGTAGATGTTACCTGCACTGTCCACCGCCACACCGTCGGGCTCGCTCAGCATTGCCGAAGTTGCCGGCCCGCCGTCGCCGCTAAAGCCTTGGGCGCCTGTTCCGGCTACGATCGTGAGGATTTTCGACGTCACATCGACACGGCAAATCACATTGTCGCCCTCATCAGCGATGAAAAGATTTCCATTCGCATCCGCCGCAACTCCCCCCGGAAAAGCGAGTGGGGTTGAAGTTGCCGCAGCGCCGCTGGTAGGAAATCCCTGAGTGCGCGGCGTTCCGGCATAAGTGATGATAATTCCAGTCGACAAGACTACGCGGCGAACGGCTGCGTTGCCGGCGTCCGCGATAAACAGGTTCCCTAAACTGTCGAGCGCGATACCTTGGGGGAAATTAAGCGTTGCACTCGTCGCTTGACCGCCGTCTCCCGAAAAACCGCAGTTGCCGTTTCCGGCTATCGTCTTAACCACTCCTCCGACAATCTCTCTGACTACACAATTCTGTGAATCGGAATAGTAAAGATTGCCGTTCGCGTCCAGTGCTGCGCCAAACGGTTCAAACGTCAATGTCGCAGTCGCAGTGGTACCGTTCGGCGAGAATCCGGCCGTGTTATTCCCGGCGAAAATCACCATGGTGCTGGGAACTCCTGGTTGATTCACCACTTTGTAGATCACACCGTTGTCGTTGACCACATAAAGATTTCCCGCGCCGTCTCGTACGACTGATTGCGGACCCGCAAGCGGCGCCGCAGTCGGAGAAACATTGTTGGCGGGAGCGCTTCCCGCAACGGTCGAGATAGTGTTCTGTGCTCGCGCCTCATTTGCGAACAGAAGCAGCGCCAATAGTGGCAAGGCACAACCCAGATATCGCCGGCGTCGCGCTGCGGCTCCAGATACCCCCGATAATTTCGGCCCTACAGAAAAGTTAATCCGTTGCATCTTGAGACCTCTCACGCGTCTGCGCCCCGCCGGGTGATTTCGAATACTGAATCCATACCTCTTGTAAGTGATGGTAAATGGGAAAAAGTTTGGCCAATATTAGTACGGACGTACCGCACCCTGGAATAATCGAAAACTCACTCCGTCGGGCTATCGTGGTGTTCGCAAGCCACTTAACCGGTTTTAGCCGATTCTGGGACCTTTACACCTTGTCGCGAAGGGTGCAACTGCGAAACCAAACACCCCTCCCGGCTCTACGCCGTGTCTTAGCTTCCGGAGCAAGTCTCACTTGCCCATGGACAATTTTTTAATCGGGGGGAAAACATCGCGAATTCTCTAACCCATGGCCCTGTCACGTCAAGCAATAGTTTTGATTTCCATTGAAAAACACCCAGCCAGTCCCATATTATCCGCACCTTGCACTCCGGTTCGATGCGGACTGAATCCGGCGACAACGCTCCAGCCATTCCCTCTGACGGTTCGCACCTCCGCCAGATCGGCTTTCTCCCTCTGCTCGCCATCTTTTACGGCTACACCGCCGGCGGCCCATTCGGCTACGAAGGAATCTTCCACGATTCCGGCCCGGGCATGGCGATTGTGTTCCTCGCTTTCGTTCCCTTCTTCTGGAGCATTCCTATCTCTCTCGCGTCCGCCGAACTGAACAGCATTCTTCCCGTGCAGGGCGGCTTCTATCGTTGGAGCCGCGCTGCGTTCGGCGATTTCTGGGGGTTTCAGTGCGGCTGGTGGAATTGGACCGGCACGTTTCTGTTAAACAGTCTCTATGGCGTGCTGGTGATGGACTACCTCAGCGAATATCTGCCGTGGATCACTGGAAATATAAAATGGACGGGAGCTTGCCTCGTGCTGTGCCTGCTTGCTTATCTCAACGCGCGCGGCATTCAGCTCGCCGGCTGGTTTTCTGTAGCGCTCCTGGTCGCGGTTTTTATTCCGGTGGCGTGGCTTTGTCTCGTCTCGCTATTCCATTTGCACTACAATCCTCTGCTTCCATTCGTCCCGCCAGGTCAGCCGTTGGGCGCAGTCTTCGGCAGAGGTTTAGCACTCGCGATGTGGAATTACGCCGGTTACGAGCAGCTTTCCAGCATGACCGGCGAGATGAAAAGCCCACAGAAGACTTTCGTCCGCATCCTCGCGTGGAACACGCCGATGAACATCCTGACCTACATTCTGCCGACGACGCTCGCTCTCGCCGTCCTCGGGAATTGGCAGGAGTGGAGGACCGATTACATCGTCACCGCGTCGCGTCTGATCGGCGGCCCGGCACTGGGCGGGGCTATGCTGATCGCGGCGATGATTGGGACGCTTTCGCTTTCGAACAGCACCATCCTCTACACTACGCGCATCCCCGCCACCATGGCCCAGGACGGCTACCTGCCCGCATGGCTCGGGAAGATTCATCCGCGTTTCGGCACACCCGTTCGCGCGATTGCTCTCTCGGCGCTGGTTTATTGCGTTCTTGCGAAGTATCCGGTGGAAGACCTGGTGAACATCTACATCTGGACGCGCATCGCAACCACGCTGCTTACTCTTCTCGCCGCGTGGCGCATGCGCCGGAAATTGCCTAACGCGCCGCGCAGTTTCCTAATTCCCGGCGGCGCAGCAGGCATCGCGTACATCCTGATTTTCCCCGCGATTTTGTGTGCCGTGAAGGTTTATTACAGCGAGCCGCTGGTCCTGCACTGGGCTCCGCTGCTGCTCGCGTCCGGCCCCGTCGTGTACGCCATCCTGCGTTGGGGTTTCCACATGACGCCCAGCGCCAGCAACGGAACCTAGCATTATTTTGTGGCTCCGACTTTTTCTGAGACGGTTTTTGCCTGGAGGAACAGGAGCAGATAATCCTGGCCGCCGGCCTTTGAGTCTGTGCCGGACATGTTGAATCCGCCGAAGGGTTGCGCGCCGACCAATGCGCCGGTGCATTTGCGGTTCATGTAGAGGTTGCCGACGTGGAATTCTTCTTCGGCGCGCTCGATTTTCTTGGGGTTCTGCGAATAGACTGCGCCAGTCAAGCCGAATTCGCTGTCGTTAGCCATTGAAAGTGCTTCGTCAAAATCCTTCGCCTTGGTAACGGCCAGCACCGGGCCGAAAATTTCTTCCTGAAAAATTCGCGCTTTACGGTCAACGTCCGCGATCACCGTCGGCTCGATAAAATATCCGTCGCCACCCACGTGTTTTCCGCCGGTCATCAAACGGCCTTCTTTCTGTCCTTGATGGATGTAGCCGAGAATCGAGGTCATTGCCGCTTTGTTGATCACGGGGCCCATGTAGTTCGTCGGATCCTCGACGGGGCCAACTTTCATTTTCTTCACGCGCTCCACGAGCTTGTCGAGAAATTCGTCGTAAATCTTCTCGGACACAATCGCGCGCGAACATGCCGAGCACTTTTGTCCCTGAAATCCAAACGCGGATAGCGCCACACCTTCCACTGCCGCGTCCACGTCCGCTTCTTCATCCACGACAATTGCGTCTTTGCCTCCCATTTCGAGCACGGTGCGCTTGATCCACTTCTGACCCGGCTGGGTCTTTGACGCCTGTTCACTGATCCGCAGTCCCGCTTCCTTCGATCCGGTGAACGCGATGAACCGCGTCTTCGGATTAGTCACCAACGCTTCGCCTGCGGTTCCGCCCGGCCCGGTGAAAAAGCTCACAACTTCGCGCGGCACTCCCGCTTCGAAGAGAATGTCGATGAAGATGGCTGCAATCGTCGGCGAATCGCTCGACGGCTTCACGATCGCCGTGTTTCCGGTGACGATCGCGGCCGCCGTCATTCCGCCCATAATTGCGGCCGCAAAATTCCACGGCGGAATAATCACGCCCACGCCGAGCGGGATGTATTTCATGTAATTTTTTTCGCCGCGTATGGGAACAAGCTTTTGCGGCTCGCCCAAACGCATCATTTCGCGCCCATAGTATTCGCAGAAATCAATCAGTTCGGCGATGTCGGCGTCAGCTTCCGGCCAGCTCTTTCCCACTTCGTAGCATAGCCAGGCATCCAGCTCGTACCTGCGCTTGTGCAAAATGTCCACGGCGCGATACAGACACGCCACGCGCTCGGCCACCGGCACGAGCTTCCATTTTTGAAACGCGCGGTCGGCCGCTTCCACCGCCTGGTTCGCCATCTCCACACTGGCCTTCTGAAAAACTCCAATCACTTCTTCCGGATGCGATGGATTGGTCGATTTGATTTTGTCCGTCGTGGTGATCTTTTTCCCGTCGATCACCAGCGGATATTCGCGCCCAAACATGTCCTTCACCCGGCGCAGCGCGTCTTCCATAGTCTTGCGGTTTTCCGGTTTGGTGAAATCAATGAAAGGCTCGTTCTGAAACTCTTCGCGTGCCAGCGTTGTTTGCGGCGTTGCCGTCGATGTCATAGCTCACTCCTGAACGAAGTAATTTCGTTGTGATTTGTGCACTTATTGTATCGCGCCGCGGACTTTGACCACAACCGCGCTCCATGCCCGGGTACCGTCCGCCTCGAAGATATTTGCGCGAAGTATTTGCGGCCTTCGCTCCGCAACTTGCGGCCGGTCAAGTGTGCAAATCTAGAACCGGGTAGAAATGTCACGGCCGTTTGTTTTGTTGAACTTACATCGCATTCTACATATTGTGCTGTGCCGGGTAGAGATGTCATTGGCATGCAAGATTCGGGGCTGGCAACGTGTGTCCCGCGACGCAATACCGCAACGTGATCGCGCATCAATCTAGATGGGACAAGAAAGCTGCGGATGGTGCAAAGTTCGCGATTAGAACCAGTCGTCAGCGTTTGTTTACAACAACTTAGCCTTCGTTCTAATAATTCGAGTTCTCGATTAGAAAATGCTAGTCGCATCCGGTTGGCCGCAATCTTTTCCCCGCGAAGAGAGGCCGATATACCGCCTCGATTTAGGGCCGCGGACGCCGCAGCGAGGATGGAAGGCGAGAGACCTTGGCTCAGGTGCGATAGATTCCCCTCCGTGCTCCGTTGCATCACTAGAACAGTTAGGGGAACAGTTAGGGGAAGCGGGATGAAACTCCCAATCGGAAGGTCAGAAAAGACGGGGACGTTGCGCCTTCTCTCCCCCTGCCCGTCGCCAAATTTTTCAAAAATAATCATCAATTTACGCTAGCACTTCGCTTCAAGAGTTTCAAGGACTTGAAGCCTGTGGAGGTATGCGCGACGAAAATCCTAGAGGGCCACGTCGGAGGATGAGATGCAAGGTGAGCAGAAGTTTTATAGTGGGACGTCAAAACCCGGACCCTTCAAACACCGAAGGATCCGGCACCCCGCGAGTTTCATTCCTGCATGGGTTTACTCCGGTGCCGCGCGGAAGGGTTGGCCACCCGCCTGGAATAAATTTCAGGTGTGGAAGGATTCGCCACCCGCCGGCACCCGAAAATTCTATCCGTGACCTGATTAAACTCCGGAGCGACACGGAAGGGTTTGCCACCCGCCATTGGTGAACGGGCTCGGCAGAAACGAATACTGCGTGGTGGTCCCGATCAGGCGCCCCAATTGTTGTGCGCGCCAGCCGCGCGGATAAAAATCCGCACCCTTTGCAGAAAGGAAAAACGCAAAGGACGCGGCACCCGAAAATTCAATCCGTGGCTTGAGTAAGCTCCGATGTGATGCGGAAGGATTCGCCACCCGCCACTCTTTGCGGGGTTGGCAAAGGGTGCGGGTGTTGAATGATTGTTTTGAAGAATCGACTGGAGCGCCGTTATGGAGAGGCTACCGATTTTATCAGCACGGAGAGAAGAATTCGTGCACGCCGGATGTAGAACCAAAGTGCAAGTTCGAGTGAGTCACCGCAACAATGAAACTTCAAAACCCGCACCCTTCAAGAACCGAAGAGTGCGGCACCCGCAAAAGACAGGCGTTCACTTCAGTGGTGTGGAAGGGTTGGCCACCCGCCCGACATCATCGCCGTCCCCGGCGACCCGCTCCAGGACATCTCCGCGCTGCAAAAAGTCTCCTTCGTAATGAAAAACGGCGTCATCTACCGCAAGTAGCTATCGCAACGAAAGGTACTAAGGCCGCAACGTCAAAAACCGGACCCTTCAAACAGCGAAGGGATCCGGCACCCCGCGGTTTTCAATCGTGCTTTCGGTCGATTCTGGTGCCGCGCGGAAGGGTCGGCCACCCGCCCATCTCTGCTGCTTCCAGCCGAGAGAAAGGCAAGTGCGGAGGAAACCAATCTCGGCCAGCGATAGCGACCAAAACGCTCTTGAGAAAGCCGAACCCAAGGCATCCTGCGAAGAACTGGATCCACAGATGCATTGTGAGCGGAATAAGTACCGCCGCCAAGGACAGCTCGACCCAGCCAAGCCACGCTGACGGAACGAAGTGGCCCTCCGACCACACCGCATCTAGCCCATAGGCAAGAAGAAACAGTGAAACGCAAAACAGGATGACCCCGCCAGCCAAGCGGAATCCGCTCTTTACCTGCTCCCCAACAGTGCGACTCATTGGCCTGTTCTCCCAGCAGCCTAACGGCTGACAGGTGCGGCATTTTTTGGTGCTCCACTCTCATGGTCTCGCGATGTCCACCAACGAGACACACACCAAGAAACGACGAGAGCGGCCAGTCCTACCCCCTGCCACCATGAGAATGCGGAATTGGCTGCCCCCGGCCATAGGCAAAACAGGTACACGGTCAGGGCGACTCTGTCCAGGACTGTCGGTGGTTTTTGAGCAAACCGAAACATGAGCATGAGAGTCGCGACGCAATAGAAAACGAGCGCAAGCGCTTCGACTCTGGTCGAGAAACCATGAGAGGGAAAGCTGCCAGTTGCGAACAGGATGAAGCCTTTCAGAGCACCGAACAAGAGATATCCACCTAGGAGCATCAGCCATGTGCGAGCGGTGAGCAGCAGAATCGCGGCAGCTACCACCAGCTCTGCCCAGCCCATCCAATCAGCCCAAGCGATCTGATACGATCCTGCTGACCCTACTAGGATTCGGCCTAGTCCGTTTCCCATCAGCATTCCGCCAATGAGAAAAGCTCCGAGGCTGCCGCCAATCCGCAGTCCGCTCACAATCTGCTGCTTCGTCGATTTCTCCATGTAAGCCTCGGGACGTTTAGCGGTGGATGGCACAGCCGATTGCCTGGGCACCAGTCAGCCCAACATCGATTGCCATTTTGATTTCTGCCAACCCGCTCAGCCATCCGGCAGCCTGCTCAGCACCCGTCTTGCCTAGAATCATTGGCGCGGGTCCGGTTGTTCCAGCGAGATTGAGGTCCATGATTGACGCGGTTCTCCTACCGGCTGTCATCACTGTACCCACACCTGCTTCAAAGGAATTCGACCCTCCCTCCCAGAGCGCTAGCCCCCCTGTGCCTTCGGCAGTATTGCCGAACAAAATCTGCGACACATCATTACCGAGAGCAAATTTCGCGCCTTCGCTCTGGAGGTTAAACGCACCCGCTATGCTGTAATTTCCTGAGTTCGCGGACATGCACTGCGTCCAGGTTTGGCCTGGTGCACGGACGCCGAGAGTGAACCCGTTGTTTGCGGCAACAACCGCACCGCTAGAGTTCGTCTCTTCGATTAAATTGTCGCCGTCATAAGCGTAAATGCTGGTGGCGGAAGATGAGGACTTGTAGATTCTTCTGTCAAAGGGATCGTATTTGAACGCCACGGTGCCGCCCGTTCCGGGGAGCACCGCGCTGGTCAAACGGTTCTCGTAATCCCAGGTGTAATTCGTCGTGTTTCCCGAAACCGTCTTGCTAGTGGTGTTGCCGTTCGCATCGTACGCGTAACTCGCGGCGGAAGTAGAAGTCAGCTCGTTCGATGAGTTGTTCGAATAGGAAGACACGCCGAGCGAGCTCAGCCGGTTGCCGACTGAGTCGTACGAATAACTCTCCGTAGTGTTCGTCGCTTGGGTCACTTGCGTCAGCTCATAGAGCGGATCATATGTATAGTTCGAAGCCACCGCCGACAGCTCATTCGTCTTCGCCGTCCTGTTTCCCGCAGAATCGTAGGTATAAGCCGCTCCGTCAATGGTACTTGAGGACACCTGGTGCAGCACCGACAACAACCGAGACAGGTTGTCGTAACTGTAATTCGTGGTTACTCCGTTGGGCCGCGTCATCTGCGTGCGTCGGCTCAGCGCGTCGTAGGTAAAGCCAAAGCCTGTGCTGGAGAACGCTGTGGGAGGGGTCAGCGTGCTGAGCCGGTTCAGGGTGTCGTAAGCATAAGACGTCACCCCGCCCTGCGGGTCAGTGAGCGTCAGCCGATTCGAATCGGCGTCGTAGGTATACGAGTTTGTGAAATTATTTAGCGGCAGGAAGGTGTACTGCGTGGTGGTCCCGACCAGCCTTCCCATGTTGTCGTAAGCGAAGCCGTAGGTTCCCGTCGGATCAGTAACCGAAAGAAGTTTCCCAACGAGATCGTAGACATATTCCACGCTGGTTGAGTCAGGATAGGTCTTCTGCGTGAGACGATACATGTCATCGTACACGTAATTGATGGTCTGGCCTTTGCGATTCAGCTTGCTGGTCAGATTGTTGGCCGCATCGTAAGCGTAGGTCTCGAAGTAATTCGAAGGGAAGGTGGTCTTCGTGACCCTGCCGAACGCGTCATACGTAAAATTCGTGGTGTGGGTATTGGCGTCTTCAATGCTCAGCAGATTGTTTTCTGTGTCATGCGAATATTGCGTCTTGTTTCATTGTCTAACGGGGGCTTGGGACGGCGTGAGGAGGGCGCGGAATTCGGGCGTATCGCGGAATTTAGCGAAAGCGGGCTCGTCCTTTAGCCACGCGGAAAACGCGGCGGGATCCTTGGTTTTTTCTTTTGCGCGACGGAGAGCTTCCAACGCGCCTTTGCGATTGTCGTCCGAAGC
>Ga0209330_1000354_pt1 | contig 20792 bp, 15 predicted proteins | sample JacPinW_OM2H0_O3_FD_187969 | JGI IMG/M metagenome (GOLD analysis project Ga0209330, IMG submission 187969) | Forest soil microbial communities from Algoma, Ontario, Canada - Jack Pine, Ontario site 1_JW_OM2H0_O3 (SPAdes) (version 2) | ecosystem: Environmental > Terrestrial > Soil > Boreal...
CACCTTGCGACGCGCCGGCGCCCGCCTGCGCATCAGCGCACAGCTTATCGACACCCACACCGATTTTCCTCTCTGGTCGGATCGCTTTGACCGCGAGATGAAGGACGTTTTCGAAGTGCAGGATGAAATGGCACGCAAGATCGCCGAAGCCCTGCGTGTAACGCTCTCTCCTCAGGAATTGGAAGCCTTGGCGGATAAGCCCACGGAAAACCCGCAAGCCTACGATCTCTACCTGCGCGGCAAGCGTTACGCGCGGCGACTGACTCGCCAGGATGTCGAGTTCGCTTTACAGATGTTCGAAAACGCGGTCACCATGGATCCCAGCTTTGCTTTAGCCTACGCCGCCTGCGCCAATGCTTGCGCCATGTACTACTCGCTTTTTAGCCGCGATCAGATGTGGATCGAACGCGCCCGGGAAGCTTCCGGTAGAGCTGTTGCGCTGCGGTGGGACTTGCCCGAGACGCACCTGAGCCAGGCTTGGGTGCTATACGCCGCGGGACTTTATGACGAAGCCGTGCGCATGGTCAAAAAAGCCATTGAACGCAAACATGATTGCGACGGTGCCTATTACCTGTTCTGCCGCGCCCTTTTTGCCGCCGGACGCTATCAGGAAGTTCTCGACGTCGCGGAAGCTGCCATCGAATCGAGCGGCGAGGACTACAACGTTTATGTGCCTATCAGGAACTGCCTCGGCGCCTTGGGAAAAGATCAAGCTAAGCTCAAAATGAACGAGAGGTTTTGCGGTGCGCTCGAACACCACATGAAACACGTGCCCGAGGACGCGAGAGCGCGCATCTTACTGGGCGGCAATTACGCCGAATTGGGACGAGAAGAAGACGCCTTGCGTGAGCTCAACCTGGCGGTTACATTGCGCGCAAACGAGGCCTCGATTCTCTACAATGCGGCTTGCGTCTACTGTCTCCTGAAAAAAAAGCCGGAGGCCATGGACGCCTTGCGCAAAGCCTGGGAAGCGGGGTCCAAAGATGCTGTGTGGACTCGCCGTGATCCGGACCTGACCCTGCTTCATGGCGACCCGGAGTTCGAGCGCCTCTACCCGGAGACCGCCGCCACACCTCCTTCGCCCATCTAGCTCCGCCCCTTCTGTTCACACAAGTGTTAGCTAACTGCTTGGGACTGGAACATTAGCCATCCTCCATTCCACCAAATATTTTTGGAACTTTTGGATGCCAAATACGTCAAGAACAAGTATGGGAAGGCAGGTCGTTTCTGCTAAATGGGGGATTGTCCGATGTACCGTGGTCCTGGGTGGAAGTTCTGGAAGCCCTCGTGCGTAGTCCTGCTCCTTGCTGGTTTTGCTGCTCCTCATCGCGGCAACGCTCAGGGATTTGTAAACGCAGTCCAATCTCGCGCACGCGTCTTTCCGGAAATTAATTCCGGCGTCACGGCCATGAAACGCGACTCCTCCCGACGTTACTACGTTCTCGCTACACCGCCGAATGTAATCTGGATATTCAGTCCCGAGGGAAAGCGAATCGGCCAGATACCTCGCGCCGGAGCTGAAAACGCCAAGATTCAGTACGCGGTCGATTTCGACCTGGACAGCGAGGGGTTCTTGCTCGTTGCCGATCGTGCTGCAAATGCCGTCGAAATTTTCTCGCCCGACGGGTCTCTGCTCAAAAGCATTTCGGTCCCTGCTCCCACAGGAGTCGTCGCGCTTCCGGAAAACCAGTTTGCTGTTTCCACTTTGCGTTCAAAGCGTTTGGTGGAGATTTACACGGATCAAGGGGACCTAGTTCGCAGCTTCGGCGATCCTGTTGAGGCGGGCGCGGATCCGTCAAAACAGTTGCAGAATCTGGGAAGAGTCTTCGGAGACGGGAACGCCGACATTTACTTCGCGTTCACCGATCTGCCCGATCCAACCGTCCGCAAATACGACCGCTTCGGCTATGCCGCTACGAACGTCACCTTGGCCGCGAATCTGTACGCGCCGTCGGTGACTCCAGCCCCGAACGATCGCGTTCAATTTGGAATAAATTTCAGCGAGACGAGCTTTTCCGACTCATACAACACCTGGGCCGCTATCGGCAACAAGGGCGACGTTTTCTTCGGCGGCGGACTATCTCCCGGTCTGGGCGCACACGTGGGAGAAGGTCCTGCAACAGCCCAGTCGGCTACGGCTAGTATCCTATCGACGGGACAAGCGGCTGGCCCGGGTGGTGGCGGTCCCGGTGGCACAGCCGGCGGGGGAATGGTGTCCGCGCAAGGAACTTTTCAGGCTGATTCGCTTCAATTTCATTTGGGAGGTAAGCCGAAGCGCGCAGGAACCGCCGACGACTCACAGAACTCGCAGGTTCCGAGCGGAACGAGCGATGCGATGTTATTCACCGCGCCAGGTTCAAGTTCCAGTGATCCTTTCGGCTCGTTTAATTCAAGCGACAGCCCCGACGGACTTTTATCCTTTTCACAGCCCGCTGGGCAAGGCGCAAACGCGGGAACTTCGGGCCGCGGCATAATGGGCGGCATGGGCGGTTTCGGAGGTGCTGGAATGTTCGGCGGGATGGGTTTAGGACAGGGGCTTTTTTCGGGTATCGGAGGTTTCGGCCAAGTTGGAGGGGCATCCTTCGGGGGAGGGCAAGGGGGATCGTTCGGCAAGAATGTCGAGGCGTTCTCTGCACCCTCATCGGCTACCGGCGCAGCCGGTCCGCGCAGCTTTCAACGTGGACCCGGCGATTTTCACTTCGGCGGTGGGCATGGCCGCTACGGAGAGGGCCTATACAATTTGACCGGCACTGTGAAGGTGAATCTTGATCACCTGCCCAGCTCGTCGGGCGACAAAGCGGTCATTACGGCAGTAGCCGTCGATCGTGTTTCGCAGGACATCTGGGCGGCAATCGGCAGAGTGCTCGTGCATTTCGACAGGAACGGCGATTATCTCGGCGACTACTACATGGCCACCCCGGACGGCGCACCTTTGCGCGCGAGTGCGATCATCGTTGAGCCTGACCGGTTGATCGTCGCGTCCGAATCGCGCGGCATCTACGAATTTCCGCGGTCCGACGCGTCAGTTTCTCATTCTGTAGTGACAGGCTCGCTAGGCATTCAACGGCCTGCGCAACAATCCACATCTCAGTAAAAGTGACCTGCCCCGGCAGATTCTGCTCGCGCCTGCTACAAAATCGATGCGCAACTTCCGGCGCGTTTTCTTGACTCTGCCGTGGCCGACCGCTAGAGTTTACTTTTCGCCATCGCGAGCCGCTGCAGCAACGGGGAGCGTCGCTTGCGGTGATTGCAAGTGCGAGGAGCATGGCGATTCGAAGATTTTTTCACTCGTATCCGACGCTGATGTGTTGTGCAGCGCTACTCGTTTTGGGGATCGGTGCCACCGCCAGAATTTACGGCCAGGCTACGCCCGCGCAGCCTTCAGCCAGCGGAATCAGCGTGGAAGCCAGCCAGCAATTGTTTTCCACGATGTGCGCGCTGGATGCCGCTGGATTTGACGCGGAAGAGAGCACCCTGGCGGAAATGCCTTCACGTCTCGCCTTGCGCGGAGAACTTCTGAAACTTCAGGGCCCTGCTACAGACGATCTGCGCCATTTCTACCGCGACCACAACCTGGCTGATTCGGGCGAAACGCTCTCGCGCTTTATCACATTTGCTCTGGTCGCGGGCCCGCCGCCCAGCTTTCGATATGAAGGCAACGCGGATTTTCTTCCTCCCGACGTAGCCGCTCTCGAAGGATTTCAGAAAATCCTGGCAGCTTTCTACCACGAGGCCCATCTCGATATCCGTTGGACCCAAATCGAGCCTGAATACAATCACGCCATCACCCGCTATCAATCGCCTGTAAGGCGCATCGTCACCGTATCAAACGCGTACCTGCGTGAAATTCTTAAGCCTATGCAAGGGCGAACGTTTACCGTGTTCGTTGAGCCGCTGGTCGGCAACCGCACAAATTTCCGCAATTTTGGTGACCATTACGCGATCGTTGTGGGAACGGGAGCGCAGCTCCCCCTTGACGATATCCAGCACGCCTATCTGCATTTCATGCTGGATCCTCTTCCGCTTCGTTATCGCAAGCAAGTTGAAACCAAATACGGGCTGCTCAATGTCGCCGCGCGCGCCCCCCAGCTCCCCACGGAATACCGCACCGACTTTCTCTCATTCACCGACGAATGCCTGATCAAGGCCGTGGAGTTGCGGTTGCGCCATCTCACACCGGAAAAGCTTGAGGCCGCGCTGGTGGAAAACGATAAATCCGGATTTATTCTCGTGCGTTCGTTCGTAACCCAACTGCAAAAGTTTGAGAAGTCCGAGCCGGCGATGACGTATTATTTCCCTGATCTCGTCGCGGGTATTGATGTTTCCGCGGAACTGAAACGTTTTCAGAATTTCACTTTTGCTCCCTTTCAGGAAGTGCCGGCGCAGGCTGCCTTGGTGCCGGAAGCCCAGCCGGCCGAGCTCGATCGCTGGCTGGCGGAGGGAGATCATCAAATCGCGCTAAAGGACGCCCCGGCGGCGTCGGCGACCTTTGAAAAAGTTTTGGCGAAGTATCCTAATGAACCGCGGGCAGTGTACGGGCTCGCAATTGCGTCTATACTTTCGGGCGATGGAGACCGCGCCAGGGAATTATTCGAGCAACTCGTCGCCACGTCCGGGTCGACGGCATCGGGCTCGGCGAATTCCGGAGCTACATCCGATCCCTCGATCCTGGCCTGGTCGCACGTGTATCTCGGCCGTATCCACGATCTCGAGGACGAACGCGATCAGGCGCTCGTCGAATATCGGACTGCTCTCGCAATCAACGGCTCTCCGGAAAATGCTCGAGTGGCAGCCCAACGCGGGTTAGACGCAGCTTATCAATCTCACGCACCAGCAGGCGGCAAAGGACCAGAAAAGCCTTAAGCTCGGGCGCTTTTGAAATGCGCTACGGGAAATCAACCAGGAAAGGTGAAAAATGAGCTTCGGGTCAATTCACAGCGGACTGAAAACGATGGCAATAATAATCGCGGCAGGACTCGCTTTGGCGCAAGGCACGAGCGCGCAATACCAACAGCAGCCGCCGCCTCAGCAACAGCAACCGACGCCCGCGCCGTCGGGCAAAACCTCTCCGAACGCGCCGCAAGCGCCCGCCGCAGCGCCCAAAGTTGACCCCGAAGAAGAAAAAGCATACAAAGCATTCTTCGACGCAAGTGCACCGCAACAAGCCGATGTCCAAATTCAGTTGGGTGAGCAGTTCGTCCAGAAATATCCTCAGAGCAAATACGCGGAGCCGGTGTATGCCCGCCTGGTGCAGGATTACCTCAACAAGCAGGAGCTGGACAAAATGTACGACGCGGGCGATAAGGCGATGGCGCTAAATCCCGATGACGTCAGCGTGCTGGTCCTGATTGGTTGGGTAATTCCGCACAATTCCAATCCCGACGATCCAAACGCGGAGAAACGTTTGAACCAGGCCGAAACCTACGAGAAGCACGCCCTGGAGTTAATACCAAACCTGCCGAAACCCGCCAATATGACGGACGATCAGTTTGCGAAGGCCAAGGACTCGGCTTCGTCGCAAGCCCACAGCGGCCTCGGATTGATTTATTTTCGCCGCCACGATTATGCCAATTCCGTCATCGAACTGCAGGCAGGAGAGAAAATCGCTGCCACGCCGGATGCCACTGATTTCTACGTGATGGGAGCCGATTTACAGAGTTTGAAGAGGTTCAGCGAAGCCGCGGACGCTTATCAGAAGTGCGCCCAGATTCCCGGTGGCCTGGCTGATCCTTGCAAGCAGAAAGCGGATGAAGCCAAGAAACTGGCGGCCGCGCAGTCGGCCGCGCCTAAGCCGTAATCGAGGTTATTCCAATCATGACCGCAGAGGAGCGCGAGGAACTTGAGGCGATCCTCGGCCATCATTTCAAGAACCTAGAGGAACTTGAACGGGCTTTGATACACCGCTCGCATCGTCAGCACTCGAACGACACCGATAATGAGCGTCTGGAGTTTTTGGGCGATCGGGTTCTAGGCCTCGTTGCCAGCGAAAAGCTTTGTCGAACCTTTCCGGACTGGGATTCGGGAAAACTTTCGAAAGGTCTCGCGCGGTTGGTTAGCGCCTCTTCGATCCATTCGGCTGCCAGGCAGTTGAAGCTTGGCAGCCATTTGCGGCTTGGCCCCGGCGAAGAAAAAACCGGAGGGCGCGACAAGAAGAGGCTGCTCGCAGACGCGTACGAAGCAATCCTCGGCGCGATCTATCTGGACGCCGGCCTTCCGGCGGCGGCCGAGTTCCTGCAGCGCACTCTGCTCGAACCTGCGCTAGCAAACCACGCCGGTGGATTGGAGCGCGCCGACCACAAATCCGCTTTGCAGGAATGGCTCCAGCAGCGTGGCCGTCCTCCCGTGGAATATCGCGTTCGCAGCGAATCCGGGCCGCAGCACCAAAAAACATTCGAAGTCGAAGTGTGGCATGCGGGCGAAAAGCTCTCCGCGTCAGAAGGCCGCAGCAAGAAAGAAGCGGAGCAAGGCGCTGCAAGGTCAGCGCTGGAAATTCTCGAAGCGAACAGCGGGATGGTCTGAAGGAGTTCATGGAAGCAGATACTTCTATAGCGCAGCCGGAAAATATCTCTGCCGGCGTTCGCGAGCGCGTAAAACCGCTGCCGAAACGAAGCTCCTTTGCGGAATACGCCGAGTCGCTCCTGGTAACTCTCCTGCTCGCTCTTTTCGGAACGACCTTCATCGTGCAGGCTTTCAAAATTCCTTCTCAATCCATGGAGCCGACTCTCCTGGTCGGAGATCATCTGCTCGTAAACAAATTTATTTTCGAAGGAAACGGGGCTTGGTACGAAAAGCTTCTCCCTTACCGGGCAATTCAGCGCGGCGACATTGTGGTCTTCAAATTCCCGTTTGACGATCATCCGCACTACGTAAAGCGCGTGATCGGTTTGCCCGGAGACCATGTTCGGATCATCAACCAGCACGTCTATGTAAATGGCGATCTGCTATCGGAGCCGTATGCGGTCCACGTCCCGAGGTATGAGGATCCTTTCGGCGATAATTTTCCTCCTACCGACCGCTATTTCGTCGAAATCGGGCTGCGGCCCGAATGGGCAGAGCAAATTCTCAGTCACGTCCGCGGCGGCGATCTCGTCGTTCCTGCAGGTAATTATTTTGTGATGGGCGACAATCGCGATCGCAGTTTGGATAGCCGGTACTGGGGTTTTGTGGATCGCCACGCTATTATGGGCCGACCAATTATGGTTTACTGGTCGGTTGAGGCCACTTCCGAGGATTACGTCAATCGCGGGTTTCTTGGCGCTCTGCGCGCGATTGGGCAAAATCTTCTGCATCTTCCCAGCCGAACTCGCTGGCATCGGATGATGCACGAGATTCACTAGCATGGCCGTCGGCCGGTACCCGCTGTGTCGGACACTTTTTCCCAAAGCGTCGCAGCATCTCAGCCGCTTCCGTCGGTTCATGAGCAGTCGCTCGGCTGGAGCCGGTGGTTCAAACGGATAGTCCTGCTCTTTGTTCTCCTCTGGCTCGCGCAAGTTGCAATTTCTCTGCTGATTCGCCACACCCGCTTGCAGCGAAGGATAACGGCGCGCCTCGAAACTGCTTTTGGCAGGCCCGTACAAGTGGGTAATTATGATTTCAGTTTATGGCGCGGTCCTACACTCCAGGCGCAATCAGTTACTTTTGGCGAGGATCCGCGTTTCGGCCATGAGTATTTCCTGAGGGCTGAATCACTCACCGTGCGGCTTCGCTGGCAAGGGTTGTTGCGGGGCCACCTCCAGCTCGGGACTGTCTCGATGGAACGCCCCAGCCTGAACCTCGTTCGAAATCCAGATGGCGATTGGAATCTCGCGGAATGGCTCCCCAAGCCCGTCCCCACCGTTCCTTCATTGGCCGCGTCAAGCACATCTTCGGCCGCCGCACAGTCTGTGCGTTTCAGCCGCATCGAAGTCGAATCAGGCCGCATCAATTTCAAGCGTGGCGATGAAAAACTTCCTTTCGCGCTAGTGGGTGTAACGGGTTACGTCGAACCTGTCGAGGCAGGCCGATGGGCCATGGACCTCGAAGCCATTCCCACTCGTGCAGCGGTCAACGTGCAACAGGCGGGCATCCTTCATGTAAGCGGCCATATGGGTGGAACCTCGTCCCGCTTGCGGCCCGCTGAGCTTGACGCTTCCTGGAGTGACGTTTCGCTGCCGGATGTTCTCCGTCTCGCGAGAAGTTCCGATTATGGCGTTCGCGGAATGCTGACTCTGATCATGAATGCGCGGACCGAAAATCATGAAGATGGCTGGACCATTCAGTCGCGCGCCGAATTCAGGCAACTTCACCGCTGGGACCTTGCACTCCGCCCGGACAATCCGGCTCTTAACGTACTCGCGAAGATTCACTGGAATCCGATGACCTTCGGATTCGATGTAACCGACGCTGCTATTGAAGCTCCGCACTCTCACGCTCGTGCTTCCGGCCGCGTCGAATGGGAAATTCCGGCACAATCTGCCGCGCCAAAATCCTCTCCGGTTTCCATCGATGTGACTTCTTCTCTAATCGACTTGAACGATGTCCTCGCCTGGATCCGGGCGTTTCACTCGGATGTCGCCGCCGATGTCTCACTTCATGGTTTTGCGAACGTCGACGGAAGTGCTTCCGGCTGGCCTTGGCACATGAATCGCGTTGCCGTGAGGATCGATGGCGCTGACCTCGTGGGTGCTCATCTGCGGGTTCCTGCTCACGTTGGAAACGTTCAATTCCATTTTGACGACGGCATTACTTCGCTTGCGCCGGTCTCGCTCTCTTTCGGCGCTTCCGCCAGTTCGTTGCGCATGGAAGCCTCCAAGAAATCCGACTCGCAGGATTTCCCCATTTTTCATTTGAGCGGAAATTTGCCGCAAGCACGCGACCTAATCGCCACGGTTAGCGCTCTTGGCTGGAATATTTCGCGCGGCTGGGACCTCGCCGGACCCGTGCGTTGCGATTTGCGTTGGGAAGGCGCCGCGTTTCCTTGGCGAACGCAACCCACAGGTTCCATCGATTGGGGCGGGGAATCCGGAGAAATGTCGCTTCGCACTCCGTTCCTCAATCACCCCATCGAAAATATTCGGGCTCATGCTGATTGGAAACCCGGCTCTCACCACATCGCGCTTTCGTCAGCGGCGGCTTTCGGCGCTCATTGGGTCGGCTCCTTCGATCGGCATGAATCCAGTGGATGGCAGTTCGCGCTTTCGGCGGATCATCTCGCGGTCGCGGATGTCGATCGCTGGCTTAATCCGCAGTGGCGCGAGAGTTTTCTCGATCGAATGTTGCCCTTCTTGAATACCCGCGCGTCGACGGATGCGGTGACTGACAATCTTCGCGCTACCGGACGCATAATCATCGACGAATTTGCGCTAGATCCGATCGACATACACCGGCTTCAGGGCGACCTGAAAGTGGGAGGCCATCACATCGAACTCGCCAATGCCCACGGCCAGTTTTATGGAGGCAGCATCGGCGCATCATTTGACGCCGATCTTGCGACGCTTCCGTCCTATCGCTTGAATGTGGATTTCTCGCGCGTCGATCTCGCCGCACTTTCCGCCGATTCTCCGGCTTTCGAGAACGTGTTTGCCGGCACGGCGTCTGGCGAATTCACTTTGCACGCGCGCGGGGCCTCCAAATCCGACCTGCTCGCTTCCCTCGCGTGTAAAGGGAAAGCGCGTGTAAACGACGCTGAGTTTCGCAGCCTCAACCTTACGGACTCGTTCCGCGAAGGCACCAGCCGCCCTGGGATCAGCTCTTTTAGCCAAGTTTCCGGCCTGTTCGCATGCGGTGACCGCGAGATCAGGTTTCCCGAACTCTTGCTTCTTACTCCATCCGGTGAAATCAACGCCGTCGGCACGCTAGACTTCGCCCGCACTCTCGACTTTCGCCTTCGCGCCCTTTCAGGTGGCAATGCGGAACGCGGTACGCGCGGTTCCGAAGGTGCCCCTCAACCCACCTACCAACTTACCGGCCCACTCTCCTCTCCTCAGCTAACCCAGCTACCGATGCCCGCGGCCCATCCTTAAAATCGAAGCTGCGAACGAGAAGCTCGGAATTTCTCAGGCGGAGTTTGGCTTATCGGAGCCGACATTCCGCGTACATGCGTCTCGGTGATGATCGCAGAACGAGTCGGTTGCGCCGTGAGATGGGGAAATGGTACAGGCTACTGTCCTTCGTGAGGTTTCGATCTCGCCATAATGTCGTACACCGGCTTGTTGTCGGCGTACACTCTCCACTCTTTCACCAGGCCTTTCTCCACGAGAGCCAGCCAAGCCGCCGATGTCCGCCATTTATTTTCTGGCGGAAGTTTGCCATTCGCGGCAATAGTACCGCCCGCCGAGCCGAATACCGCGACGAGGTTCGCGTTTTCAAAAACCTCCTCATGCGAAACCCGGTAGTCCGGACAAAAAGCAAAATAACCTCGCCACCCAGCTCGCATATTCTCGCGGCCGCGCACCGAATTGCCGAGGGAGTCGACGAACACGTGATCCTCGGTCATTAACTCTGCGAGTTTGTCCGCATCGCGCTGATTGATGCGGTCCATAAATTGAAGAACGGTCTCAGTCGGACTCATAACAATCGCTCCAGGGCATTTTGCTCAGTCTCTTGGGGGAATCCCGTCGGGCCTATTCTACAGCTTCACTTTAAATATCTTAAACATCGGTTGGTTTGCCTCGTCTAAATGCCTATGCTAGCGTTCACCGATGCGTCGCAAGGCTAAACTCACGAGTCGCAACGTCCGCTACTTTCCGCTCGCCGTCGCGTGCATGGCTTTTCTCGTCCTGTCGCTGCGCGCGGAACCTCCGAGTCGCGTCCATCTCTTCCCGAAATTTGCGCCCGGCGCAACCTTGCGCTACCAAATCGAAACGCGAACCGCCGAGAACAGCAAAATGGAAACGCCCATCGAGAATCCGGAAGCGGCATCTAAATCTAGGCAAACCGTCAGCTTGATCCTGCGCCTTGATGTCCTGAATCCGTTGCCCGCTAACAACGACCCTCCGGGAAGCGTTCGCATTCGTGCCACTTACGAAAAATCCACCGCTAGCTTTGAGAGCGACGCGTACGAACCTGCAGGTCCCACAATCGCCGACCAGTACAAAAATCTCGAAGGCCGCTCGCTCGAATACACGATTGAGCCGGACGGCGAATTCTCACACATCTCAGGCATCGATGACGTCCTCGGCAATCGATCCGTCGCTGAAAATGTTCACTCGTGGATGAACGGGCTTTCTTACAGCGCGCATATCCCGAAAGAAGGAATTGAGGTTGGACAGAAATGGAGCAGCCAGCTCCCCATCGAAGGCGTCGCGCTAGGCGGTCTGATCTGGCGAAATCAGTCCACATATGTGCGCAACGAGCCCTGCAACTCAACCGATGCGCTGCCGAAATCAGCCCCCACCGCGCACCCTGCGAACGCGAACGCTCCGTGCGCCGTGATCGTCACTCAATTCAAAATCAACCGAAATGGTGACGCCACGCCCGACGACTACGCTCGCCAGCACCTGGACACCTCCGGCACCTGGATTGGTTCGGGCGGCAGCCTAGAATTCGTTTCGCTTTCGACCGGCATTCTCATTCACTCTACGCAAGAGTCCACGCAAAGCATTGATGTGGAAGTCGTCAGCACGCGCTCAGGTTCAAAAATGCACTACACTGGCCACGTCGAAAACCACTCTGAAATTTCGCTGCTCCCGGCGACGCCTCCCGCGACCGACTCGCAGCCCTGAATTCCTCTATCCCGCGGGGCACTTTCGATCCTCAGCAGCGATTTGCGATTTTTGATATAATCGTAGTTTTTAGCGCAGCTCATTTTTCGCATCTGAGGGCTTTCCGATGAACTTCAAATTAGCCAGTGACTACGAGCCGCGCGGCGACCAGCCTGAAGCCATCGCACAGCTCCTCCGCGCCATAAAAGACGGGGAGCGCCAGCAGGTTCTTCTCGGCGTCACCGGTTCGGGCAAGACGTTCACCATGGCAAAAGTGATCGAGGAAATCAATCGTCCCACCATCGTCCTCGCGCACAATAAAACTCTCGCCGCCCAGCTTTTCCACGAATTTCGCTCGTTCTTTCCCAATAACGCGGTCGAATATTTCGTCAGCTACTACGATTATTACCAGCCCGAAGCCTACGTCCCTTCGAGCGACACCTATATCGAAAAAGAATCCACCATTAACGACGAACTCGACAAGCTGCGCATGAGCGCCACGCGTTCGCTCTTTGAACGCCGCGACGTCATCGTCGTCGCGTCCGTTTCCTGCATTTACGGCCTCGGTTCCCCCGAAGCTTATTACGGAATGATGCAGCTCATCGAAAAGGGCCAGTCCATCGCTCGCGAATCTATCCTTCGCAAGCTTGTTGAAATTCAATATGAGCGCTCCGAAGATTTGAAGCGCGGCACTTTCCGCGTTCGTGGCGATTTGATCGAAATTTACCCGCCCTACGACGATCTTGCCGTCCGCATCGAGCTCTGGGGCAGTGAAATCACAGCCATCCGGAAAATCGATCCGCTCACCGGTGAAATTCGTTCGCGCGCCGGCGAAAACGAAATCGATCGCATTTTAATTTATCCCAAGAGCCACTACGTGCTCCCCGCCGATCAGAAAGAGCGCGCGATTCAGAGCATTTACGAGGAGCTCGAGTGGTGGAAGGGTGAGCTCGAACGCCAGGGAAAAATTGTCGAGGCCCAGCGCGTGGTTCAGCGCACCCATTTCGATATCGAGATGATGCGCACGATCGGCTATTGCCACGGTATTGAAAATTATTCGCGCCATCTTTCAGGGCGCTTGCCCGGAGAAGCTCCGCCCACGCTCTTCGATTACACGCCATCCGATTTTCTGCTCTTCATCGACGAGTCGCACCAAACCATCCCGCAAATTCGAGGGATGTATCACGGTGACCGCTCGCGCAAGCAGACCCTCGTCAATTACGGCTTCCGCATGCCCTCCGCGCTAGACAACCGTCCGCTGAATTTTGAAGAGTTCGAACATCGCGTGAATCAGGCCGTTTACGTCTCCGCTACTCCCGGCCCTTACGAGCTAACCAAAGCCGGGGGCGTTATAGTCGAACAGGTGCTTCGCCCCACGGGTCTTGTCGATCCCCAGGTCGAAGTTCGCCCGGTAAAAGGCCAAGTGGACGATCTGCTAGAACAAATTCGAATTCGCGCCGGCCGCAACGAACGCGTTCTCGTCACCACGCTCACGAAGCGCATGGCCGAAGATCTAGCCGAATATTTCACGGAAGTTGGAGTGAAATGCCGCTATCTGCATTCAGAAATCGAAACACTCGAGCGCGTTCGTATCCTGCGCGATCTCCGACGCGGAGAATTTGACGTTCTTATCGGTATCAACCTCTTGCGTGAGGGCCTGGACCTGCCGGAAGTTTCGCTCTGCGCCATTCTCGACGCGGACAAGGAAGGATTCCTCCGCAGTGCTACATCTTTAATCCAAACGATTGGCCGTTGTGCGCGCCACCTCGAAGCCCGCGCCATTTTGTATGCCGATACCATGACGGACTCGATGCGCCAGGCCATCGGCGAAACAAATCGCCGCCGCGCAAAACAGGAAGCCTACAACCGCGAGCACAACATCACGCCGCTATCGATTATAAAATCGGTCGATATGCAGCTCGCCAGAATCGTCGAAGCCGATTACGTTACAGTTCCTCTTGATGACGTGATCATCGGTGATGTTTCTACAGAAGCCGAGTTAGTCCATGCCATCGCTCAGCTCGAGGCGCAAATGCGCGAAGCCGCAAAAAATTTTGAATTCGAACGCGCCGCCGCGCTCCGCGACCGCATTCGCGCCCTCAAACAGCGCGACCTCGGCGCCATTTTCTCTGCCCCCGTGGGCGTAGAAGTCGCATCTATATCATTGCCGGTTGAAACGACGCTGGAAGCGGGAGGCCCGTCTCCTTCGACTCAGGACCGGACTCCGAGACCGACCAAAAAACGTGCCGCCAAAAAAACTACCTAGTCAAGGCCATCTGGCTTCATCGCTGGAGATTCGGCTTCGCATTTTACTTTCGACGCTCTTCTTTCTCGCTAGTTTCCTTGCGATTTCACCGGCAGTTCGATGCCAGACTCTACCGCCCCAGCAGGTAAGTCTCCAGGGCGGCAGCAATGAGTTCGGCGTTTGGGCCTCCTACGCCCCCGGTTCGCCGCATCTCATTGGCGTCACCAGCCCTCGTCAATTCGCAGTTCTTGGATTTCGCTACGGTCGGATGTTGATTGACAAGCCTAAATGGTCGCTCGAATACACGGTGGATGTAAGTCCGGTCGAGATCATGCTGCAGCCGAAGATTCTCGGGAGCTTCATCAACTCTTCCGGTAACGTGCAGTATGTCACCGGCTCGCGCGAGGCAGTTTACGGCGGCGGTGTGAATCCCATTGGACTAAAGCTGAATTTTCTTCGCCGGAACAGGTTTCAGTTTTTCGGCGCCTCAACTGCCGGATTTGTCGCGTCCGTCCGCCCCATTCCGGTGGACGTCCACGGCGAGACACAGTTCAATTTCGATTTCGATTTTCAAGCCGGATTCCAGCTCTACAATTCCTCGCGGAAACGCGCCTGGATGTTCGGCTACAAGTATCAGCACATCTCCAACGCTTACCGTGGCCAGATCAATCCCGGAGTAGATCTGAACACTATCTTTGTGGGCTATTCGTTTTACAAATAAAAGTGTTCCTTCAGCTCCGCATCACGCGGTAACCGGACCTACACCACTCCTCGTTTCAGTTCCTTCAGCGGATAAAACGTTCCCCTCCATGTAATCCCGCCGCTCCACAGCGTAACGATCGTCGAGCGCACCAGCATCCAAACGAAAATCAGGGCGCCAATGGGAAACGTAAGCGCATATGCCGGCGAAGCTTGCAATTCGACGCACACTCCGATGTCGAGAATAATCGCCAATCCCACCGCGATTCCAGCGAATGAAAGCGCCCACCCGTGAACGAAAGGCAACGCCACCCACGGGAAAATGCACATCGCGATCAGGCCGAAAATCTGCGCGCCGACCATCCAAAGCGAGAATCCCGCGAACGCGAAAAAGTTTTTCGTTGTGCCGCGAATAATGTTTCTCACGCCACTGTGCCAGTGGACGCTCACATCGTCGCCGGCCCTGGCCATCGCCGACCGAAACCCCGCCTGTTTCACCAGCTTGCCGAGCTTCATGTCGTCCACCACTTCCATCGCCAACCGGCGATGCGTCCCAATCGCTTCGTACGTCCTCCGGCGTATCAATTGGAACATGCCGACGCCCACGAACGCGCGCGAGCGCGGATTACTCAGTCTCCACGGCCGAACACCCATCAGAAAAGCTAATGCGAAAAACGTCAGAGCGATCTTTTCACCCAAGGTGAACATTTCCGTGTGTCCCGATAGCGTCAGATGGTCCCAGCCGTTCTTTACTGCGAGCGAAACTGCTCTTCGCACCAGGCGGGGCCGAAACTGCACGTCGGCGTCCGTAAAAATCAGCCATTCTCCGTTGGATTGTTCATATGCTTTTTGCAGCGCGTGAGGCTTGCCAAGCCACCCGCCGGGTAACTCCTTCACGTGAACAACTTTCAAATTCGGATTGTCCCGCGCCGCGCGCTCTAGAATTTCTCCCGTGGCATCCTCGGACCGGTCGTCCACCGCCGCAACTTCGCAACGCGGATAATCCACCGCCAGAAAAGTCCTCAGCGCAGCGGGCAATTTGTCCGCCTCATCGCGGGCCGCGAAAAGGATCGAAATGCTCGGACAATCCGCATCGTTGAGCGGCGCAGCCTCTCCGAGTGATGCAAGCTTGGGGACGCCTCGGGCTGCGTCGATCGTTCCGTAAATCCACAGCACAGCCACTGCCCCCAGCGCAATTGTCCAAAATAAGTGCGGATACAATTTCACCCACCCGAAAAAGTGTTAACAAGTTATGCTATCACGTGCCATGAAGCGCTCTCTTTCCATCGTCGGCGCAGGGCGCGTGGGCCGAACGTTAGGAAAGCGCCTTCACCGTCTCGGCTGGCGCATCGGCGCGGTGGTCACGCGTTCGCCAGCTACATCGCGTATTGCGGTCCGCGAAATTGGGGCAGGGAAGCCATATTCCCGACTCGTTTCGCAGATTTTGGATTCCAGTGTGATTCTGCTTGCCACTCCGGACGGCGCACTCAGCGGAGTCGCGGGCGCGCTGGCCAGATTTGACGAAACAAAACTTCGCGGTAAAATTGTTTTGCACACCAGCGGAGCGCTCGACCGCAGTGTTCTCGCTCCGCTCGTCCGCCTCGGCGCTTCTACCGGCTCGATTCATCCGATGCAGACTTTCGCAGGACGCGGAGTGCCAAAGCTGGGAAAAGTCATTTTTGCGGTCGAAGGCGACCGCAGGGCGGCAATAGTAGCCCGCACGATTGCACGCTCTCTCGGTGGTGTGCCGGTCGCGATCGCCAGCGAAAATAAACCCGCGTACCACGCAGCGGGCGCTCTAGTCGCTGGGCACGGCCTGGGATTGATCGAAGCCGCAACGCAAGTGCTGCTGAAGCTCGGTTTCAGCCGCCGCGACGCTATGCACGCGCTACTGCCGTTAATGCGCCAAATGTTGGACAATTTTGAGCGTCTTGGCCCGCAAGAATCATGGACTGGCCCCGTCTCGCGCGGCGATTTTGAAACTGTAGCGAAACACACCAAGGCGCTGCGGGGTCATCCGTCCGAATTTGAAGACGCCTATGCGGCGCTGGCGTTGCTTGCCAGCAGGGTTCTCTCAAAGAATTCTGCCGTCGTGTCGGAGCAGTTGAAACGCGCACTAAGAAAATCCAGGGGAGGCAAGAGTTGAAGAAACTGCACATTCCGGTCGAGCATACAAAACTCGCGAACGGCTTGCGAGTCGTCGTCTCGCCGGACCATTCCGCGCCCTTCGTCACTGTCGGCGTTTACTATCAGATCGGGTTCCGCCTCGAGCCGCGCGGCCGCAGCGGTTTCGCGCATCTCTTCGAGCACATGATGTTTCAGGGCTCTGAAAATGCCGGCAAGATGGAACACATTCGGCTGATCAACGCGTCCGGCGGCCTGCTGAACGGCACCACGAATTACGACGTCACCAATTATTTCGAATCCGTTCCTTCCAATGCGCTCGAACGCATGCTCTGGCTTGAGGCCGACCGAATGCGCTCCCTGAAAGTGGACGACGAAAATCTGCGCAATCAGCGCGACGTGGTGAAAGAAGAGGTTCGCGTCAACGTGATGAACCAGCCCTACGGCGGATTTCCTTGGCTCGACTTGCCTCCCGTCGCTTTCCGCAATTGGCCCAACGCCCACAATTTTTACGGTGATTTCAAGGATCTCGACGCCGCAACGCTCGACGACGTGCAGACTTTCTTCCGCACGTATTACTCGCCGAACAATGCCGTGCTCCTGATGCTGGGAGATCTCGATCCCGCCGAGGCGTTCACATTCGCCAAGCGATATTTCGACGACATTCCCGCGCATGCTTTGCCGCCGCACGCTGACGTAAGCGAGCCACCGCAAACCGAAGAACGCCGCGGCGAAGTCGAAGAAAAATTCGGAACGCTGCCTGCGCTCGCCATCGGCTACACCGTTCCGCCGCGTACCTCAAAAGACTGGTACGCCATGGCCATCCTGGATCGCGTTTTGCACGGCGGCCGTGCCGGACGCGTCCACCGCCAGCTCGTTTTCGAAAAGAAAATTGCGATAGGCACTGAGGGAGGTATGGACGTTTTTGATGCCAACGGCCCTACGCAAATGGTTACGCAGATTTATTACCGTCCGGAGTTCACTTCCGACGCTACCATCGAGGCCTACGACGAGATCATCCGCGAAGTGCAGGATAAAGAAATCTCCGAAGACGAACTGGGGCCGGTGAAAGTAAAATTTCGCGCAGATTATTATTCGATGCTCGAGGGAGGCATGGGCTCTCACATGCCACGCTTCGGCTTGATGCACTATCTCGCCTGCTTCACGCTTTTCGACGGCGATCCGGATCGCATCAACACCGTGCTCGACGGCTTTATGGCTGTAACTCCTGCGGAAGTCCACGCGGTCGCGAAAAAATATCTGGTTCCGCGAAATCGTGCCATTGTGGCGCGGCTTCCCGTGAATGCGGGAGACGCCCGATGAACACCCCGATTGTTGCAGCGCAGCCGCATCGCTCATCTCCTCCGGCTTTGGGTCCCGAACGCCCGGTCGCATGGCCGAAGCGCACCGTCCGCATACTCCCTAATGGCATGCACGTAGTTCTCGTGGAAGCCCGCACGTTTCCTAAAATCTCGGCGCAGCTTTTCTTTCGCAGCGGAAACGCTGCTGTAGCGCATACCGCACCAGGATTGGCCGAAATGACCGCTTCTGTCGCGCGAACAGGAACTGCCACCCGGCCTCTTCGTCGAATTGAAGAAGATCTCCGGCGTATGGGCGCGGACTTCGCCGCCCACGCGGGCGCGGACACGAGCGCAATCGGCATCTCAGGAGTGGCTGAATTTTCGGAAGGATTGCTCGAAATGCTCTCGGACGTTGCGCGCAACGCTTCCTTTCCCGAGGAAGAATTCGAACGCGAGCGCCGCCAACGAATCGAAGGTCTTCGCATCCAGCGCACGACTCCGGATTTTCTCGCCAACGAACGCTTGCGCCGCGTGCTCTTCGGCAAACACCCTTACGCCGTCGTTGCGCCCAAGGAAGAGCAAGTAGCGGCCTATCGACGGGCTCAACTCGAAGAGTTCTACCGTCAAAATTATTCTCCTGCGAACGCTCTGCTCATTTTGGTCGGAGATTTTTCGACCGAAAAGATGCTGGAGCAGGTTGAGACGATATTCGGCGGCTGGAAAGCGCCGGCGCCTGCGTCAAAGAAATCGTCTGCGCCGCCGCGCCACTCCGGGCGCCAGGTTCATCTCGTGCATCTTCCCGGCTCGGTGCAAACCCAAGTGCTGGTGGGAAATCTCGCGATCACTCGTAGCGATCCCGACTGGTATCGCCTGGTTCTTGCCAATTCGATTTACGGAGGCGCGTTTCATTCCCGGCTGGTGATGAACATTCGCGAGCAAAAGGGCTACACCTACAGCCCTCGCAGCGGAATCAGTGCATTGCGCGAGTATGGTTTCTTCACCGTGCACGCGGCCGTGCGCAATGACGTCGTCGCCGCTACGCTGACGGAAATGTTTTACGAAATGGATCGTATGCGCTCGTTACCTGTCACCGCCGAAGAACTCGAAAGCGCCCGCAGCTATTTGAGCGGTGTGTTTTCGCTCGGTGTCGCGACGCAGGAAGGCGCGCTGTCCCAGCTTTCCACCATCTATCTCGACCGCTTGCCCGAAGATTACCTGGAAACCTATCGCGCCCGCATTCACGCGCTCACCGCTGGCGACGTTCTCGCCGCCGCCCGCCGCCATTTCGATTCCGCCAACGAGCAAATTGTGCTCGTCGGTGATCGCGCCCAGATCGCCGACCAAGCCGCCCTCTTCGGCGATGTTACGGAGTACGATGCGCAGGGAGCTCGCGTTTGATATGCGGCGTTCGCGAGCTCACTGTCTAGTTTGTCGTGGCCAGCAGAAGTAATTCGCGTTATGAATAAAATGGTTCTGATTAGACGCGCGCTGTGCGTTCTCTCGATCTTGCTGAATCTCTTTGTCGCGCTGGAAATTCGCGCGGAGACGAAGCGCCCCCCCACTCATGCCATCGATTTGAACACTGCGACGGCGGAGCAGCTTCAGCAGGTACCCGGCATCGGCCCGAGCACCGCGAAGGCTATTGTAAATTTCCGCCAGAAGAGCGGCCCGTTTCAGCGAATCGAGGACCTGCTCGCGATTAAAGGAATTTCGAAAGCGCGGCTCGAGAAAATGCGTCCTTACGTCACGGTCAGCCGTCCTCAGCAGCGGTCGCCGTAGCGTGCTGCGTGGACTCCACGCTGTGCGTGCGCCGGCGGAGCTGTTTCGCATGGCGTCGGATGTGGGCCGTAGAATTGACGCGGCTGCGTTCGCGGCATACGATGAATTCGAGTTTAGCGAACAGGAAACATTGGGGGCGAATCGGATGAAAACGTTACGCGTTTCGTTTTTTGGGGCTTTAGCCATAGTCATTGGTGTGACCGCGTTGTTGGCGGCATCTTCGGCGATGATGGCCGTGAAGGCTCGCGCAGCGGAGCGCGCTGCGGCGGTTCCGTTTCCGGCGCCCGGGCCGTCGGGATACCATTTGCTGAAGAAAATTCCGCTCGGCGGCGAAGGATTTTGGGACTACATCATTTTTGATTCTCCCACGCGTCGGCTGTTCATTTCGCGCGGAACGAAAGTGGTCGTCCTCGATGTGGATTCGGGAAAAGTTGTCGGCGAGATTCCGAATACCGACGGAGTGCACGGAATCGCGCTGGCTCCGGACCTGAATCGCGGCTTTACTTCCAACGGTCGCGCGGGCACCGTGACAATATTTGATCTGAAAACTCTGCAAGTTATCGGCAGCGTCCAAGCGGGCACGAATCCTGATGCGATCATCTACGATCCCGCCTCGAAGCGCGTTTTCGCCATGAACGGCCGCAGCAAAGACGCCACCGCGATCGACGCCGCCACGGGAAAAGTCGCCGGCACCATTCCCGTTGACGGCAAGCCGGAATTTGCCGTCGCAGACGGGGCCGGCCGCGTGTACGTGAATATCGAAGACAAGAGCGAAGAGCAGCAAATCGATTCGCAGAACCTGAAAGTGACGGCGACGTGGCCGCTGGCCCCTTGCCAGGAGCCCTCCGGCTTGGCTATGGACATCGTGAACCGGCGTTTGTTCGCGGGCTGCGACAAATTAATGGCGGTGATCGACGCCAACACTGGGAAGGTGATTGCAGCGCCGCCGATTGGCGAAGGAGT
>Ga0209330_1000355_pt1 | contig 20776 bp, 16 predicted proteins | sample JacPinW_OM2H0_O3_FD_187969 | JGI IMG/M metagenome (GOLD analysis project Ga0209330, IMG submission 187969) | Forest soil microbial communities from Algoma, Ontario, Canada - Jack Pine, Ontario site 1_JW_OM2H0_O3 (SPAdes) (version 2) | ecosystem: Environmental > Terrestrial > Soil > Boreal...
CAAAGTCGCGGTTGTCACGGGTGCAAGCCGAGGCGTCGGCGCAGGTATTGCAACGCCGCTGGGCGAGCGGGTGCGACGGTCTAGGTGACGGGGCGGACGACGGTCTCCAAGCCCGGGACAACTCCCGGGACGATCAGTGAAGTCGTGGACTCCATCACGAGGGCAGGCGGAGTTTGGCATTGCCGTTGTATGCGATCATGCAGATGCCGCACACATCAAGGCCCTCTTCGAGAGAGTGAAAGCCGAGCACGGTCATCTTGGTATCCTGGTCAACAATGCCACGGCGCTGGGCCCCCATCCCTCCGCCGTTCTGGAACAAGAGCCTGACAATCTCCGAGCAGTTTGTGGTTGGTTTACGATCAGCGTTCGTCGCGAGCTACTACACGGGCACCTCTGTTGACCGCGGCAGATGGGCGCTTGTGGTGAATGTTTCCTACTATGGAGCCGTCTCCTACCGCCTTGATCCGGCCTACGGTGCCACCAAGGCCGGTCTCGATAAGCTCACGTTCGATATGGCGCAGGATTTCAAGCCGTACAGAGTGGTAGTGCTATCGATCTGGCCCGGGACGACAGCTACCGAGAGAGCCAAGTCGGTCCTCGCCAAAGTCCCTGGGAGTGTCAAGATAGTCGAAAGCGCGGAGACACTTAAGTTTTCTGGTCTCGCTACGCCTCGTTGTATGCGGATCCGCAACTGATGTGGAAATCGGGAAGCGTGGTCGTCGCTGCCGAAACAGCCCTGGAGTATGGATTCAAGGATTTCAATGGCAAGCAGCCTCCCAGCCTTCGAGAGCCTGACGGCATCACGAAACTGGAAATCTAGGAGAGAAGCTGGGGTAATTAGAACGATCGGGGGAGGGCTTTGCGGCGACGCGCTGCCCAAAACCTGGGCGCAATCGAGGCGATTCGCTCTGCACGATTACGAAGCTGGGAAGCCAAAATGGAAATCCCGGATCGCGCGCACCGACCCGGTTATCAATCACACCTTCACACTCCCGGAATTGTCGAGCGCCCACCTGTCAGCGGGACCCACAAGCTCGAAGTAATTGCCCGGCAACGACAGACTACAGTCTGAGGTATCTCTGCTCGAAGTAAAGAAGTTCTTGATGGCCACGGCCTTCTGCCTCCGGCAACTGCTGCCAGGCACGTCTAGTAGGCGGATCAAAGCCGATGCGTCGCCCACGGGGATCCGTCAACATGGGGTCAACTTCTTCAAGCGCATTGCGGATACCGGCATCTCTGTCCTTTATGACTCCACGAGACTACGGTCGCATAGGGCGGGCCTCGGAATGATTACCACAAACCATGTTAGCACCTTCACAATTCTGCAATTCAACACAACCGCTCCCCTCTTACCCTAAATTCCAGGCTGCAATCCTTTGACAAACCACTTAACGACGAAGCGAAGGCGCGGTGGCTTTGTGTCCGCTATTTGCTTCGCCTCACTGGAACTGACAGAACTGGATTGCCGAATCACGGCGAGCAAACTTCGTTCCTCTGCCCGCGTTTCGGCAGCGATTAGGTCATAGCCTAGCAGCTTCTGTGCGCATGCGGATGTCGAGAATCGGCTTTTGACACTTTCGACCCCTTCGACAGTTCCCGTGCTGGACCGTCTAACAAAGTCCTTGATTCGGCGTTGTTTAGCACCGCGCGGGCTCTGGTATGCGAGTTGCATTTCCAAACGCTGGAGGGGTGAGGGCTGTTGGGCATTTTCGGGCAGTTTGCTCGCTCCTGGGAAAGGTTATTGAACCAGAAAAGTGCAGTCGCGCGACGGACGCGCCTGAAATCGACGAGACGACTCTCGGGGCACACTTCCCCCAACCGAGCAGCGTCCCGATCCAGGCGCGTCTGTGACGCGATTGATGCGGAAGTTCGATAACTCGATTGAGGGGAAGAAAATGATGAAGCAAATAACTACAGGTTTAGTGAGTGCGGTGCTCCTGCTGAATGGGCTTGGCTGCAGCAACGGTAAGGTGCGAGCTGCGGCCCCGCCTCCGCCACCGGTGGTCGAGGTCGAACCGGTTATTCAAAAGGACGTCCCGGTTCAGGGCGAGTGGGTCGGAACTCTCGAAGGCTACGTCAATGCGCAGATTCAGCCTCAGGTGAGCGGTTACCTGATTCGCCAGGATTATCACGAAGGGGGCCTCGTCAGAAAAGGTCAGCTGCTGTTCGAGATCGATCCCCGTCCATTCCAAGCCGTGCTCGATCAGGCCAAAGGACAACTGGCGCAAGCCGAGGCACAGATGGCGAACGCCGAGCTGAACGTAAAGCGTGACATTCCCGAAGCGGAAGCTCATGCCATTCCCCAGAGCCAACTGGATACCGACACTCAGGCGCTGCGCGCGGCGCAGGCCTCCGTCCAGGCCGACCAGGCGGCCGTAGAACAAGCCACGATAAACCTTGGCTACACAAAGGTCACTTCACTCATCGACGGAATCGCCGGCATCAACACCGTGCAGGTGGGCAACCTGGTGGGACCGTCTGCCGTGCTCACCGCGGTTTCGCAGGTAAGTCCGATTAAAGTTTATTTCCCGATCAGCGAACAGGAATACATGCGCATGGCGGATGGCGGCGATCCAGGTAGCGTGGATTGGCTGACTCACGCTTCACGAATCCCGCTGCGCTTGACCCTGGCCGATGGGAGTGCCTACCCGCATCCCGGCAGAATCATCTTCGCGGATCGGCAAGTAAACACGCAGACCGGAACCATTCAGATCGTGGGTGAGTTCCCCAACACCAGAAATCTGTTGCGACCCGGCCAGTACGCACGCATTCAAGCGCCAACCGGAAATATGGAGGGAGCGCTGCTGGTGCCGCAGGCGGCAGTGAATCAGCAGCAAGGAACGTATCAGGTCACTGTTGTCGGCGCCGATAACCGCGCGCAGCTCCGTACCGTGGAGGTCGGGCCGAGAGTGGGTACGCTCTGGGTGATCACATCCGGGCTAAAACCGCGAGAACGCGTCGTAGCGGTAGGTATCGGGAAAGCAAAAGAAGGCGAATTGGTAAATCCTACGCCCTACAAAGACACGGAGGAGCGCTAAGCCATGGCAAATTTCTTCATTCGACGGCCCATCGTCGCGATCGTGATTGCGATCCTCACGGTCATAGTCGGAGTGATCACAATCGTTACCTTGCCGGTAGCACAGTTCCCGCAGATCGCGCCGCCTGAGATCAGGTTGCAGGCCAATTACCCGGGTGCAGACGCGCAGACTCTCGAGCAAGCGGTTGACACGCCCATCGAGCAGCAAGTCAGCGGCGTGGACAACATGACGTATATGTACTCGCTGAACGCTACCGCGAACCAGCAAACATCATTGCTCGTGGATTTCGACCTCAAGACGGATCCCAACACGGACCTGCTGCTCACGCAGTCGCGCCAGCAACTGGCCAATGGGCAGTTGCCCCCCCAGGTGAACAATTACGGGATTACCCTGAAGAAGGCGACCACTGCTCCACTCATGCTGATTTCCCTGTACTCGCCACATGGCAGCCACGATTCGAATTATCTGGCCAACTACGGCTACATCAACCTCAACGATCCGGTCGCACGGTTATACGGCGTTGGCCAGACCCAGGTGTTCGGCTCAGGGCAGTATGCCATGAGGCTGTGGGTGAAGCCTGACCAAATGGCCAAGCTTGGCATTACGGTTACCGACATAGCGAACGCGCTTCAGGCCCAGAACACTGTGAATCCGGCTGGCCAGGTCGGTGGCGAACCGGCTCAGAGCAACCAGCAATTCACCTATGCCGTGCTGGCTCAAGGACGCCTGACTTCTCCAGAACAGTTCGGTAACGTCATCGTGCGCGAAGCACCAAATGGGGGGACGGTTCGAGTCAGAGACGTGGCCCGAGTCGAGCTGGGCACGCAGGACTACAGCATCATCGGCCGCCTGAATGGCAAGCCGAGCGCCATCATTGCCGTCTACCAGTTGCCCGGAACCAATGCTGTGCAAACGGTTGAGGGCGTCCGGAAGCTCATGGCGCAGATGAAGCAACGCTTCCCGCAGGACATGGATTACACGGTTTCGCTCGACCAGACACTCCCGGTCACGGAAGGCATGAAAGAGATCCTCGAGACCCTCGTGATTGCGATTGTGCTGGTCATTTTTGTCGTCTACCTCTTCCTGCAAGATTGGCGCGCCACGCTGATTCCCATGCTGGCCGTGCCGGTCTCGCTGGTGGGAACGTTCGTCATCTTCCCCTTGTTCGGCTTCTCCATCAATACGCTTTCGATGTTCGGATTGGTACTCGCGATTGGACTGGTGGTCGATGACGCCATCGTGGTCGTTGAAGGAGTGCAGCACCACATCGAGGAGGGACTGAGTCCGAAGGATGCCTCCATCAAGGCCATGCAAGAACTTTCCGGCCCGGTGGTTGGTATTGCCCTAGTTTTAGCATCGGTGTTTGTGCCGACGGCTTTCATACCTGGCATCACTGGGAGGTTGTATCAGCAATTTGCCATCACCATCGCTATCTCGGTAATGATCTCTGCGTTTAACGCTCTTACTTTGAGCCCTGCACTTTCGGCATTGCTGCTCAAACCCAAGAAGCAGACTCGCGGACCGCTGGGAAAATTCTTTGGCTGGTTCAACACGTACTGGAACCGCTCTACCGACAGTTTTGTCCGTCTCTCGGGTGACCTGATTCGCAAGGCCGGCATGGTGATGGTGTTGCTTGTAGTCGCCGGCGGGGCGGCGTGGTTCTTTAGCAAACATCTGCCCACCAGCTTCCTGCCCGACGAAGATCAAGGCTACCTCTATATCAACATGCAGCTCCCGAATTCGGCCTCCATGGAGCGGACAAGCGCAGCCGCAAAACAGGTGGAACAAGTTCTAGCAAACACTCCAGGAGTTCAGTACACGACCAGCGTCATCGGTTTCAGTTTGCTCAGCTATGTCCGAACTTCATATAACGCGTTCTTCTGGGTAAATCTGAAGCCATGGGACGAGCGAAAAAGCCGGAGCGAACAATATCAAGCCATCAAGGCAGGTTTGAACCAGGAACTCAAGCAGCTGCCGGAAGGGACGGTGTTCAGTTTCTCGCCACCCGCGATCCCCGGCGTGGGTACTGCCGGTGGTGTGACGTTTGTCCTGGAGGACCGCGCCGGCAAGGATGTCAAGTTTCTCGCGGATAACCTGAACAAATTCATGGCAGCCGCTCGCAAGCGCCCTGAGCTTGCCAACGTCAGCACCACATTCCTGCCGAGCGTTCCACAGGAGTTCATCAATGTGGACCGGGACAAGGTGTTGAAGCAAGGCGTGAATTTGACGGATGTCTACAACACCATTCAGGCCTACATGGGCGGATTGTTCGTCAACTACTACAACGATTTCGGCCGTACCTGGCAGGTGTATGTCGAGGCCGAAGCACCTTATCGTGCGACAACCGACGATCTCGGCCAATTCTACGTCCGCAACGGACAAGGGCAGACGGTGCCGCTTTCCGCGCTCGCGAAATTCGAGAACCGTGCCGGTCCTGAGTTCACCATGCGCTACAACGAGTACCGGTCGGCACAGATTAACGCTGCTGCAGCGCCCGGTTACAGCTCGGATCAGGCATCAGCGGCCCTGGAAGATGTTTTCAAGCAAACCATGCCCCGCGAAATGGGCTTCGACTACATCGGTATGTCTTTCCAGGAGCAAAAGGCGCGCCAAGGAGTGCCGTCTTCAGTCATCTTCGGATTTTCGCTGCTGTTCGTTTTCCTGATTTTGGCGGCTCTCTATGAAAGCTGGACAGTGCCTTTCAGCGTGCTGCTCAGCACGCCCGTCGCAGTATTCGGAGCTCTCGCTGCGCTCTGGCTGCGTCGCGTCGTAGTCGGCCTTTACCTTCCTCAGTACATGGTTCAAATCGAGAACGATGTGTACGCCCAGATTGGCCTGGTAATGCTCATCGGCCTGGCTGCGAAAAACTCGATTCTGATCGTGGCCTTTGCCAAGGAGGACTACGAACGCGGTATGTCCATCGCCGATGCCGCGCTTTCCGCGGCGAGGCTTCGCTTCCGACCCCTCATGATGACCGCGCTCGCCTTTATTCTCGGCTGCGTGCCGCTCTGGACAGCGTCCGGAGCAGGCTCTGTAGCCCGTCAAATCATGGGAACGGCGGTAATCGGAGGAATGATTGCCGAGACCTTTATCGGCAGGTTCTTTGTTCCCGCGATCTTTTACGTAGTTGAAAGAGTCTCCGGCGCTGAGCGGCGAAAAGCACTGCCGCTCACGCCCGCCGAGGCGCCCGCTCAAGGGGATTAATTATGAAGAAGGCTGCACTCTTAGGAATTCTAGCCGTCCTGATCCTGGAGGCCGGCTGCATGATGGGGCCGAAATACAAGCGGCCAACTGCGGATGTGCCGCAGGAATTTCGTGCACCCGCTCCAGAACAGGCCGCCCAAGCCTCGTCGCTGGGCAACGAACATTGGTGGCAGGTGTATCAGGATCCGGTGCTCACGCAGCTGATCCACACCGCCGTTGCGCAAAATTATGATGTGCGGATCGCCGCCGCCCGCGTGCTCGAAGCCCAGGCACAAGTCGGCATCACCCGCGCCAATCAGCTCCCCTCCGCAAGTGTCGGCGCGGACGTTTTCAGCCAGCAAAACTCCAAAGTTACGAACCTCTTTCCTGCTTACCAGGTCAATGGCGGCGAACTGAGCCTGTCGGTGATCTGGAACCTGGACTTCTGGGGAAAATATCGCCGACAGACCGAGGCGGCTCGCGCCCAGTTACTCGCCACCGAGTGGGGACAGCGAGCGGTACTTTCTTCGCTGGTGGCCAATGTAGCGACGGCCTATTTCCAGCTTCGCGCGCTCGACAGCGAGCTTGAAATCTCGCAGCGCACGCTGGCATCGCGGCAACAATCTCTGCAGCTAACTCAGACGCTAGAGAGCCATGGCGGAGCTTCCGGGCTCGACCTGAGTCAAGCCGAGCAACTCGTCTACACCGCTTCGGAGACGATCCCCGATCTCGAACGGCAGATTCAACAGCAGGAAAACGTGCTGAGCGTTCTGCTCGGTGAAAATCCACAATCCATTCCTCGCGGACGCCCGCTTACCGAACAGCCCGTCCCTCAGAACGTTCCGACCGGCCTTCCATCGGAATTGCTGGAGCGCCGGCCGGACGTCCGCCAAGTAGAGGAGAACATGGCCGCCGCCAACGCACAAATTGGCGTTGCGAAAGCCTCATTCTTCCCCAGTCTGTCACTCACGGGACTGGGAGGGCTGGAGAGCAACGCCCTGCACCACTTCATCACGCAGCCGTCGGAAACCTGGTACGGGGCCTTCAACGTGAGTCAGCCCGTCTTCCAGGGTGGGGCGCTCCGCTCGCAACTCAGGCTCGCCCGCGCAAACTGGCAGGAAGCCACGCTTTCCTACAAGCAAACCATTCAGAATGCTCTTGAACAGGTTTCTAATTCACTCGTTGCTTCTCAAAAAGACCGTGAGTTCCGCGAGCAGCAGGAACTCCTCACGCAGGCAGCGCAGCACACCGATCAACTTTCCGAGGTGCTCTACAACAATGGCGGCGCGAGTTACCTCCAGGTGCTGACCAGTGAAACGAATTACTTCTCCGCGGAACTCAACTTGGTGCAAGCCCAGCTCGACGAGCGTTTGGCGCTGGTTCAGCTCTACCAGGCGCTGGGAGGCGGGTGGCAACAATAGGGAGCGACAAAGATATTTAGGGGAATTCTAGTTGGGTGACGGATCTGCTGAATCCGGACCTGCAGATGAGACGAATGACGTCTGTTGCAATGCTCTTCGCTGAGCTCATCGAGTTCGCGATCGAGCGCGCAAGGTTCGATCTGGGGATTGTCGCGGTAGTTGCGATCGTGACCCTGCTGTGGAACGTCGCGGGACGAACCCTACGCCCTGATGTGAACTCGAAGAAGCACGACCACAATAGGTCCACTTTCAGGGGTGAGTTTGTAATTTTTGATGAACTGGCGGAGCACCGGATCGTAAATCCGCTCCCGGTGAGAGCCGGTTTTGATAGGCTGTTCGCGGAAAGGTAGTTCAAAAATGAAAACGAAGTTGTTCTTTTCGCTCCTGCTGTTGGCGGTGGTTGTGGCCCATGGTGTGCCAGCAACTGCGGGCGAGGGCACAGGGAATTCTCACACCGGAACGAAGCAATCGCTCGTCACTCCCGCCGAGGAGCCAGCGATCACGACTGTGCCAACAGGTCCGACGACTGCGGCAGACGATCCGAAGCAAGCGTTGCAGGATTATGACTCATTAATGATTGCGCTCACACAGCAGTTCTCTGCCACCCTCGCGACGATTGCGGAAGCGGCAAAGCGAGGCGAACTAAGCAGCAAGCAGGCAAGAGAAATGAGTGCCGAGCAATATCAGCTCACCCACATGCAGTTTGAACTGCTCAGCCTGTGGCGTGGATTCGAGGCAGCGGACTTGTCGAGAGTTCCTGATTTTCAACCGAACCCAGATCCAGGGCAGGAAAGCGACGCCGTAACGGTAGCTTTGCCATTCTCATCCCTTCAACTCAACCCCTCCTTGGCTAAGTACCTCAATTTGACGCCCACTCAAGTTGAAGCTATCCAGCAAGTAATGACGCGGGAACAAGGTAGTTTCGAGCCTCTGATAACAGAGCTTCGAGTTACGAGAGACAAGCTAGTTGCGATCGGCAGCGAACACATAAATGCGAAGCAGCTAAAAGCTCTGGCTGATACAGAAGCAAGCCTGCTGGCAAGATTGATCGTCGCGAACGCTCGCATGCAATCCACAATCTACAAGGTCCTTGGCCCCGAGCAACAAAAAAGGCTTAGCGATCTCGAACGAACCGAGGGCGCAGTCACATCGGATAGTAAGTAAAAGAGTAGCTAATGTGAAATGCGGATTGGAGACCACGCCGGTTACTGCCGATGCCAGCGCTGAGTCAGCTGTGCGGCGCAGCCAAGCGACTAGACAATGCTTACCGGTTTCGGTGCTGGATCTAGTAGCCACGCGAGCAGGTGAGGCCGCGGGCAGTGCCATTGCGCAGACGGTGGAATTGGCGCGGCAGGTTGAGCAATTGGGATACAAACGCTATGGGGGGCGGAACGTCACTCCATGCAGGGACTGGCTTGCTCAGCCACGCCGGTGCTGATTGGACATACTGCCGGCGGAGGGTAGCTGGTGGCAGCCACTTGCGGCGCTTACAATGTGACGCATGTCAGAAGCCTGGGCGCAGAACGTGGCAATTGATTACAAGACCGAAGACATAATCGACTTTGAGCGAGCTCAGGAGTCAATGCGGGAGATCCCCAATCTGATTGATGCTGGATTAGTCCACGGAGGGCCGATCAATGTGCTGGCGCTGGGGGAGGCTGCCCTCGCCCCTCAGATGATCGGGACTGGCCACGTCCGCGGCAAGTTGGTCCTCAAGGTCGCCGAATTGTTGCCGAACAATTTAATCTGGGAGTCCGGCAGCGACAAGTAATGAGGGATATGAGCGCAAACATCAAAATGAAGAAGTCTCGGAGGTTGCTACCTGAGATGGCACGGAACATATTAGTGATTGACGTAGGTGGCACTCATATAAAGATCTATCCAATGGGTCGCCGCCAACCGATCAAGATCGACTCCGGTCCTGCCATGACGCCGAAGAAAATGATTCTGGCTGTTCGCGCCGCAATCGGTGGCTGTCGGTACGATGTTGTATCCCTCGGCTACCCCGGCCCGGTCGTGCATGGGAAGCCACTTCACGATCCTGTGAATCTTGGCCCTGGTTGGGTTGGGTTTGATTTTCAGAAAGCATTTGGCCGCCCTACTCAAATCATCAATGACGCTGCCATGCAGGCACTCGGCAGTTATCGCGGCGGACGTATGCTATTTCTCGGCCTGGGCACCGGGTTGGGATCAGCTCTGATTGTGGACGGAGTACTCGAGCCCATGGAGCTGGCCCACCTGCCATATAAGCACGGCAAGACGTTCGAGGCCTACATCGGCGAATCCGCCCTTAAGCAGCGAGGACAGAAGAAATGGATCAAAAGTGTGTTCGATGTGGTCGCGAAACTGAAGAACGCGTTGCAGCCAGAATACGTGGTACTGGGCGGTGGAAACGCAAGACGGCTTACTACTTTTCCGCCGCATACATTCCGAGGAACGAACGAGAACGCGCATACAGGTGGTATTCGGCTCTGGCAGCCAGGAGGCAAACGGCCGCAGGCAACCACCTCGCACGCGATCTGATCTACGACAGGTTCACTTCATTAGACTGTCAAGGTGCAGCAGCGTCTCCAAGGTAACACGCGGTCCATTGCGCTGGCCGGCATGAACGGCTCCATCGATTTCCTCTGCTACCCGGATTTCGATTCGCCAATCGTATTTGCTGCTCTACTCTGAAGCTGCTTGAAAGGGTGACATTCATGGCCAATTTCCACTCAGATTCACTCGTTTTCTTCGGCGCCACAGGCGATCTTGCGTACAAGAAGATTTTCCCATCGCTGCAGGCAATGGTGAAGCGAGGACATCTGAATGTTCCCGTCATCGGCGTCGCCAAGGCGGGATGGACTGTCGATCAACTTTGCGCTCGCGCGAAGGACAGTCTCGAGAAGCACGGTGGACTCGATCCCGCTGCTTTTGAGAAATTGACCGGCCTATTGCGCTATGTGGACGGCGACTATCAGGATCCCTCGACGTTCACCGCGCTCCGCAAAGAACTCCAGGATGCACAACGTCCAGCGCATTACCTGGCGATACCGCCAGTTTTGTTTGAAATGGTGGTGAAGCATCTTGCTGAATCCAACTGCGCCCGAGGTGGCCGAGTTATTGTGGAGAAGCCCTTCGGGCACGATCTTGCCTCTGCGCAGGAGTTGAATAAGGTTTTGCTTGGTGTTTTCGAGGAAGCCGACATATTCCGCATCGATCATTACCTCGGAAAACGCGCAGTGAACAACGTGCTCGCATTCCGTTTCGCCAATACTTTTGTGGAAGCCTTCTGGAACCGCAACTACATCGAGAGTGTCGAGATCACGATGGCCGAGGACTTCGGAGTACAAGGACGTGGAGGCTTCTACGATCAGACCGGGGCCATCCGCGACGTAGTTCAGAACCACTTATTTCAGGTGCTGTCGAATCTGTCCATGGAGCCCCCCGTTCAATCCGACAGCGAGTCGATTCGCGACGAGAAAGTGAAAGTGCTGAAAGCCATTCTCCCAATAGAAGAAAAGGATCTGGTGCGGGGTCAGTTCCGTGGCTACCGCGACGAAAATGGAGTAGCCAAGGACTCGCAGACCGAAACCTTCGCCGCCCTAAAGCTGGAAATTAATTCGTGGCGCTGGAAGGGCGTGCCGTTCTATATTCGTGCCGGCAAGTGTTTGCCCACGACTTATACCGAAATTGTCGGTAAGTTCCGCAAGCCTCCGACCCTCATTCCCGACAGTCTGCTCGTCGAAAATCATCTGCGGCTGCGATTGAGTCCGGCGATTACGATCGCGATGGGGATGATGAACCTACTTCCAAGCTCAGAAGGTTTTGCGCTTCAGACAGGCGAAATGGTGGCCAGCCACTCTCCAGTTGCGGACGAAATGGATGCCTACGAACGTGTGCTAGGAGCAGCAATGGCCGGAGAAAGCACGTTGTTTGCACGCGAGGATTACGTTGAACAGGCGTGGCGCATCGTAGAACCCGTGCTGAAGAGCAACACGCCGGTTTACGAGTATGCGCCCGGGACCTGGGGTCCGGAGCAAGCGGGGCGCGTAAGCCCGCCCGCAGGCTGGAACTGTTCTTAGCGACACATCGCGCTGCTGTAGGCTAGGTTCGATGTCGCGGTTTGAACCCACGATTTCCCCCCCCGATTCTCGTGTCTTTCACGGCTTCTCAAGTACTTTAGGCTTGCAGCGTCCCCGGACCTGTAGCGGACTTGCCCGCCATCGGCTACTTCAGGAAACGGACTCCCCCGGAAAAGTTTAATTTTGCTGATGCGCTCCACGGCTGTGGACTCCATGCCAGCCGCTCCTCCCCGGTGTTCGAGCGGTTCCGAGCCCCTAACTTCAGACAAGTGGACGTAAAACCGGCTTGTCGGAAATGGACTCTGAGCATCCATTCAACGCATCACCTGGACCGGTCGGAAGCGAAGCGCTTCCGCGTCAAACTCACCAATCTCAACATCCCGAAAATAGATCTTGTAAAAGTCTTCCTCGACCTGCTCGAATGGGCCCAGGATGAAGAAACTCGCGCCGTTCGCGAGTAGTATGAACCGAACCATCGCTTCGACGACAGCCAGCATCTTGAATCTACTGCAGTAATCGAAATCGGCTCGGGAGGCAAATCATGGCAGAGACACCAGCGACGAACAAACCCGATTTCAGAAATGGATTTCCGATTCGCGATCTCGGCGATGGCAGCATGATATCGGGCCAGGCCGACGGCGAAGAATTGGTTCTGGCCCGCCGCGGTGATGAGGTCTTTGCTATCGGCGCCCACTGTACCCACTACGGTGGCCCGCTCGCAGAAGGCTTAATCGTGGGCGACACCGTGCGCTGTCCCTGGCACCATGCATGTTTCAGTCTCCGGAATGGCGAGGCACTACGGGCACCCGCTCTTGATCGGGTCCCTTGTTGGCGAGTTGAAAGACTGGGCGACAAGATTTTTGTTCGCGAAAAAGTTTCACCACCGCCTCCCAAGCGCGCAACGGAGGGTCCAAGCTCGGTTGTGATTGTGGGCGGAGGCGCCGCTGGTCTAGCTGCGGCCGACATGCTTCGGCGAGAGGGCTACGACGGTCCTCTTACCATCGTGAGTGCCGACGCCTCTCCGCCAGTGGATCGGCCGAACCTTTCCAAGGATTACCTGGCAGGCAGGGCTCAAGAAGACTGGATTCCCTTGCGGCCTTCGGACTACTATCGCGACCGTCGGATCGATCTTCTCCTACACTCGCGAGTTTCATCGCTGGATACAAAAAGACGACGGATCGTGCTTGAGAATGGCAAGGGGCTCAAATTTGGCGCTCTCCTGTTGGCCACCGGAGCCGACCCCGTCCATTTACCGATAGAGGGAGTGACTGATTCTGCGCTCCACTATCTCCGCACGTTCGCTGACAGCAAGGCGATCATTGCCAAGGCAGCTTCAGCAAAACGTGTAGCAGTTGTGGGTGCCAGCTTTATCGGCTTGGAAGTTGCCGCATCGCTGCGCGCCCGCGGAATCCTCGTAGATGTAGTAGCACCTGGGAGCCAGCCGCTCGAACACGTAGTGGGATCTGAGGTTGGCCTCTTCATCCGCAGGCTTCATGAAGCTCACGGCGTAACCTTTCATTTGGGGGAGACTGTGAGTCGGGTGAATGGTCGCACAGTCACCTTAACCAGCGGAACAACTTTGGACACAGACTTCCTGGTTTTGGGTGTAGGCGTCCAGCCGTCGTTGACGGTTGCGGAACAGGCCGGGCTCGCCATCGATCGAGGCATCGAAGTCAACGAATACCTTGAAACCAGCGTGGCCGGAATCTTCGCTGCTGGCGATGCCGCCCGCTGGCCAGATTCGCGCACCGGCGAGCGAATTCGCGTCGAGCACTGGGTGGTTGCAGAGCGCCAGGGGCAAGTAGCAGCCAGAAATATTCTTGGCCGTCGCGAAAAATTTGACGCGGTTCCATTTTTCTGGAGTCAACACTACGATGTAGCCATCAATTACGTGGGCCACGCCGAGAAGTGGGAGGATATCGAGATCGAGGGGAGCCTGGCTGCGCGCGATTGTGCCGTAGCGTACAAGAAAGGCGGTCGCACTCTCGCTATCGCAACCATCTCTCGCGATCTCCAAAGCTTGCAGGCTGAGGCCGCCATGGAAGCTGAAACGCAAAGACAATAGGATTCTCCACCAACTCGTTCCTTTGGAGGTTTCTTCCTCGATGTAACCTGACTTCATCTTCATCTGCACAGACACAAAGGAGGTTCCTCCAAGCGCCGCATGGGATGTCAGAGTTTGCGCGGGTGGAGGGTGAGAGAGTCTGGTATCCGGGGCTGTGGGTCTGTTTGGGTGATTCAGTTTTTGGACTGTCCGGCGATGTTCTCTACTTAGAAAATTGCCCCGCATCTCATCGGTGAGATGTGGGGCATTGTTTCGGGTGCATCCTTTGTTTGGGTTAGTCGATGGAGAACCAGTTGAAGTTGCCGACGGTGTTGAAGAAGCCGCCGCTGTCCATGATGAGTTGGAGTGTGTGTGCAGTCTGAGGTAGCCGGACGTTGGGGACCTCAAGCGTCTGCCAGGTCTGCCAGCCGTTGGTCTGCGGGACAGAGATGGCAGGGGTGACGCGCTGGCCATCGACTTGCGAGGTGGAAGACTCCACCGCCTACGGCGGAGGCACCGCGCACGTGCAGGGTGTAGGTTCCGGCGCTGGCGATGTTGACGGAGTAGTTGAGCCAGTCGCCTGGGTTGGTCGAGCCCACGTCGAATCCGCCGCCGGTGTCGGTGGAGGTTTCGATGGAGACGGTCTCGCCGGGACGGTATTTGGCTCCGCCTGCGTTGGTGGTGGCTCCGTTCCAGTACCCTACGCCCTTGCCTCCCGTGTCGAAGTTTTCAGCTTGTACGAGGCCCGGGATGGGAGCAGGGGTTCCGCCGAAGGCAGCACTCGGAGTGGGCGGCACGACGGAGAACCAGTTGAAGTTGCCCATACTGTCGGTGGGACCGTTTCCGTCAAGGGTGACCTGCATGACCTGCTGCCCGGGTTGGAGGTGGAAGCTGGGCGAGACCATGGTGGTGTAGGTCTGGAATGCATTGGTCTGCGGGACGAAGAGGTTGCCGGTGGCGTCCTGTCCGTCGAAGGAGACGTGATAGTAGCCGCCGGGCCCTGATGAGGCGACGCGTGCCTGCAGGTTATAGATGCCTGCCTGGGTGACGTTGACGGTGTAGCGGAGCCACTCGCCCTCTTTGGTGAAGCCGACGTCAAATCCGCCACCGGTGTCGCCTGTTTCCTCGACGCCGACTGTGGCCGGAGCGCGGTAGGACGGAGCGCTGCCCTGGTCAATGGTGTCGAGATTGAAGTAGCCGACGTAGTTGCCGCCGTTATCGAGGTTTCTCAGCTTGGATGAGTCCCGGGATTGGGGAGGGTGCGGACGGGAATGGGGTCTCCTGGCCGCCGATGGTGAGCTGTACGGCTTTCTGTCGTACTTTCTTGCGATCTTGTCGAGGGCTGCAATATGCTCTCTTCGTCGCGTGAACGAGAGTCGGGTGGTCACGAGGAGCTTGGCAATGCGCGGGGTTTCGGTCACGCAAGTGTCCATACGCCACCTCATATTCGTTGCTCAGCCACAACCCGGCCGGCTTCGAAAACGAGCCTGTTACCAACGCCATGCACGATTTGGAAGTGAACGGGATTTGCCCGATCCGGCGCAAGTTTCTTGCGCAGCCGCAGAACGTGGTTATCGACCGTGCGGTGCAGGGATCGTTTTTCAAAACCCCGGACCTGGTTCGAGAGTTCGTCCCACCAGATCACCCTCCTCGGACTCGTGACAAAGAACCTGAGGACTTTGAACTGAGCAGTGAGGACAACTGGAATGTCCGAGCGGCAGACCTCCACCCGGAATAGTACCCGGACAGCACCGAACCGCACGACCGAATGCTGAGGTTGATCGTGAATGATCCGGCTCTGCGCGCACCCGTGCAATCAACTCTTTCGAGGACGCGGCCGATATTCCCTGGAAACGATTGGCTAGCCCATTCGCGATAGCAGAATTGCGAGGGGACAACAGATGGAGTACCCTGTAACGCCAGACGAGTTCAGGCCAGTGACGATTGATGATGTGATTTCGCGAGTTCCGGTGAATCCTAGTTGCATGAGTCTTTCCTGTCGCGTCCAAGCGGTGACGCACACACATCTAGAACCGTCTCCAAAAGAGGCCAGACCATATTTGTCGGCATTCTATCCGATGAAAGGAGCGGCCTGAGCCTTGGCGAGTTGCCGGCAAACGTTCCCTTATCGGATTATGGAAGGTCTCAGAAGATTTTCGGGCAAACAACTGCTGCACTTACTGCGAATCCGCAGGCCAAGTGAATCGGTATGATAAACCGTTGTAGACTTATATCTGATTTCTGTGGTGAAAACGTATCCATATCGTTAATCGATTGCGCGAGCGGTTGCCTCACACGCTGTGCAGTCGACGACCGATGGCCTGTTCCGTTCTGGGTGTCCTCGAACTGTAGATCCAGGACATGCGGTTTCGCAGCCCAGGCGCGAGCAACATTGCGGGGGACAACATGAGCAAGGTCCAGAAACGCTATCTGTTGATCGGTGGAGTCCTTGGTTTGATCGTGCTCGCGCTGATTATTGGAGCCGTGCGTCCATCAAGGAAGGCTCTGGGAGCACAGCCGAGCGCGTCCGATGTCGAGGTCGTTCAAGTCGAGAAGAAAGATGTTCCGATTTATGCGGAATGGATTGGTACGCTGGATGGACTGGTGAACGCCGACGTGAGAGCGCAGGTCACCGGTTATCTGTTGAAGCAAGGCTATCAAGAGGGCGCTTTTGTTAAGCAGGGCCAACTCCTTTTTCAGATCGACCCGCGGCCTTTTCAGGCGGCGCTGGATCAGGCCCAGGGCCAGCTTGCTCAGGCTCAAGCAGCTCTCGCCAACGCGCGGGCGGTACAGCGCCGGACGGAACTTGATGTCCAGCGCTATACGCCACTAGCGGAGCAACAGGCGGCGAGCCAGCAGGACCTAGACAATTCGGTGCAGAACAACCTCGCGGCCATAGCCACCGTTGAAACCGCTAAAGCTCAGATCAAGACCTATGAGGCCGCGGTTGAAACCGCGAAGATCAATCTCGACTTTACTCGCCTGGTTGCGCCTATCGATGGCATTGCCGGCCAAGCCCAACTGCAAGTCGGCGCACTGGTGACACCCGGCAGCGGGGTCGTCACATCCGTTTCTACTGTGAACCCCATCAAAGTTTATTTCACCGTGGGTGAGCCACAGTATCTGGACTGGCGAAGACGCTTTCCCACCGAGTCGAGTCGCCTGGAGGCCGATAAGGGATTGCGGCTGCAACTGATTTTAGCGGACGGCTCAACCTATCCAGTCGAAGGCAAGTTTTCTTTTGCCGACCGGCAAGTCAATGAGAGCACCGGTGCAATTCGAATTGCGGGGCTTTTTCCGAACCCTAACAATGTTTTGAGACCGGGCGGTTACGCCAAAGTGCGCGCCGTAATCCGAACCCAACCGGGGGCGCTGCTTGTTCCGCAGCGCGCGGTGTCGGAACTGCAAGGGGGATATCAGGTCGCGGTCCTGGACCCCGAAAACAAAGTCGACGTTCGAACCGTCACCGTGGGGGACCGGGTCGATAACCGATGGATCATCGCCAGCGGCCTGAATCCCGGCGACCGAGTCGTAGCGGAAGGGGTTCAAAGAATGCGCACAGGCGTGCAGGTGAATCCCAAGCCTTTCGTAGCAGAAGCCAAGGACCGATGAGCTAAAGATCGATGAATCGATAAGGACCGATGATCCATGTCGAAATTCTTCATCAACCGCCCCATTGTTGCCATGGTGATTTCCATCGTCATGGTGTTGGTTGGTGCCCTCACGGTTCTGAGCTTGCCCGTCGCGCAGTTTCCCAACATTACCCCACCCGAAATTCAAGTACTCGCAACTTACGTGGGGGCCGACGCGCAGACTCTTGAGCAAGCGGTGGCCACTCCTATCGAGCAGCAAATGAATGGCGTGGACAACATGAATTACATGTATTCGTTGAACGCCACGGGGAACAACACCACCAGCCTAATCGTGGATTTTGACGTTAAGACCGATCCGAATACCGATTTCATTCTCACCCAATCTCGAGAAACGCAGGCTGCCTCCCAGCTTCCCCCGGACGTAAACAACTACGGCATCACGGTTCGAAAATCGGTCACCGCTCCGCTGATGTGGGTTGCTCTGTATTCTCCGCGCGGAACCTATGACGCCAAGTTTCTGGCCAACTACGCGTACATCAATATCGTCGATCCGATTCTTCGCTCGCCCGGCATTGGCAACGTTCAGGTATTTGGCGCCGGTCAATACGCGATGCGCCTTTGGGTAAAGCCGGATACGCTTTCAAAGCTCGGTATTACTATTCCAGAGATCGTCAGCGCGATTCAGGCACAAAACACCGTGAACCCCGCCGGCAAGGCTGGAGGGGAGCCTGCTCCCAAAGGTCAGGAATATACCTACACTGTTCTCTCGCAAGGGCGCCTGGTTTCGCCAGAAGAATTCGGCAACATTGTTGTCCGCGAAACACCCGACGGTGCAACGGTACGAGTACGCGACCTCGCTCGAATGGAGCTTGGAGCACAAGACTACAGTATCTCGGGACGCTTTAACGGCAAGCCGGGCGCCATTGTTGCCGCGTATCAATTGCCCGGCTCGAACGCGGTCGATGCCGCAGCCGGGGTCAAGAAGTTGATGGCGCAAATGAAAGAGCGTTTTCCCGAGGATATGGATTTCGCCGTCTCCCTCGACACCACGCTTTCCGTGACTCAGGGTATCAAGGAGATCGTGGAAACTCTTCTGATCGCGCTCGTCCTGGTTATCATTGTTGTTTTTCTTTTTCTTCAGGGCTGGCGCTCTACGCTGATTCCACTGCTGGCCGTACCGGTTTCGCTGATAGGCACGTTCATCTTTTTCCCGCTGTTTGGTTTTTCGATTAACACACTTTCTCTCTTTGGTCTGGTGCTTGCGATTGGACTGGTGGTGGATGACGCGATCGTCGTTGTGGAAGGTGTGGAGCGCCATATCGAAGAGGGCATGACTCCGAAAGATGCGGCGTTAAAAGCCATGGAGGAACTGTCGGGTCCTGTTGTGGGCATCGCGCTGGTTCTCTCCGCCGTATTCGTCCCCACCGCCTTCATTCCCGGAATCACCGGCAGACTGTATCAGCAATTCGCAGTCACCATCGCCATTTCGGTCATTCTTTCCGCGTTCAACGCGCTAACCCTCAGCCCTGCTCTGGCAGCACTACTGCTTCGTCCCCGCCAAGAGAGCCACGGGCTGCTGCGGAGATTCTTCGATTGGTTTAACCGCGTTTTTGAGCGGGCCACCGACGGCTATGTCGGTTGGAGCAATGTCCTGCTCAAGAAAACTGCTGTAGTGGTTGTGCTCCTGCTGGTATTTAGCGTCGCGGCCGGATTCTTTGGCAGTCGCGTGCCGTCGAGCTTCCTTCCGGATGAAGATCAAGGCTACGCGTACGTCAACCTGCAATTGCCCAACAGCGCTTCGCTGGAGCGGACAGCTCAAGCCGCGACACAGATCGAAAACATTCTGGCCAACACACCGGGTGTGAAATACACGACCAGCGTCATCGGTTTCAGCTTGCTCAGTTTTGTTCGTACCAGCTACAACGCTTTCTTTGTAGTCACTCTCAAGCCCTGGGATGAACGCACAACTAGAGCCGAGCAATTTCAGGCCATCAAGGCGCGTCTGAATCAGCAGCTCGCGAAATTTCCGGCAGGAATTGCTTTCAGTTTCTCGCCGCCAGCTATCCCGGGTGTTGGCACCGCCGGCGGATTCACCTTCATCCTCGAAGACCGCTCCGGCGGCAGCATTGAATTTCTCGCGAACAATGTGAGCACGTTTCTTGACGCAGCGCGAAAGCGCCCCGAGATCGCCAGCCTGAGCACCACTTTTTTGCCCAGCGTTCCACAGAAATTTGTCGACGTGGATCGTGACAAGGTGCTGAAGCAGGGCGTGAATCTCTCCGATGTCTATCGCACTGTCCAGGCCTTCATGGGCGGATATTTCATTAACTACTTCAACCGCTTCGGCCGGCAGTGGCAGGTTTATATCGAGGCCGAAAGCGAGGATCGCGCCAGTTCCGATAATGTCGGGCGATTCTATGTCCGCAACAACAAAGGCGCGAACGTTCCGCTTTCCACGCTGACTACGATTAAATCGCAGCTGGGCCCCGAATTTACCATGCGCTTTAACGAATACCGTTGTGCGCAAATCAACGGCAGCGCGGCGCCGGGGTTCAGTTCGGATCAGGCGAGTGCAGCCCTTGAGGATGTTTTCAAACAAACCATGCCGCGAGAGATGGGATTCGACTACTCGGGAATCTCGTTTCTGGAACAGAAAGCGCGCCAGGGAGTGCCGCCCGCGGTGATCTTCGGTCTGTCGTTATTGTTCGTCTTCCTGATTCTTGCAGCACTCTACGAAAGCTGGTCGCTGCCCTTCAGTGTGCTACTCAGTACGCCGGTGGCGGTCTTCGGTGCCTTTTTCGTCCTATGGTTGCGCCGGATCCTGCTCGGTGTTTTCTTGCCGCCTTATATGGTGCAGATTGAAAGCGACGTCTACTCACAGATTGGCCTGATCATGCTGATCGGCCTGGCCGCGAAGAACGCGATTTTGGTCATCGAGTTCGCGAAAGATGAGTACGAACACGGAAAACCGCTGGCGGATGCTGCTCTGGAAGGGGCGAAGCTGCGGCTGCGCCCGATCCTAATGACCTCGTTCGCGTTTATCCTCGGCTGCGTCCCACTGTGGACGGCGAGCGGGGCTGGTTCGGTCGCTCGCCAGATTATGGGAACGGCGGTAATCGGCGGAATGGTTGCTGCCAGCGCGATTGGAATTTTTTTCATACCTGGCATCTTCTATATGGTCGAGAAATGGTCGGGCGCAGGAAAGGAACCCGCATCCGGCATATTACCAGCTGCGCCTTCCCCCGCGCCGGGAGACTGAGGGATCTCGCAGTGCGTTCAACGGTTTGGGAATCAATCGGAGTCTGCGCAATCATGAAAATCACGAAATTGCTCACCGCGGCGTTGCTCTCTGGCGTGCTGTCTGGTTGTGCGGTAGGCCCCAAGTATCATCGGCCTGCGATTCAGACTCCGAATTCTTTTCGAGGCCTGGCAG
>Ga0209330_1000356_pt1 | contig 20732 bp, 14 predicted proteins | sample JacPinW_OM2H0_O3_FD_187969 | JGI IMG/M metagenome (GOLD analysis project Ga0209330, IMG submission 187969) | Forest soil microbial communities from Algoma, Ontario, Canada - Jack Pine, Ontario site 1_JW_OM2H0_O3 (SPAdes) (version 2) | ecosystem: Environmental > Terrestrial > Soil > Boreal...
CCAAAGACCCTTTCGCCGGATTCTCCCTTTTATTACCCTACTTGTGTCGCGCCCTGCATCACCACAATTGCCCTCGACGTTCCGAGCGGCCCAGTTGCTGACACCAACTCGTCCGTTTTCTACGATTATTCTAACGACGCCGCTTATGTTGGGGATGACGCCGGCTATCTCCATAAGTTCTCGCCAGTATTCAATGGCATGCCCGCAGAAGTGACGGCGGGAGGGTGGCCGGTGCTGGTCAACCCAACTACTCCTACCGCTCTCACCAGCCCGGTTTACGATTCCGGGTCGGGAAATGTGTTTGTCGCCGACAAAGGCGGCTACGTGTATCGGGTCAATTCCACGACGCCTACTCCCGTAACCCAAACGGCCTTGTTGGACTACTCCACTGCGGAGGACGGTGGTCCTGGCATGGTGGAAGGCCCGATCGTCGATTCCTCAGCCGGACTGATCTATGTGTTTGCGGCGAGTGACGGCAGCGGGGGTTGTACCGGCGGGGCCGACTGTTCCGTCGTTTACGTAACCAGTACTTCTTTCTCAGGCGGCGTCGTTCCGTCGCGGGCGATCGTCGGAGCCAGCACTGTTGCCGGAACTGCACCAAGTCCGCTCTACATTGGTACGTTTGACACCGCCTATGAAAACTCGGTGGGCCCGCCCACGGGGAACCTTTATGTTTGCGGCAACACGGGAGGCGACCCGGTTCTGTACCAAGTCGGCATTACGGCTGGCGCTCTCGGCACTGTATCTGCGGGGGCGGTTCTTTCTGCTTCTGGGACGCCGTGCTCTCCCGTGACTGACATCTTGAATCCCAATATTAGCGGCGGCGCAACCGAGTGGATCTTCGCGAGCGCACAGGCGAGTGGAGCGTCGAGTCGGTGCGGCGGTTCCGGATGCATCTTCAATTTCAAGGTCACCCCCTGGCAACCTTCGACCGCGTATGTGGTAGGTCAGGAGGTGCTGGATAGCAACCTTCATATTCAGGCCGTGGGGACAGCCGGCACATCAGGCTCCCCCACGGCTCCCAGTTGGAACACGGCTGTCGGTGGCCGCACGACCGACAACACGGTGACATGGTTGGATCAGGGGTTGGAGTCCGCCTTTACCCCGGCCGCCTGGGCGGCGAGTACTGCTTACAGCGCCGGCGCCTTGATTCTCGACAGCAACGGCAACATTGAACTTGCCTTCGCCTCCGGAACGTCAGGAACCAGCACACCTCCCTGGAGCACAACGCCGGGGTTCTTTACGGGCGACGCGGGGACGACATGGGAGAACGTGGGCGCGATCGCAACCGCCGCCCTGGCCGCGGCAGGAGGCACGAGCGGCATTATCGTCGACAACACCGTGGCCCCGGGAACTCTCGCCGGGGCTTCTCAGATATACTTCTCCACTCTGGGCAGCCAGGTTTGTGGATCGTCGGGTACGGGAGGGTGCGCGGTGCAGGCGTCGCAGCCGGTATTACAGTAGCGAGGAGCGATCATCATGGCCATGAATCATTCATCCAGCGAAGAGCCGCGACCTGCGGCCATCGCGAAGAAACCTTACGAGAAGCCGGGCTTCCGCTATGAGCAGGTCTTCGTGACCTCGGCGCTGGGGTGCGGCAAGACCAGCAATGAAGGCTCTTGCCATCTCAACTCGAAGACCTCATGAGGCAGGTTGACCAAACTCCGGCAGAAACTGTCGCCGCTGTAAAGCGCGATCTTGCGGGTGAGGTGTTGCGATCCTTCGGTCCGCTCCGTTTGCCCGCGACCGGCTGGAGCATGCTGCCGGTGGTTTGGCCCGGGGACACGCTGGCGGTGGAGCGTGTAAGCCAAGATGAAGTCCGTATAGGAGACGTCGTGGTGGTCGGGCGGGACGGCAGGCTGAGCGCGCATCGCGTCGTCGGCACGGCCGGGGATGCGGGGAATCCGCAATGGATTACGCAAGGTGATGCGCTGCCCGTGGCCGATCGTCCGGTGGCAGGAAATGAGTTGCTGGGCCGCGTGGCTTATCTGATCCGGGCGGGGAAATTAATTGCAGTGCCGGCGGAGTTGAGCTTCGTCAAAGGTTTGGCGGCAAAGATTGTGCGGCACTCCGTTCCTGCGGCGCGCGCCCTCGTGTATCTGCACCGCATGGTTCGTGTTTCGGGGAAACCGGCTTCGGGGAGATTGGCTGCAGAGGAATCGGGTCCGTCCGTGCCAGAGCTAGCCACACAGGTCGAGCGTTACAGCGTGGTGATTTCGATCGGCGGCGTGTCTGTGCGGGTGAACACGACCGATGCGGATTTTCTCGAGCTGCTGCAGGACCGCTATGCCGGGTTCCTGAGCGCGGAAGAGCGCGCTGAATTCGATTTCAACGTGGATCTTTCGTCGCTCGCATTCGCCGATCCGGATGCGGATGTGAGCGTGACCTGCCGCTCCGGCCGGTGGTTCATGGAGCGCGGCGATTTCCGCGCCGAGTGGGAGCCGGCCACGGGCACGGGCCGGATTTACCAGTCCGCGAACCCGTACTCGATCGACTCGGTGCTGCGCATCGTGCATACGCTGGTGATGGCCCGGCGGGGCGGATTTCTATTGCACTCCGCCAGCGCCATTCGCAACGGGAAAGCGTTCCTGTTTGCGGGCGTCTCGGGAGCCGGCAAGACGACGATTTCGCGGCTCGCTCCCGCTGACGCCATTCTTCTTACCGATGAGATCTCCTACGTTCGCAAGCTGGACGAGAATTATGTGGCGTTCGGCACTCCTTTTGCCGGGGAGTTGGCGAAGTTGGGCGAGAATGCTTCGGCGCCGGTCGCCGCGCTTTATTTGCTGGCCCAGGGTCCGGCGAATCGCATTGATCCGGTGGCCGCGGCCGATGCCGGGCGCGAGCTTCTGGCCAACATGCTTTTCTTTGCCGCGGATCAGCGGTTGGTGCACTCGGTGTTTCAGGCTGCGTGCGACTTCGTCCATCGCGTGCCGGTTTACAGGCTCACCTTTTTGCCGGATGCGCGCGTTTGGGAGATGATTGGCTAGCCGACTAGGTTGGAATGAGAATGACGAACAGGAAACTCTACGTCGCGCGCAGTCCGCGAATCGCCGCTCGCAAGCTGGGAGAAGAAATGCTGGTCATGTCAGGCCAGGGTTCGACGCTGTTCACGCTGAATCCGACCGCGACCATTCTGTGGCAGGCCGCCGACGGCGCCACGCCGCTCGATGAAATCGTCGAGCGCCGCATCTGTTCCGAGTTTGAAGTGAAGCCCGAAGAAGCGATGCGGGATGCGGAAGCGTTGGCCGAAGATTTGGCCAAGCATGGCATCCTCCTCATCTCGGAGCAACCGATCCCGAAGCCGGTTTCGTCGGTGCAGGAGTCGCGATGAGCTCCCTGATGCAGGAAATGGGCGACCGGGCGCTCCGACTGGGCGTCCCTCTCAGCGTGCAACTCGACCTCACCTACCGCTGCAACGAGAAGTGCGTGCACTGCTACCTCGATCACGACGACCACGGTGAGATGACCACGGCTGAAATCAAGCATCTGCTCGAGGAGATGGCCGAAGCCGGTGTCTTCGTCCTCACGCTGAGCGGCGGCGAGATTTTTCTGCGCAAGGATTTTTTCGAAATTCTCGAGTGTGCGCGAGCGCTTACTTTTTGTATCAAGCTCAAGACCAATGCCGTGTTAATCCGCGAAGCGCAAGCAGCGCGCCTCCGCGAGCTTGGCGTGGAGTCGATTCAGGTCAGCATCTATTCGCACCGGCCGGAAGTGCACGACACCATCACCAAAGTGAAAGGTTCGTTGCAGCGCTCGATCAACGCCATTCGCTTTCTCAAATCGCAAGGGCTCAAGGTAATCGTGGCGAACGTGCTGATGACCGAGAACATGCAGGACTATCACGGCGTTCGGGAGCTGGCGGGTGAACTTGGCGCTGCCTACACCCTGGACCCGACAGTCACGCCGATGATGGATGGCGACCGCTCGATCCTGCATTTGAACGCGGGCGAGTCCGCCCTTCATAGCCTGTTCCGGGACGAGACATTTGTGGGCAATGCCGGCGAGTTCTGCGCGCCTCCTCCCCCGCCTGACGCCGAAAGCATGGCGTCCTTACCGTGCAGCGCGGGCCACACCGCCTGCTACGTTTCTCCCTACGGAGAGTTTTATCCCTGTGTGCAATTTCCCTTGTCCTGCGGCAACGTGCGCCAGGAGCGCTTTATCGATATCTGGCGCAATTCCGAACAGTTGAAAGAAGTTCGCTCGATCCGTCTGAAAGATCTGTCGGGTTGTTCGCAGTGCGCGCATGGTTCGACCTGCACTCGCTGCCCGGGCCTGGCTTTCATGGAAGGAAACATGCGTGGCCCCTCCACGGCAGACTGTGAGAAATCCTTTGCTCGGACTGGTATCCCCTCGGTGAATTTGTTGGCGAAAAAAGATAAAGCATACCCGCCCCGCTTGGTGCAGATTCAGATTGCCCCTGCCACCGCCGGCAATCGACTTTCGGGCATGGTCAATCAGCCTGCGCTGTAGAGCCAGAACTGCACGTCCATTCCTGCCTTGTACTGCTCCGGCGTTAATCGCTGCAAGGGAATCATGTCTTCAGGCCAGGAACGTTATTGGGGGTCGCTGCTAGGAAGGTGGTAATCGGAACGGGGAAATAAAATCCGCTGATACTGGCGTGGTAATCCAATCCACCAAAGCGCCCGCTGGTGCTCATTTTTAAAATTTGTGCGCGTGCAGACACGCCCAACCGACTTCAGCAGGAAGGAATGCTCACCCTCGGCCAGACGTTCATACGGGCCAGTATTTATGCGGGGTCCGCGGGCACTCCCGCAATGACTCCACAAGGTTTTCGTCAGCTGCGTATTGTCAAGAACCTATGGCAACCCGGCGAACCCTGTAAGTTGTTCAAAACACCTAAATATCTACCGATTAAAAGGGCATTGCTCTACCAACTGAGCTACGCGCCAACATTTGTTTCAATCTAGCAGAAACGCCGAGAGCTAGCTGGCTTTCCGCACGACCCCGGATTCTTGCTCGAAACTGCTGGTGTCAGCTCTGGTATCAGTTGGTCGATAATCCATCTGCCACACCCTGCCAGCCTTTCTAGGGCAGCCAATTTGTGAGCCGGCACCAATGTGCGTATCGCATCATCATTTGGATCGTCTCATGCCCCCAATTCCGCTACCGTGCGAAGCTCCACACCGGCCATCACCAAGCGGCTCGCGAACGTATGCCGCAAGCAGTATCAGGTAAAGAAGCTGATGCCAGCCTCGCGAAGTGCAGGGTCAAACCGGTGCTTGTAGCCCTTCAGCGACTCCCCTTGCATATTAACAAAAACTCGGCCCTGCCCACTGGAACGCGCGAACAACTCCTGAAATGCCGCCAACGCGATAGAGTTTAATGGAAGGTGCCGCGTGTTTCCGTTCTTGCTCTTCGGTATGGTGATCAGCTTGCGAACCAGATCCTCTGCTGTGGTTGAAATGGTTGTTGGTCGATGCTCCGCCGAACCCAGCATGCACAAAACTCTCAGCGTTCGTGAAGTGTGAAACGTTTTTCGTTTCCACACACCATTAGTTATGAGGAAGTCCTGTCGGGCCCTGGGGAATGGTTGTTGCTGATTTCGCGTTGAGGAGAATCCATGAAAAGCAGACCTCGTTCGATTGTGCCCTTGGTTTTGTTCCTGTGCGTTGCACTCTTGACAGCCGCGGCCCAACAGAACGCATCGGCAGCGCCGAACGTCGTTCCCGACCTCATCAACTATAGCGGCGTACTGAAAGACGCTACCGGACGCCCGTTCACCGGCGTCACCGGGGTCACGTTCCTGCTTTACGCCGAGGAACAAGGCGGCGTCCCGCTCTGGCTAGAAACTCAGAATGTCATGCCCGAAAAATCGGGCCGCTACTCCGTCCAACTTGGAGCCAGCAGCAAGGATGGCATTCCACCAGACCTGTTCATCAATGGCGAAGCCCGCTGGCTGGCCGTACAAATCGCCAACGAACCCGAGCAACCGCGCGTCCTTCTGGTGGCGGTTCCCTACGCAATGAAAGCGTTGGACGCACAAACCATCGGTGGACTGCCGCCCTCGGCCTTTGTCCTGGCCGCACCTCCCACGGCAAACTCAGCGCCGCCAGTCGCGGCCAACAGCACTTCGCCAAGCTCTCCCGATGCCGTTCCGCCGTCCGCCTCGTCCAATGTGACTACCACCGGCGGCGCCGCGAACAAGATTCCCATGTTCACCACGGCCACTAACATTCAGAACTCTATCCTGACGCAATCCGGCACGACTGCCGTTAACGTCGGCGGCACGCTGAAGCTACCCGCCGTTGGCACAGCAACATCTGGTAAGGGCTTCAACTCGCAGCCGCAACAATTCCTAGCCTCGGTCTTCAGTTCGTCCACAACCAAACCCGTCGCTCAATCTTTCCAGTGGCAGGCGGAACCGTTCGGTAACGATACCGCCCATCCCGCCGGGACCCTCAACCTGCTCTATGCCTCCGGGACCGCCGTTCCGGCCGAAACAGGACTGAAGATCGGCAGCAACGGCCAATTCACGTTTGCCCCCGGCCAGAAATTTCCTGGCACGAGCACAATCACCACTGTCAAGGCGGGAAACGACCTGACCGGCGGCGGCTCCACTGGCGTTGTGACCCTCAATCTCGACACCACAAAAGTTCCGCAGCTCGCTACCGTCAATACCTTTACCGCCAATCAGACGGTCAACGGCACAATGACCGCCACATCATTCTCCGGTAATGGCGTAAACGTGACCAACGTAAACGCAATCCGGCTTGGCGGCTTGGGTGTGAGCGCGTTTGCCCAGTTGGCCGCCAATAACACTTTCACCGGGCAGCAGGACATTCAGAATTTGGTGTTTATTGGTGCATTTTCTTCTTTGCTCAACGGCGAACTGAATTCGGGTTCCACGACGATAGATTTGTCCGGTATCGGCGCACAAGGTTTTAGCTCTGCCTTGGGTTCCGGCGGTAGCGGAAGCGATGGGATACAGGCCTTTGGTGGCAGCGGTGATCCAACGACGCAGAGCGGCAATACGGGAGGCCGGGGGATTTACGCCGAAGGCGGCACTGGCGACACCGGCGGCGTAGGAGTTTACGGCCGTGGCCTCGGTGGACTTCAAGTGGATGGTGCTGGCGGATTCTTTGAGGGGGGGAACAACTCGTTCTTCGCTGGGGATGGTATCGACGCGGTTGGGGGGAGCGGTTACGCGGGCAACTTCAGCGGCAATCTCAATGTGACCGGCGCAATCTTTGCCGGTACGAAAGATTTTAGAATCGATCATCCACTCGACCCCGCCAACAAGTATCTGACTCATGCTTCGGTGGAGTCCTCGGAGATGATGAATATCTACACCGGCAACGTCATCACCGATGCGCAGGGGGATGCGACAGTGTCGTTGCCCGACTGGTTCGAGGCCGAGAACACCGATTTCCGCTACCAGTTGACGGTAGTTGGCCAGTTTGCACAGGCTATCGTGGCCAGCGAGATCGCAAATCACCGGTTCCAGATTAAATCCAGCGTACCGAATGTGAAGGTCTCCTGGCTGGTCACCGGTGTACGGCAGGATGCCTATGCCAAGGCACATCCGCTGATCGTCGAGCAGGAGAAGGAAGCACGGCTGCGCGGCTTCTACATTCATCCTGAGCTTCACGGAGCGCTGCCTGAGAAGCAACTCGAGTGGGCGCGCCATCCTGAGCTAATGAAACGCATCAAGGACCACCGTAACGATAACCTTGCGGTCCGCCGCCCGGCGGCGCAACGGCACGATGTTCAGGCACCGAAGTAGTCCCCTATCTAAAGGAACGGATCGTAAGGGCAAGATATGGTTGAAACAGGGGAAACACCGCGTCGAGTTCCTTGAGGGCGTTATCTAATCTCTGAGGTCCATCAAAATCTACGGAGAACGATCTGGCCACTTGGTAGTAGTTGGCTGCTCTTTCAAGATGTTCCCTACGAAGCCGACCCGGTAACCGAAGCCCCCGAACAAACTGCTTTTTTTGGCAGGCGGAGGGGCAGGACTTAACCCGCGCTTAACATTTGTCGGGCCTTGGCGAAGGAACAACAGGATCCCAACAGGCCACCCCGAGCCAGCCGCCGCGTAGCTAGACGTGATTTTGAATGATCCGCGGTGACGGACGGCACTCTCCCGTCACGGCGGTTTCTTTTCGTGACTCGGGTGGAACCCAGTCTTGCCTGATGCTGTTCTCCGTCGCAGATCATCGCTGTTTCAAGCGTATGTCTCGCGATGACGAGCCCACGTAGGCGACGGCGTCCGGAATGTACCGCCAATCGGTGGCGGACGTGTCCCAAACGCTTTGGGTCCTGGGCGAAACCGTGATATTGACCTGTTGGCTTTCTCCAGGTTTCAAACGAATCTTGCTCCAGCCACCCAATCGCAGAGGTGGCTCCCCGGCGTAATCAATTCCCAGGTAGACCTGCGGAACTTCCGCACCTTCAACAGTGCCGTCATTCTTGGCCTTGAACGAAACATGGAGAGTGTGATCTGGATCGCGTTCTAGGGAGAGGTCCGAGTATGTAAAGTGGGTATACGACAGCCCGTAGCCGAACTCAAAAAGCGGTGCAAGTTTCTTCGCATCGTACCAGCGATAGCCTATATTGAGTTTTTCGGAATAGACAGGATCTTTAGAAATGGCGCCGGTAGCGCCCCAGGTGGGAGTATCCTCGTCCCGGGCAGGAAACGTAAACGGCAGCTTGCCGGAAGGATCCACCTTGCCAAACAAGACATTGGCGATCGCTCTGCCTCCTGCTTCGCCTGGATACCAGGCTTCGATGATCGCCGCAACCTTATCTTTCCACGGCATCAGAACCGGATTACCACTCTCGATCACAACAATCGTATGAGGGTTGGCGCTTGCAACAGCGTCTACCAGTTCATTCTGGTTCGAGGGGTTCCGCAAACTGAGAGTCCTCAGATCCCCGAAATCTTCCCCAGCGGGCTGCGCGACTACGACAATCGCGACGTCTGACCGACGTGCCAGCGCGACTGCGTCGACGATTTCGCCCGGACTATATGCGCGGAAGGGGGCTTGCTCGTCCTGGACCCCAGAAAATTCGACTTCGCTGGCCGGCGATAATTCGCGAATGGCTTTTGTCAGGGGAACAGGAACCTTCAGCCACGGATTGCGCCACCATCCGCAGCCATTATGGTCGACGAATTCCAGCCCTTCACACCCGGTGAACGAGCCCGTCACCGGATGCATCGTATCTGCAGAACCGCCACCAGACATCACAGCTACGTCTGCATGGGAGCCGATGACCGCAATACGCTTCAGCTTTGAGGCTGATAGCGGAAGCTGCCGACGATCGTTCTTGAGCAATACGATGGATTGTTCCTCTACGGATTGTGCAAAGGTCCGCGCCGCATCGAAATCAATCTTTTCTCCACCGTGGGGAGGATTATCCATAACGCCGGAAGCAAGCATTGCATAGAGTTTGCGGCGCACCATATCGTCGACCCGCTCTTGGCTGATGTCATGGTTGGCCAACGCGAATAGGACTGGGACACGCCCGAAGTAAGAAGGGCCCGCATCGCTTCCTTCTTCTTCATCAAGGCCGGCGTTGATCGCCTTTGCCGTCGTGTGAGTCGCTCCCCAATCCGACTGCAGCTGGCCCGGAAAGTGCCACTGCGTTTTCAGAATGTCAGTTAGAAGCACTGAATTCTCGCAGGCATACTCGCCATTCAGCCGGTTATAGCTGCACATAACGCTTGCCGGGTGGCCCTGTTCAACGGCGATTTCAAAAGGTAGTAAATAAAGCTCTCGCAGGGTGCGGTCATTGATGCGGCTGTCTCCACCCATGCGGTTCGTCTCCTGTTCATTTCCCGCAAAGTGTTTGATCGACGCCATCACCTTCCGGCTCTGAGTCCCTTTCGTGCGCTCCGCCAACAGTTCCCCCGCGAGGAGTGGATCTTCGCCTAAGTACTCGAATGCTCTGCCTCCTCTGGGTTCTCTTGTGAGATTTGCACCCCCGCCAAGACCCATTGCGAATCCTTGGGCGCGCAACTGGATCGCTACTTCACTCCCGTAGTCATACGACAACTGCCTGTCCCAACTGGCAGCAAGAGCAATAGTCGCAGGGAAAGTAGAGCTCGGCTGGGTTGTGCTCCCTGAACCCGTGCCCGAATCGGAGATATTGATGTCGGGAATATGGAGCCTCGTTACACCCTCGATATATCCGCCTCCGCCACCTGGTGAGGCATTGGAGGGATACTTGGAGAGAATCAACTGAAGCTTCTCGTCGAGAGTCAACTTCTTCAGTAGTTCGTCTGCGCGCCGCCAGACAGCGTCATTTGGTGTCCCGCTCTGTTGGGCCTCCGCCGTTATCGTGAGGGAAACGGCAAAAAACATAGCCAGAAGCACTGCGATCCATACGCGATTAGGCTGCATGACATTGCTTCGCATTCTCAATGAACTTTCCCTCAAATCCAAAGCTTCGGTCCTTTCGACCGGAGCGATCGATGCTATGGCGAAAAGGAACAAGAGGAGCCCAACAGGCCACCCCGAAACCAGCCGCGGCGAAAACAGAGCCGCGTGGCTAGACGTGATTTTGAGTGATCAGCGACGGGTGGCATGTCATACTCCCCTCGCGACGGGTTGAGGTGGCTCGTCGGCAGTCAGAACGGTGGTACCAGCTTTTCCGAGTGTAGCTAAACGATAGGAGGGGGTATCGTGTGGAACAACCAACTCGCGGAGGAACTCTAGCGGGCCGGTGACGTGCGGGTGCTCGGGTCTCAAGCTTGTCGAGCGCAGGCACTTTCTGGCTACGGGATATCAGGACACGTTTGAAGAGCGTATCCGCAGGATTGAATCCTCCAAGCTCTAATTTCGAAGAAACTGCGCAGGCGCCAAGAAAGCAGTGATCGATATTCATTTTCTGCACGGCGAGAACAGCATGGGCATCGACGCACTCGGCTAGATCAGCTTCTACTGCGCCGCCGACCATAAGGAGTTTGAGCCCCTTCCGGTTAAGGACAGCATTCGCCGCCGGAACTGAATTCGTCGCGACGGTCACGAACTTGTTATCGATCATGGGGGCGTCTGGCCAGGTCGATTCTCACACCGTCTCGCCGGTATACTGAGCATACACGATGTTGCATATTGATGCTTGTTGTTGCACAATACCCCAGAGTGTTTTTCGCATCGAGGTGACCACGTCCGCAAAGACCCTGATGCCCGCGGAACGGCAGAAGGAGATCCTGGAGCGTATCCGAAAGGATGGTCGGGTTCTGGCAACCGACCTGGCTCAGGAATTTCAAACCTCCGAAGACACGATTCGCCGTGCTCTGCGCGATCTGGCAGCTCAGGGACTATGCACGCGTGTCTATGGGGGCGCCCTAGCCATGTCTCCAGCCTCGGGTTCCGCACTTCAGCGCAGGAAGGAGTCCACCGACCGGAAGCTCGCTCTGGGGAAAAAGATGGCTTCGATGGTGCGATCTGGTCAACTCCTCTTTATCGACGCAGGATCGACCAACCTGGCCGCTGCCCGTTCCCTTCCCGAAGGCATTGGAGCAACGGTGGCTACGCATGACCCGACCATCGCCTCTGTCCTTGCAGGCCGGACGGACCTGACGCTCATCACCATAGGAGGGCAGGTCAATCCGCTCATCGGCGCGGCGGTCGACGGGCAAGCCCTCCGCGTGATTCTTGGTATGCGCCCCGATCTTCTCTTTCTTGGACTGTGCGCGCTGGACGCAGACAACGGTATCGCAGCTTTCCATAATGAAGACGCGCAGATGAAACGCTCGCTCATAGAGCAGGCCGGCTCAGTCGCTATCGCAGTGTTGAATGAGAAGTTGTCTGCGGCAGCACCTTTCCACGTCGGCTCGGTCGATGCGATAGCGGATCTCGTAGTCGAAGCAGACGCGCCGAGGCCGCTTATTTCAACCTTCAAATCTCGAGGACTGCGAATCCATTGGGCAGGAGCTCACAGTGCGTGACCTCGTCGAGTGGAAAGGGACAACAATGGATGTCACCGAACAGGCGCAGGCCAGGATTGAATTGGAGAGAGCGTTTGAAGAGAGTAAGCGTCTGCGAGATCAACTGCACGACGAAAACGTAGTGCGCAGGGAGCAGATCGACCAAGCGTTCATGTTCGAAGAGATCGTCGTCACCTCGTCGGCGTTTCAGGGAGCGCTTTCTAGGCTAATGAAAGTTGCTCCCACCGATTCGAGCGTGCTTGTTAATGGAACTTCACACTCGGAATGCCAAATTCGCCCTCGAAAACGGCACAGAAGCGTCGAAATGAGTTCTGTCGGTGCCCAGCACACCGCGGAATAGCGTTTATGTAGCCGATCGAGCAGGAACTAACTCTTTCATCACGCTGGCGTGAAGAGTTTTTGGAGACACATGCAGAATTGCAGGTCTGGTTCTTACCTTCTTCTCACCGTTATCGCGGCCCTCGCGCTCATCTGTGCAGCATCTATCGCAGCGGCTCAGAACAATGACCGGCCCTGGATGAATCCCAGCCGTTCCCCGGAGGAGCGGGCCAACCTGGTTCTCAAACAGCTCACTCTCGAGGAAAAGCTCGCGCTACTACATGGGAATGGCATGGCCCACGCGCCGCAGTGGCAAATGCCACTGTCAAACCTTACCAATGGTGGTGCGGGATACGTGGAGGGTGTAAAACGTCTCGGAATCCCGCCTTTGGTTATCTCTGATGCGGGTTATGGAGTGAGAGACAGCGGTGCAAACGGTAGGTATGCGACGGCTATGCCATCGAGTCTGGGCGCGGCAGCGAGCTGGGATCTGGACTCAGCTTGCGAATTTGGAACCGTGATCGCCAAAGAGCTGCGGGCGCAAGGATTCAACATGACTCTGGGGGGAGGAGTCGATCTGGTCCGCGAACCCCGCAATGGGCGCGACTTTGAGTATGCAGGCGAAGATCCGCTTCTCGCCGGTGCTGTCGTCGGTAGCCTGATGAAGTGCGAGCAGGAACAGCATGTCGTCGGCGACATCAAGCACTACGTGATGAACGATCAGGAGACGGGACGTTTCTTTGTCAACTCGGTCATCTCAAAGCGATCGATGCAGGAGTCCGATCTGCTCGCCTTCCATATTGCCATTTCCATCGCGAATCCCGGCGCAGTGATGTGTTCCTACAACCGGATCAATGGTGACTTCGGTTGCGAGAACCCGTACACGCTGCACGATGTACTCAAGAAAGATTGGGGCTTCAAGGGATTTGTTATCTCCGACTGGGGAGGAACTCACAGCACAGAGAAGGCGTCTGCAGCAGGTCTCGATCAGGAACAACCGATGGCAGATTTCTTTGGTTCGAAGCTAAAAGAAGCGGTGGAAGCCGGAAGAGTGCCAATGTCAGAAATTGACGACCATGCGCGGAGAGTTCTCTACGCCGAATTTCTGTCTGGCATCGTCGACGACCCGCCTCAGAAGAGCGTCGTCGATGTGGAGAAGGGATTCGAAGTCGCGCAACGCGTGGAAGAAAAAAGCATCGTTCTACTGAAGAATAGTCCGACGGTACTTCCGATTGTGCCGTCGAAGGTTCACAGCATTGCGATCATTGGCGGCCACGCTGACGTCGGGATGATTTCCGGCGGAGGATCAGCGCAGGTGGATCCACCGGGCGGCAATGCCATCATGCCTCCGGGCAAAGGCGCAACGATCTGGCAGAAACCCGTTTGGTTCCCAACCTCTCCTTTGAAAGCGCTCCAGGCGAAACTGCCGAATACGAAGATTGACTTCGATCCCGGAACGGATACGAAGTCGGCAGCAAGTTTGGCCAAGAGCACCGATTTAGCGATTGTGTTTGTGTATCAGTGGCTGTCGGAGGACATGGATGTGCCGAGCCTTTCGCTTCCTGACAATCAGGATGCTTTGATCGAGCAGGTAGCGTCGGCGAATCCGCACACCATCGTCGTGTTGGAGACTGGAACTGCTGTGACCATGCCCTGGATCGACAAGGTGGCCGGCGTAGTCGAGGCTTGGTACGCCGGCAGCGCGGGACACAAGGCGTTGGCGGATGTACTTGTTGGGGATGTCAATCCATCCGGCAAACTTCCACTAACTTTCACCCGTAGCGAAGCGGATCTTCCGAACCCGAATCGTCCCGAGATTCCCCCTGCGAGCCAGGTTCACGCTGGAGATGTAGCGGACAACGGAGCTCCTTCTTCGAACGCTTCTGGTCACACAGGCTACGCTGTCCACTACGACGAAGGTGGCGCAGTTGGTTACAAGTGGTTCGAAGAGAAGCACAAGAAACCGCTGTTTGGCTTCGGCTTCGGTTTGTCTTACACGACCTACGCATACTCCGGCCTGAGTATCGATTCAGGTGCCAAGACGACGCGCTTCACTGTTAAAAACACTGGAAAGCGGCCTGGAACTGAGATCGCCGAGGTGTACGCACGGCTTCCGAATGGCACAGACGAAGCTTACAAGCGGCTGGTCGGATGGACCCGGGTCGCACTTGCACCCGGCGAATCGAAAGCAGTTTCTATTGCGATTGACGACCGGGTCCTGAAGATCTTCGACGAAGAAAAGAACGCCTGGAATATAACGCCGGGAGATTATCAAGTGCTGGTCGGTGGATCGTCTGACAACACGCCGCTGACTGGGACTCTCGTAATTCGCTGAATTCGTCTGATCGCTGTCTTGCTCTGAACGTGAACTAGATCCTAACCAAGATTCGCGGGAATGCGGCTCCGAGCCTGAACCGTGGACGTTGATTTCTCTACTTATTCCATTCGCGATTTTTCTCGCAGGGCTTGTCTTGAAGTACTACGACGAGCCCGTCCAGCTCCTGGCTGAGCCGCCGGTTCGCCGCGTCGAAAGTCCATCGGCATTTTGTGAAGGAGGCGAGCCGCAACGTCCAAAAGCTGGCATGGCAGGTGCGTGAGAACGGCATTTCGCTAACGAACGGTCGTCGGGGCTATGCCACTCGCGTTTCCAGTGCCCGACTCGTTCGAGATTGCTTTCGGTTACGGTTCGTACAGTTCGGGTACACAACCGTAATCGTGTGATGACCGGCACGGATGCTTTGCTGCGTTTGGTCTTCGGCGGGTTTGTGAATCCTTCCCAGACCGAGTCCCGCTCGCTCGCTGCCGACATAGACGTTGCAGTCGTCGGCATAGAGGCTGGCTGCGAAAACCGCCGGCAGTCCCCACGGCCCGTGGTGCATCGCCAACTCGCCCGCCTTGGCCATTGCTTTGCCGAATGCCTAGTTTGCCAAGCTCGGGCTTCCCCTCATGGTCGTGCGGTCTTAGCTTAATCCGCCGAACCGCCGTATGCGGACCCGCATGTACGGTGGTGTGTGGCAGGGGAGGCGGGGCGACCCGTCCCCCTATGCCGATTTTCAGATACTCCAGTTGTCAGAACGAGATGCGAGCATTCAGTTGGAACTGCCGCGGCCCGATCGTGGTTGTGGTGATACTAGATGAGCTTGTCGGCGCGCCATTGGCGAATGCCACGCCAGTGTTCGGAAGTCCGAAGCTCGGGTGGTTGAAGATGTTGTAACCGTCGATCCGGAACTGCAGCCCAATGCCCTCCCTGATGGAGAAGTTCTTGCCCAGCGACAAGTCGATTTCCGAAAGATCTGGCCCCACCAGTTGGTTGCGCCGTTCGTCGCCGAACGTGCTGGGAGCTGGTTGTGCGAAAGCCGCGATGTTATACCAGTTCTGAATAGTTGGGTGGCCGAGATGAGGGTTGCCAACAAGGTTGGGGTACTGCTGGGCCTCCGAGCCAGCATTGTCCGCATTGGCATTGGTGTTGGCATCCACTACAGTAAACGGCTGCCCACCATGGACCAACATCGTCGCTGATGTTTGCCACCCGCCCACAATTCCATCCAAGAATGGGTTGCTGTTAAGGAACCTCCTGCCCTTGCCGACCGGTATCTGGTAAACCAAGCTCCCCTTCAAAGCATTTCGCACATCGAAATTGGAGTTGCCGTAATTGGCATGATAATTGTACGAACTTTGGAAGGTCTGCGTACCACCGCGGCTTCCCCATCCGGCTGAATCCTGGTCATCCAAAAAGTGAGACCAGACGTAGTTCGCGTTGAAAGTCAGCCCGCCACTAAGGCGGCGATTAACCTGCACTTGCAGCGAATTGTAGTTGGAAGTGGTGGCGCCAACCTCTCCCTCAATCGTTCCAAACTGTGGATAAGGGGTGTTCGCGGCATTAAAGGCCCCAGTTGGCGTCATGGCCTGCGCCGCCAATGCGGCTGCTGGTATTTGGTTGATATCCGTCGGGAACGACAGATGGGCGCCGTGACTGGCCACATAGGCAATCTCGGCCTCCATGTTGGTTCCCAGCTGACGCTCTACGCTGGCCGTCCATTGATACATCCTGGCGACGGGCAGGTTGTATTGGTTGTACGACACATTCGTCCCGTTGTATGCCGTAGGCGACCGGTTCGTCACCACGTAGGTCAGAGGCTGACCGGTCTGGTTATTGATTCCGGTACCGTCTAGCTGGGTGATTGGAGTTGTTCCTACGCCATCGGACGCGCTACCCGTACTGTTGTTGCCTAAGCCTACCCCTTGACCGTAATCGTCCATGCTCCAGGTGAGGGCATAAATTCCGAAGCCTCCTCTGATCACCGTGGTGCCCACCGGAGTCCAGGCGAAGCCGAAGCGAGGCAGCAATACATTTTTCGGTTGCATCAACGTGGTTCGTGAGGTTTCGCCTGCAAACCACATTGCACCCAGGGCGCCGCCGGCGGCAGCATTCGGGATAGTAGGATCGAACGAGCCCAAATTGTTCTTAACCTCGCTCCAGCCGCTTTGGTATTCATAGCGCAAGCCGAGGTTCAAGGTTAGATTCGGGCGGAGTTTGTAATCGTCTTGAACAAAGATCTGTGGACTCTTCATCCGCATTCCGGACTCGGGCTGGTTCGTCGCACTCCACTGGTTTACATCGCCCAGCAAGAAGTCCGCGTAAGCGGATCCCCCAGTTCCCACCGTGTTGTTTTGCTGACTGTAAATTCCTGTGAAGGTGAAATTTCCCGACGTCAAATTTCCCCAAGGGGTATAGTTCGCCTGATAATCCAGCAGTTCGCCACCGAAATGCAGGATGTGCTTACCCCGGATCATGGTAACCACGTCGGAGGGTTGAAAAGTATTCTCGATGTAAATGGCGTTGGTACCCGGCTGCAATATGGCGGTGCAACAGATCGCTTGGTTTTCAGAAGCACCGTTGCCAGATAATTGCACGGTTTGGCTGACGTTGAACGCTGGGAAAACATCGCCCTTCGAATATTGCAAACCCAGCTTTGTTGGGTAGCCTTTCCCAGCGGTGTAGGGAATGAACCAGTTCCCTTGCTTGGTATAGCCGAACCGGGCTTCGTTCACCACATGGGAACTGATTGAATACACATCGGAAACCTGCGTATTGTACCTGTCCACGTCTCCAGAGAAGCAGTCAATCGGACAGATTTGGAAGTTGGTATTGGTGCCAGGATTGTCGCTTTGAGTAATGGAGAAGTTTATCCTGTTTTTCTCCGATTGTTGGTAGTCGATTCTTCCAAACCATTTGTGGAAGGGATTCAAATTTGGCGACGTGTAGGCGTAGTTATTGACTACCACGCCTGGGAACGCCGGATTGGGTGCCTGCCCCGGGGTGTTCGGCGCGGGATAGTACGCTTGAGCCGCGGCGGCCACCGCGTCAAATCTAGAAGTGGGGATTTGGTTTAATCCGCCGTTTTCGCTGGCGAAGGAGGTGCGCGAGCCGTTCACTATGGGAGTGGCGGGGTCGTAAATGGTGGGCATGCCCGCGAAGTTGCCTTGCCTCATGGCCAGCGTGGGGACGGTTGCAACGTTACTGGCACCGCCGCCGTTGAAATAAATTCTGTCGATATTGAAATAAAAGAACAACTTGTTCTTGACAATCGGTCCGCCGATCGCTCCGCCGTAGTTGTCGTAGCGCAGGAACGGCTTCGGCTGCGGAGTGCTTGAAAAGTTATAACTGTTGGCCTTCAGTTGGTCGCTCTGGAAATATTCATAGCCTGCGCCGTGCCAGCTGTTGCTGCCGCTTTTGGTGATCTGGTTGAAAACCGCTCCACCGATCCCGTATTGCGCCGAGAAGGTGGAGGTGCTGATTTGCAGCTCTTGCATAGTCTCAAAGGTAGCGATGTCAACGTTGGCGCTAATGGGCAAATTGGTGGAGGCGCCGTCTTGCAGGAAGTTGTCATAAAACGGCAGGTTGCCATTCACCGAGATAGCAATTCCGGGGTCGCCGGAGTTGCCAGAAGCCGTGGGCATGCTTCCACCGGTACCGGCGGCACCGGGGAGCAATTGCGCCAAGGGACCCCAGTTCTGACCATTCGAACCTACTTGCGGCAAGTTCACCATGGTCTGCGAGTCAAAGGTTGTGGATTGTTCGGCGCTCTCGGTCTTCAACAACGGGACGTCGGCCGTAACTTCAACCATCTCAGCTAGCTTACCAACCTTCAACACGCCATTCACTGTGATAGTCCCGACTTGCAGTGTGATCGGGCCGCGCACGAGTTTGCCGAAGCCCTCTTTTGTGAAACTGACCCTGTAGTTTCCCGGCAGAATTGAGGCGGTATCATAGAGACCGTCGCCGTTGGTGACAAGGTCTTTCACCGTACCCGTATCGAGGTTCAGCACTGTGACCGCGACTCCCGGCATCAGCGCCCCCGACGGATCGGTTACCGTGCCACGAATGTCGCCGGAATTTGTACTCTGCGAAAATGCTGCGCCAGCTACGAACACCAGAAGACAAACGGCGAGTGCCCTGCGAATGAAGCTCGTCATGGAGTTTCTCCCAAGATAGAAGTTGGTTCCCATCAGCACAGACGGGATCTCTCCCGCCGTCGCATCCAGTTCCTGCCAAAATCACCCCCATCAGAGGTGTTCATGGGAGGTGTCAGGAATATCGTTGTTTTACTGGATTTCCAGTGACCCATGTTGTCTTGACCAGCAGAATTGGCCCCACAGCACGAACTCCTGCTGAGTGGGAACCTAGGGAGCATGTGGGGTTCCACATTTACAACGATTACGTTAAACAATTAGTCCCGACATTTCAGAGTACGAAAACGAGTGGCCGACTAACAAAATGCTGGGACGATCCCAAAACGGCCAGAGCGGTTGCTTCTCCAACTTTTCATACATGCGGGCGAGAGGATACGAAATTCGAGAAGGGCAGCGGCCAAAAAGGCAGGCCGCTCCATGGGGATTGACTTTCAGCTGATTCAACATACATACTGACTGGTATGTCAAAAGCAGACGAGAGGAAGCGCGGGATGCGTGACCCACAGCGCACGCGAGAGCGCTTGTTGCAGGCGGCATCCCGCGAGATCTACAGATCGGGTTTCCAGAGTGCCAGCCTGGACACCATCCTGGACGTAGCCGGGGTCACCAAGGGTGCACTGTACTATCACTTCGACAGCAAGGAAGCCTTGGGCCACGCCGTCGTCGACGAGGTCATCGCCGCCGACGTTCGCGGCAAGTGGGTGCGGCCTCTACAGAGCGGCAAGGACCCTATCGACGCTTTAATCGGCGCTGTTCAAGGTATACCCGTTCGGCCAGCGGATGTACGCGGCGGCTGCCAACTGAACAATCTGGCGCAGGAAATGTCTCCTCTTGACGCGGGATTCCGGAAGCGGCTGGCGATAATCTTCTATGCCTGGCGGGAGGCTGTTGCCTCCGTTTTGCGCGAGGGCCAGACCCACGGCAGCGTTCGCCGCGACGTGGAACCCGCTGACGCCGCCGGCTTACTGATCGCGATGGTCGAAGGCTATGCGTCGCTGGCAAAGAATGCTCAGGATCCGAAAGTGATGAAAGCGGGGATCAGAAACATCGTGGACTGGCTGCGGTCCTTGCGCGCGCCGGGCAACCGCAAGCGAGGTTGATCGCATCGGTGCCTAAGGAGCAGTTTGAGCTGTTACATACCAACCGGTTCGTGTGTTCGGACAGTCAGCATCGCGATCAGGCGAAGCGCACAAATTAAAGGCGGTTCCGCTCCTCCGGTCATCTAGAAGCAGTGCACTCGTTCACTTCGGGTAGGAGAAGGTCGAAAAAAGAGAGCAAGGGTTCCATCATGGGTGCCCGCGAAATTGAGGATCAGAAGGTCATTGCACGTGAGACGTTTGTTCAACAAGCTGCTCGCGCTGATTCGGACGTTTCGGCTAGACCAGTGCGGGGAGCTACGATTTGCTCCATCAAGAATCGACGGGATTACACTCTTGAATCGACCGTGGACGAGTTCCGCGGAGCTGCAGGTAGAGCAGTGCTTCCGATGGTCCGAGTTGATGCTGCAAACCTCATGCGCGTCTTGCGGCAGTTGGAGGATATAGCAAAACGACCGGCGCCACGAATCGCGTTCAAGGCAAAGGGTAGCATTCTGCTCCTGGATTTAGCCGACATCTTGGCAGTGCAAGCCGAAGGTAATTACGTTTCGTTGCAACACCGACCTAATCCCTACTTGGTGCACGAGTCCCTCTCGTCCATGGCGGACAGGCTCAAACCCTACGGTTTCATCCGCATCCACCGCTCGGTCGTCGTGAATATTTCGGCCGTGGAGGAGATCCAACCTTTGCCGACGGGAGAATACAGGCTGCGAGTAAAAGGTGGGAAGGAATACTTGGTAACGCGTACATACAAACACAACCTCAGAGACCTGGCTGAACTGTGGGTAGGCTCAGCATAGCTTGGCGGCTAACAGGCAGCGAGAGGTTTTACCTCGTCATTCCGTCGTAGCATTCCCGAATCGCGGGCGATCTTTCGCTGCGTCGCATTGCTGCCGTCGAGGGGCAAGCGGGGTCGTAGCCGGTGCCGG
>Ga0209330_1000357_pt1 | contig 20650 bp, 18 predicted proteins | sample JacPinW_OM2H0_O3_FD_187969 | JGI IMG/M metagenome (GOLD analysis project Ga0209330, IMG submission 187969) | Forest soil microbial communities from Algoma, Ontario, Canada - Jack Pine, Ontario site 1_JW_OM2H0_O3 (SPAdes) (version 2) | ecosystem: Environmental > Terrestrial > Soil > Boreal...
TACGCCCGCTACGCCGAATCCAAGGGCTGGGGTGTCGAGGTGTTGAGCGAGAGTCCCGGTGAGCACGGTGGCTACAAAGAAGTCATCAGCCGCGTCATCGGACGCGGCGCCTATTCGTTGCTCAAGTTCGAATCCGGCACCCATCGGGTTCAACGAGTGCCGGCCACCGAAGCGCAGGGACGCATTCACACCTCGGCGTGCACCGTGGCGATCCTGCCGGAACTCGAAGAGGTAGAGGCGGTGGACTTGAATCCCGCCGAACTGCGCATCGATACCTATCGATCTTCCGGCGCCGGCGGCCAGCACGTGAACAAGACCGACTCCGCCATTCGCATCACGCACTTGCCCACCGGCATCGTCGTGGAGTGCCAGGACGAGCGCTCACAGCACAAGAATCGTTCGCGCGCCATGTCCTTGCTCAAAGCCAAGTTGCTGTCCGCGGAACGCGAAAAGCAGCAAAGTGCCCAGGCGCAATCGCGCAAACTTCAGGTCGGGTCCGGCGATCGCTCCGAGCGCATCCGCACCTACAATTTTCCGCAAGGCCGCGTGACCGACCATCGCATCAATCTCACCTTGTACAAGCTCGATGACGTGATGAATGGCAACCTCGATGAGTTGGTGCGCGCGCTCAATCAGGAACATCAAGCCGAAGAGCTGGCGAACCAAGTCGAATGACAACCGTGACCACGATCGCCGAATCGGTGAAGAACGCGGAACTAGCCTTGGGACCGCACAGCGAATCGCCGCGCCTCGACGCCGAATTGCTGCTGGCGACACTCTTAGGCCTGCCGCGCGCGGCATTGATTGCGCGTGGCAATGAGCCCCTCGCGTTGCATGCGAGCGCCTACGCCGAACTCATCGCCCAGCGCGCCCACGGCGTGCCGATTGCCTATCTCACGGGCTGGCGCGAGTTTTGGTCGCTGCCGCTCAAAGTCTCGCCCGCCGTGCTGGTGCCGCGCCCGGAAACTGAAATGCTGGTCGAGCACGCGTTGGCGTTGCTGCCGCCCGATGCGGTCTGCTCAGTATTGGATCTCGGCACCGGCAGCGGCGCCATTGCCTTGAGCCTCGCGCACGAGCGTCCCCGTTGGGCGATCACGGCGGTCGATATGTCGGCCGCCGCGCTCGATGTCGCCCGACAAAATGCGCACAATTTGAAGCTCTCGCACATTCAGTGGCGCCAAGGCAGCTGGTTTGATCCGGTGCCGGCGGAACGATTTCATCTGATCGTCGCCAATCCGCCCTATATTGCCGCGAACGATCCGGCGCTGGCCGCACTGTGCGCAGAGCCTGCCGCGGCGTTGATCGCCGGCCCGACCGGGCTCGAGGCACTCTTCGCCATCGTTGCACAGGCGCCCGGGCACCTTCATGCCGGCGGCTGGTTGGTTTTGGAGCACGGCATTTCCCAGGGGCAGGATGTCGCGCAGTTGCTTCAAGCACAAGGCTTTGATTCGATTCGTACTTACTCGGATTTTTCAGGCAGGCCCCGCGTCACGCTGGGCATTCACAAACAACACTAGGAACTCCCATGATCCGCTTCGAAACCAGCTTGGGCGACTTCACCATCGAACTGTTCGAGAAGGAAGCGCCCGAATCAGTCGCCAATTTCACGCGCTACATCGATGAAGGCTTCTTCGATGGCACCATATTTCACCGCATCGTTCCGGGCTTCGTCATCCAGGGCGGCGGGTTCACGGAAGACATGACGCAGAAGAAGACCAAGCCGCCGGTCAAGAATGAAGCCGATAACGGCCTGAAGAACAAGCGCGGCACCTTATCGATGGCGCGCACCAACGACATCAACAGTGCGACGTCGCAGTTCTTCGTGAACTTGAAAGACAATGACTTTCTCGACCACTCGCGCGGCAATTTCGGTTACGCGGTGTTCGCCAAGGTGACCGAGGGCATGGACGTCGTCGATAAGATTGCGGCGGTCGAGACCGGACGCAAGCGCGGCTTCGATGACGTGCCCGTGGAAGCGGTGACCATGAAGAGCGTCAAGCGCGTGAAATCTTAACGGGCGTGGCGCAGAAGAAGTCATTCTTTCGGCGGCTGGCATTAGGGATCTTCGGGATACTGTTGTTTTGCATCGTGGCGAGCGTCATCGCCGTGGCGGTGCTGCGCTGGGTCAATCCTCCCTACAGCGCGTTCATGGCGCAGACGCAGTTCGCGGCCTGGGCGAAGCACGATCGCACCTATGTGTTTCGTCATCGCTGGGTCGACTTGAATCAAATCTCGCCCAACTTGCCCTTGGCCGTGGTCGCCTCGGAAGATCAGAAATTTCCTGAACACTGGGGCTTCGATGTCGAGGCCATCGAGAAAGCCTACGAGATGAATCAGCACAGTCATCGGGTGCATGGCGCGAGCACCATCAGCCAGCAGGTCGCCAAGAATCTCTTTTTGTGGTCGGGGCGCAGTTATTTTCGCAAGGGGTTGGAGGCCTATTTCACGCTCTTGATCGAAGCCTGCTGGCCCAAGCGGCGGATCTTGGAGATTTATCTAAACATCGCTGAGTTCGGCTATGGCGTCTACGGCGCCGAGGAGGCGGCACAGCGGTTTTTCCATGTCCCGGCCGCGAAGCTCTCGCGCAGCGACTCCGCGGTGCTGGCGGCGGTGTTGCCCAATCCAGAGCGGCTGATCGCCGCCGCGCCCTCGGCGTACGTACAGCAGCGGCGCGATTGGATCCTAGGACAGATGCAAGCGCTCGGCGGCCCCGAAATGCTGGGTGAGATCGACGCCTACCCGAGCCGGCGCCGCTAAGATCCGTTCGAGAATTTCCGGTATTTCAAACACTGCACGGTTCTGGATGCGCTTGACGCCGGCGCGATACAAATCGATGTGATCCGCGACTTGCGCCACGCCTGCGCGGATGGCCTTGTACGAATCGAGTACCACGCCGAAGCCGTTCTCCTCGACCCACTCGGTGTTGTAGCGCTCCTGCGGCATGGTCCAGGCGTTGCGGACCACGATCACCGGCAGGCCCTGCTGCACCGCCTCGCTGATACTGCCGGGGCCCGGCTTGCCGATAAAGAAGTCGCTCAATTGCATGTAGTAGCTGATCTGCGAAGTGAAGCCCACCACCAGGCGCGGCGCCGAGGCGCGCACGTTGCGCAACTGCTCGGCGAGCACAGCGTTGTGGCCGCACGCCAGGATGAGCTGAACATCGTCGAGACGCTTGGAGATTCCGCGCATGACTCGCGATCCATGGCCGCCGAACATCACCATGCCGGTGGGCCGATCCGGATCCAGCCCGAGTTTCAGCATTTCCTCGCGCCGATCGAGCTTTAAGTCGCGGTAAAAGGCCGGATTGATGATCATTCCGGAGGTCTCGTGAACGTAGGCATCGTCCTGAACCGCGGCGCGCGCCTGGGCTCCGGCGCGCGGAGTTCCGCAGATGAAGTGCTGCGCTTGATCGGGCTCGATCCAAAAGTGCGGCGGGAAATCCGCCAGATCGGTGAGAATGGTCGCATAGGGGACCTGGCTGTTGGCCAGCGTCGCGGCCTGATACATGGCGCGGTTGAAATTCGGCACCATGGAGACGATGAGATCGGGCCGCGTCGCCTGCCAATGCCGGCGCAGCAGACTGACCAAGGATTTATGGCTCAGGCGAATCAGCATCTGCAGGATGCGCAGTTCCTGTGCTAAACCTAAGGTCCAGCCGCGCGCCAGCCGCACGTTATAATAGTCTTCCGGTCTGACGCCGGTGGTTCTGCGAAATACGTCTTGCGGATCGAGGACTTCGAACAAATTGACCAGCCTGACCTGCCAGTCTTTATATTGCTCGCGAATCGCCATCTCGAGGGCCACGGCGGCGGAGCGATGCCCTCCTCCCGCATTGATGTACACGAGATCAATCGTTGTCATTCCCGCTCATTTTGAGCGGCAAGTGTGACCAAGCGATGAAAGCTCTCCTGTTTGTGACGGCGTTGGCGTTATTGAGCGAAATGGCCGCGGCCGCTCCGACGCTTTTGAGCCACGGCCGCTTCAAGGATTTGGCGGTCTATCGGCCGCCGGCGGCGGTGTCGAGCTTTGTGCTGTTCCTGTCAGGCGATGAGGGCTGGAGCCGCCGCGCCGAGGGCTTCGCTGAACAGCTCGCGCAGCAAGGCGCGATGGTGGTGGGCATCGATCTTCCGAAATTCAACGCCGCGCTGGAAGCGGACGGCGCACAGTGCGTATTTCCTGATGGAGATCTGGAAAACTTGAGTCACTTCGTGCAAGCCTATTTTCACAACTCGAGCTATCTTGCGCCGCTCATGGTTGGGATCGACTCCGGCGGCAGTATGGCTTACGCGGTCTTGGCGCAAGCGCCGCAGGACACCTTTGCCGGCGCTCTCAGCGTGGGCTTTTGTCCGAATTTGAAGCTGGACAAGCCGCTGTGCAAAGGCTCGGGACTCGAGTTGACGCACGGTGCTCGCGGCACAGGCCTGAGCGTACTGCCCATTAAGTCTCTGAATAATCCCTGGGTGGTCCTGCAAGATTCCAACAAACTCCAGTGCCCTGCCGCGACGACCCGCGATTTTGTCGCGCGCGTGCATGGCGCGGCCATCGCCACGCTGCCTTCGTTAAGCGAGCGGCCTTTCAACGCCGCGTTCGCCAAGCTAGCCGCGGCGAATCTCGATCGTGTCGTCGCGCCGCCCGCGGCATTGGGTGATCTGCCGGTCATCGAAGTACCCGCGCAGCCCAACGCGACCCCCTCGGACACCTTCGCCATCATCATGTCGGGCGATGGCGGTTGGGCCGGGATCGATCAAAACATCGCCGCCGGGTTGAGTGCGAAGGGCATTTTCGTCGTGGGCTGGGATTCGCTGCGCTATTACTGGAGCGCCCGCACACCCGAGGGGCTGGCGGCGGATACCGACAAGCTGATTCGTTACTATCTCTCGCACTTGGGCAAGAAGCACGTGCTGCTCATCGGTTATTCCCAGGGCGCCGATGTGCTGCCCTTCGCCGTGAATCGTCTGCCGGCGCCAACCAAGGCGGCCGTATCCTTGATGGCGATCCTAGGGATGTCCGAGCACGCACTCTTTGAATTTCATGTCAGCAGCTGGATCTCGGATGACAACACAGGCCCCGAAACGCTGCCGGAGGTTAATCGCGTTAGCGGCATGCCGGTGCTGTGCATCTACGGCGAGGATGAGCAGGATTCGCTGTGTCCCAAACTGGACTCGGGCAAATTCAAGATCGTGAAAGTCAAAGGCGGCCATCATTTCGACGGCAATTATGCTGCGCTGGCGGATGACATCCTGTCGGCAGCCAAACCTTAGCTAAATACGCCCTTCCGCCACCATCCAGTCGTAGCAGTCCTTGACCATATCCTTGAGAGGCACCACTCGATAGCCCAGCTCGCGTTGCGCCTTGGCCGATGAGGTGCTGACTTTGCGGCTCATCAGGCTGGCCATTTCCGGTGTGATGGGCGGTTCCTTGCCGGTAAATCGGCTCGCGAGATCGCCCACGACCGCGACGACGCGCAACAACCCCATGGCAGTTTCTTTTTCAGGCGCAGGTTTCCCCACCAGCGTGGAGATCTCCGTCACCAACTCCATCATGGTCTTGTTTTCGCCGCCGAGAAGATACGACCCGCCGTTCTGCCCCTTGTCGGCTGCGGCAATATGCGCCCCCACGACCTCCCGCACATGCGTAAAGCTCAGCAAGGACGGCGGAACGCCGGGAAGTTTGTCGTCGCGAACCATGGCGAAAAGGCGCGACCAGGTCCCAATGTCGTACGGCCCCATAATCGCGCCGGGCTGCATGATGACGACTTCGAGACCCTTAGGAACGGCGGCGCGCGCCAGCTCCTGCGCCTGCCACTTGGTTTTTTGATAATTGACGCTGGCGTGCGCCGCGAGGCTCGGGGTCGCTTCGGTAATGTCGCCATCCACCGGGCCGTACGCGGAAATCGACGAGGTCACCACCAGTCGCCGGACGCGCTTCGCCAATGCGGCCTCGACGACATTGCGCGTTCCATCCACATTGTCGCGAGTCTGCTGGGCATTTCCCCCGCGCCACATATTGGTGTTGCCGGCGACATGGAAAATCGTGTCAGTGCCCTGCGGGATCGCAGCCACGAGCGAAGCCGGATCGCTCAACTCGCCCACCGCGAGTTTCGGCCGAAATCGTTTCAGCAATTTAAGGTCCGAGGAAGGACGATGCAGCGCGGTCACATCCCAACCGCGAATCATCAGCTCCTTGACCATGTTGAGACCGACAAAGCCGGTCCCGCCGGTGACGAAGGCCGCCCGCCCGGAGCTAGGCGGCATCCGCCGCGTCTCCCGCGTCGGGCTCGTAGCCTAAGATGGGCGCCAACCACCGTTCTGCCTGGCTCATAGTGAATCCCTTGCGCTGCGCGTAGCTTAAGACCTGATCGCGGTCGATCTTGCCGACGCCGAAATAGTGCGCCTTCGGGTGGGAAAAATAAAACCCACTCACCGCCGCTGTGGGGAACATCGCAAACGATTCCGTCAAATGTAAACTCGCCGTGCGCTCGGCATCCAGCAGTCTCCAGAGCAACCCCTTTTCGGTGTGGTCGGGGCAGGCGGGATAGCCTGGCGCCGGCCGGATGCCTTGATATTCCTCTCGAATCAATCCGGTATTGTCCAAGTGCTCATTCGGCGCGTAGGCCCACAATTCCCGCCGCACCCTCTCGTGCAGCCTTTCCGCCAGCGCCTCGGCCAAACGATCCGCGAGTGCCTTGAGCATGATGCTGCTGTAGTCGTCATGCTGCGCTTCGAATCGCGCGACATGTTCGTCGATGCCTATCCCTGCGGTCACCGCGAACGCGCCGATGTAGTCGGCGCGGCCGCTCTGCGCCGGCGCGATGAAGTCGCTCAAGCACAGCTGGGCTTGATCCTGCGGCTTGGATTTTTGTTGACGCAGATTGTGCAACCGCAGTTCGACAGCCTGCCGGCCGTCGTCGGTGTACACATGGATGTCATCATCGCCCACGCTGTTGGCCGGGAAGAAGCCGACCACCGCGCGAGCTTTGAGCCATTTTTCGGCGATCAATGTGTTCAGCATGCGCGTGGCATCCGCATACAAGTTGCTCGCCGCCTCGCCCACAACCTTGTCTTGCAAAATATCCGGAAATTTGCCGGCAAACTCCCAAGCATTGAAAAACGGCATCCAGTCGATGTACGCCACCAGTTCCTGCAATGGATAGTCATCGAAAGTTCTGAGACCGAGGAATGTCGGCACCGGCGGCGAATAGGCGCTCCAATCGATCTTGAATTTCTTGGCGCGGGCCTGGGACAGCGACAACTGCGGTGCTTTGGCGCCCTTGTTGCGATGCTGCTCGCGCCGGCGCTCATTGTCCGCTTTGATGGTCGCGACATAGGCCTCGCTCGAGCTTTGCGTCACCAGTTGCTGGCACACGCCGACCGAGCGCGACGCATCCTTGACGTACACCACGGCACCCGCGTATTGCGGATCGATTTTCACCGCCGTGTGCGCCGGCGACGTGGTCGCCCCGCCGATGAGCAGCGGCTGCTTGTATCCCAGGCGCTGCATTTCCTTGGCGACATGCACCATTTCATCCAGCGAGGGCGTGATGAGTCCCGACAGCCCGATGAGATTCGCGCCTTCCCGCGTCGCGGCCTCGAGGATTTTCTCGCAGGACACCATGACGCCCAGATCGACGACTTCAAAGTTATTACATTGCAGCACCACACCGACGATGTTCTTGCCGATGTCGTGCACGTCGCCCTTCACGGTGGCGATGACGACTTTGCCGTTGGAGCGGCTGGCGCCGGATTTTTCCTTCTCGATGTAGGGAATCAGCACGGAGACCGCTTTTTTCATCACCCGCGCCGATTTCACCACTTGCGGCAGGAACATCTTGCCCGCGCCAAATAGATCGCCGACCACGTTCATGCCGTCCATCAAGGGACCTTCGATGACATCGAGCGGGCGCTTCGTCTGCAGGCGCGCCTCTTCCGTGTCGGCGAACACAAATTCGTCCAGCCCTTTGATCAACGCGTGCTGCAATCGCTCCGCGACGGGCAGCTTGCGCCATTCCAGATCATCGCCGCGCCGCTGTGCGCTGCCGCCGCCCTTGTAGCGCTCGGCGATCTCCAAGAGCCGCTCCGTGGCGTCCTCGCGGCGCGCCAGGATCACATCTTCCACGCGCTCGCGCAGCTCCGCATCGATGTCTTCGTAAATGGCGAGCTGACCGGCATTGACGATGCCCATGGTGAGCCCGGCGCGGATGGCGTGATACAAAAAGACCGAGTGCATCGCTTCGCGAACGCGATCGTTGCCGCGAAACGAGAACGACACGTTGCTGACGCCGCCGCTGGTATGCGCCGCGGGCATGCGTTCCTTGATGGCCGCGACCGCCTCGATGAAGTCCAGGCTGTAGCGGTTGTGCTCTTCGATGCCCGTGGCCACGGCGAAGATATTCGGATCGAAAATAATATCCTCGGCCGGAAAGTGGATCTGCTCGGTCAAAATTCGGTAGGCGCGCTCGCAAATGGTCACTTTGCGTTCGATGGTGTCCGCCTGGCCCTTCTCATCGAAGGCCATCACCACCACCGCGGCGCCGTAGCGCAAACACAGCCGTGCGTGCGTCAGGAACGCTTCCTCGCCTTCCTTCAAGCTGATGGAATTGACGATGCCCTTGCCCTGGACGCATTTCAAGCCCGCTTCGATCACCGACCATTTCGACGAGTCGATCATGATGGGCACGCGCGCGATATCCGGCTCGCCCGCGATCAGGCTCAGGAATTTCACCATCGCCGCCTGCGAGTCCAGCATGCCCTCATCCATGTTCACGTCGATGATTTGCGCGCCATTGGCCACCTGCTGACGCGCCACGTCAACCGCGGCGGCGTAATCGCCCGCTTCGATCAACTTGCGAAACTTCGCCGAGCCGGTGACGTTGGTGCGCTCGCCCACATTGACGAACAAGCTGCTGGCATCGATGGTCAGGGGCTCCAAGCCGCTCAAGCGGCAGGCCGATTCGATCTGGGGAAGGACGCGCGGCGCGAGACCGTCAACCGCACGTTTGATGGCCTGAATGTGCTCCGGTGTCGTGCCGCAGCAGCCACCGACCATATTGACGAAGCCGCTGGCGGCAAAGTCGCGCAACGTCTCGGCGGTTTGCTCGGCGGTCTCGTCATACTCGCCGAATGCATTGGGCAATCCGGCATTCGGATAGGCGCAGACGTAGATGTCGGCGATGCGTGAGAGTTCTTCGATATAGGGCCGCAGCTGCTTGCCGCCAAGCGCGCAATTCAACCCCACCACCAGCGGCCTGGCGTGACGGATGGAATTCCAAAACGCCTCCGTGGTCTGGCCCGACAAGGTGCGCCCCGACGCATCGGTAATCGTGCCGGAGACGATGATGGGCAACTCCTCGCCCACTTCGTCGAACACCTGGCGCACCGCGAACAGCGCGGCCTTGGCGTTTAACGTGTCGAATACGGTTTCGATCAAAATCATGTCCACGCCGCCTGCCATCAGTGCGCGTGTGACCTCGCAATACGCCGTGACCAGTTCATCGAAGCTGATATTCCGAAACCCGGGATCATTCACGTCGGGCGACAGCGATGCGGTGCGGCTGGTCGGGCCCAAGGCGCCTGCAACGAAGCGCTGCACGCCGCTCGCGGCGCTGCACTCGTCCGCGACCTTGCGCGCGAGGCGCGCCGATTCCAGATTCAGCTCGCCAACCAGTGCCTGCAGGCCGTAGTCGGCCTGCGAGACGGAGGTGGAATTAAAGGTGTTGGTGGAAATGACATCGGCGCCCGCATCGAAGTAGGCGCGATGAATTCCTTCGATGATGGCCGGCTGCGTGAGGCTCAGCAAATCGTTGTTGCCGCGCAGATCACTGCGCCAGTCCTTGAAGCGCTCGCCGCGAAACTGCGCTTCGCTGCAGCGATGACGCTGGATCATCGTGCCCATGGCGCCGTCGAATATCACGACACGCTGCTTGAGCAACGCGGTGAAAGCGTCGGTTGCGGACCTGTTGTGAGGCATCAGGCCACCCGCGCTTCGTTGATGCGCGGCCTGATGCCCAAAGCATGGCAAATCGCATAGGCCAATTCGGCCCGGTTCAAGGTATAGAAGTGAAACTCATCGACGCCGTGCTGGCGCAGCCGCTGCACCTGCTCGATGGCCACATTCGCGGCGATCATGCGCCGGGTCTCGGGGTCCTCATCCAAGCCGTCGAAGCGGCTGCGCAACCAATCCGGCACCGATGCGCCGCAACGCCCGGCGAAGCGCAACAATTGCGGGAAGCGCGTGATGGGCAGGATCCCGGGGACGATGCTGACCTTGATCCCGGCCGCGGCACAACGGTCCCGGTAGCGCAGGAAAAAATCGGTCTCGAAGAAGAACTGCGTGATCGCGCGGTGGGCGCCCGCATCAACCTTGCGCCGCAGATTCTCCAGGTCGGCTTCGACGCCGCCGGATTCCGGGTGGCCTTCCGGATAAGCTGCCACCGAGACTTCAAAATCGCCTGTTTCGCGCAAGCCCCGTACCAAATCCGAGGCATAGGCGAATCCGGCTGGGTGAGGCAGGTAGCGTCCATCCGGGGACAGATTGGCCGCCGGCGCATCGCCACGCAGGGCCACCAAGTGACGCACGCCGAGTTGCCAATAGGTGTGTGCGATGTTCAACACCTCCTCGCGCGCGGCGCCGACGCAGGTCAAATGCGGCGCCACCCGAAGATCGGTTTCCAGGAGCACGCGCTGCACGAATTCGTGAGTGCGGGTCCGGGTCGATCCGTCCGCGCCATAGGTCACCGACACAAAACTCGGCCGCAGCGGAGCCAGTCGTTGGACGGACTGCCACAGCTGCTGGGCCATGGCTTCATCCCCGGGAGGGAAAAACTCAAACGAAACTGCTGGATCGGGCACGTGACGACCTAAATTGGACTAACTCGACATTAAGCATGCAAGAGCCTACGATTTGACTCAAGTTCATTATTTTAATACTCGGAATGAATTAGGCTCATGTCGTCCAGCGCCCTCGAAATCCGGCATTTGGAGACCCTATTGGCCCTGGCGGAGTGCGGCAGCCTGTCAAAAGCCGCCGCGCGGCTGTTCTTGACTCAGTCGGCCCTGTCGCATCAGCTGAAAACCCTGGAAAGCCATTATGGGGCCGCGCTGGTTGAAAAAAACGTTCGACCGTTGCGGTTCACGGCCATCGGACAACGGCTTCTGGTGCTCGCGCGCGCGGTACTGCCGCAAATGGCGGAAGCGGGCCGGGATGTGGCGCGCCTCGCGCAGGGTCATGCCGGCCCCTTGCGCGTGGCCGTGCAATGCCACAACTGTTTCGATTGGCTGATGCCGGCGATGGACGCCTACCGCACATTGTGGCCCGAGGTGGAGCTCGACATCATTTCCGGATTTCTCATGGATCCGCTGCCGCTGCTCGATCAGGGCGAGGCGGAGCTGGCCATCATCCACGATCCGCAGGAAGCCCACCCCACCGTGGTTTTCAGTCCGTTATTTCGTTATGAAAGCGTCGCCCTGATGAGCCCGCGGCATCGGTTGGCCGCCAAGCCCTGGCTGCACGCCGAGGATTTCGCCGCCGAAACACTGATTACCTATCCCGTGCCCGACGAAATGCTGGATGTGATGAAGCACTGCCTCACCCCGGCGAATATCAACCCGAAACGGCGCACGGCGGAATTGACCGTGGCCATTTTGCAGCTGGTTGCGAGCGGGCGGGGCATCGCGGCGCTGCCCTCCTGGACTGTCGGCAATTATATCGAGCGCGGCTATGTCGTCTCCCGCCCCATCGGCGAATCGGGATTGCGCTGCGAACTTTACGCCGCGACCAGCCATGCCGGCGCCGAAGCCGCCTATATAAGAGAGTTCATCGCATTGACGCGTGCACAGAGTTTGACGACGCTCGCGGGCGTCTCTGCGTTGTAACGCGAATCCTCGCGCGCGCGGCTAGCCCCTGCTAGCCCATGTGCAAGCCGCCGTTCACGGAAAAATCGGCGCCGGTCGCGAACGCGGATTCATCCGAGGCAAGCCATGCAACGATCGAGGCAATTTCACCCGGGTCGCCGAGCCTTCTCACCGGAATCGAATTAACAATTTTTTCCATGACCTCAGGCTTCACCGCTCGCACCATGTCCGTGCCGATATAGCCGGGCGAGACGGAATTGACCGTGACGCCCCGCGCCGCCACCTCTTGCGCGAGCGCCATGGAAAATCCGTGGATGCCCGCCTTCGCAGTCGAGTAATTCGTCTGCCCGAATTGACCCTTTTGACCGTTGACGGACGAGATGTTGATGATCCGGCCCCAGCCGCGGTCCACCATGCCGTCGATCACTTGCTTGGTGACATTGAACAATGAATTCAAGTTGGTGTTGATCACCGCGTCCCAGGACTCCTTGGTGAGCTTGCGAAAAGTGCCGTCGCGCGTGATGCCGGCGTTGTTCACCAAGATATCGATTTCGCCCACATCCGCACGGGCTTTCTGGAATGCTGCCGCAGTGGAGTCCCAATCGGCGACATTGCCCTCGGAACAATGCACGTTGAAGCCCTTCGCGCGCATCTCGCCGATCCAGCGTTCCTTGCGCGCGGAATTGGGGCCGCAGCCCGCGATAACGGTATAGCCTTCGCTGCACAATCGGTCGCAAATCGCCGAACCGATGCCGCCCATTCCGCCGGTTACGTACGCAATTCTCGTTTGCTTGGTCGCCATGATGCCCCTCGAAATTGGCTATCGTTGCAGGACGTATTCTCCCGGCGCATCGCCGAGAACGTTGTAACCTTTCGCTGGATTGCCCAGGCCCGGCGGCGGCACATTTTGCGCACCGGAATGTGCCGCGAGCCACTCCTGCCACCACGGCCACCATGAGCCTTGATGCAAGGTGGCCTTCTCGAGCCACTCCGCCGCCGCGAGACCTGTGGTCGCATCCTGCCAAGTCAGCTCGCGAAAGCGCCGCCGCGGATGTACGGGGCCACAGACGATGCCGGCATTGTGGCCGCCGCTCGTCAATACATAGGTGTAATCGCTGGATCGGGTTAGGCCCCGCGCCTTGTAGGTCGATTTCCAAGGCGCGACATGATCGGTCTCGGTGCCGAACACCACCATGGGAAGCGTAATGGACTGCAGGTCCACCGGCCGGCCATTGATTTTAAAACGCCCGTTCGCCAGATCGTTCTGCAGATACAGCTGCTGCAGGTATTCGCTGTGCATGCGCCAGGGCATGCGCGTGCCATCGCTGTTCCAGGCCATCAGGTCATTGAGCTTCTCGCGTTTGCCCTTGACGTAGGTATTGATCGCCGGCGTCCAGAGCAGATCGTTGGAACGCAGTAGGCCGAATGCCGCGCCCATCTTGTCGCTGCTCAACACGCCGGCCTTATGCATCACCGCTTCGAGCATCGCCAATTGGCTCGGGCTGATGAAGAACGACAATTCGCCGGGCTCGCTGAAATCCATCTGCGCCGCCAACAACGTCATGGACGCCAAGCGATGATCGCCATCTCGCGCCATCGTGGCCGCGGCGATCGACAGCAGCGTGCCGCCGATGCAATAGCCCACCGAATGGATTTTTACATCGGGAACAATGGCCGCGACCGCATCCACCGCGGCGCGGATGCCCTTGTCGTGGTAGTCATCCATTCCTAAGTTGCGGTCGGTCTCATTGGGATTTTTCCAAGAGATCACAAATACCGTGTGGCCTTTCTCCACCAGATAGCGCACGAAAGAATTCTGCGGGGACAAATCCAGAATGTAGTACTTCATGATCCACGCCGGGACGATGAGCACCGGCTCGGGATGCACGGTCGCCGTGGCAGGCGTGTACTGAATGAGTTCGATGAGCTCGTTGCGGAAAATAACCTTGCCCGGCGTGACGGCCACGTTGACGCCGACCTTGAAATTTTCCGTGCCGACCGGCTGGTCGTGCTTCAAGGTCCGGGTCACGTCCTCGAGCCAATTCTGAAAGCCGTTCACCAGGTTTTGGCCGGATTGCTCGCGGGTCAATTCCAACAGTTCCGGGTTTGACATCAAGTGATTGGCGGGAGAGGTCGCATCCAGCACTTGCCGCGTGGTAAATCCGACCAGATCGGCGCTGTGCGGTGACAGGCCCGGAACGTTGGTCGTCGCCTGCTGCATGACCTTGGCCCAGTTCAGATAGCCTCGCGCCATCATGTTGAAGGGCCACTGCTTCCATGCGTCCGAGGAAAATCGAGCGTCGTCGGTCACCGGCGCCAATGCTTTGCCGGTCGAGGCCTGCATGGCGAAGGAAAAATTGTCCATCATGGCTTTGAAAGCCGTTTGCGCGATGTCAGTTTGCTTTTGCGGCGCTTGGGCAACGTTTAGATACCAATCCCACCACGCCTGCGCATAGTCATCCGGCGCCAGACCGCCGGTGATCGCCGCCAATTGCGCCCGCATTTCGCGGCTCAATTGTTCTTCAGCACTCGAATGTTGCTCGGCAGTCGAACCGCGCGCAGATTGAGCCATAGTTTCATTCCCCCCGGCATTCATGATGGCACGGGCGAAAGTGCCTGTAAAAAATTAAACGGGACTCGAGGCTCGTGCCATCACGGGCCTTGACGAGGAGCGGGCAACTGATCGAGACGGCGCAACACCGGGGTGGCCTGGAACACCCGGCCCCACTGACGTTCGTTCACCAGGCTCACGATCCCGGCGGCGAGTAGATTGTTCAGGGCGGCGTTCGCCGCGGGCACGGAGATGTTCAAGCCCGCGGCTGCCTGCTGCACGGAGAGCACCGGGTGCCCGATCAGAAAGCGAGGTAGGCGGCGGGTGGCCGAATGTGCCCGATAGCTGTGAAGTTCCTGTTCCCAGCGCTCGGCGAGAACGAGAAGGTCTTCCGCAATCAAGATCGACTCATCGCAGGACTCGATCACGGCGTTACCCAGCAGCTCGAGCCACGGGCCCCATTCCCCTTGCAACTGGACGTTTGCGAGCGCTGCGTAGTACTGAGACTTCGCGCGCAGCAGCGCTCCGGAGAGGTAGAGCGGCGGATAACCCTCCGCAGCCAGCATGAGCGGCAGGAGCAGGCGTCCCGTTCGGCCATTGCCGTCGTGATAAGGGTGGATGGCCTCGAACTGAGCGTGCGCGATCGCAAGCTGCGCCAGTATCGGGAGCATGGTCTGTTCATCTTCGCGCGGCGCGTACTGCAGGATGCTTGCTGCCATCTCATCCATGCAGCCTTTCACCCGGGCGGGAGGTGCCGGCACGAAAGTCGCATCCTCGATTCGCAGCGTCGGCCCGATCCAGACCTGGGTCTCGCGATAGGCTCCCACGGCAAGGTGGGACGCCTCATCCTGCATGAGCAGTGCATGGACTTCATGGATGAGCGCGAGATCGAGCACCGCGCGGCCACCAACGCGGACGCGCTCGAGGCCGTGCTGGAGCGCTGCGACGTAGCGCTCGGTGATCCTCACATCCACAGGCACGCTCCCAGTAACAACGTGCGTGGCCTCGTAGGTCAGCAACTGATGCAAGTCCGATTGGGTGCCCTCGATCTGCGAGCTCATGACTGCTTCGCGGCGTGCGAGGGTGCGGGTCACCATGTCCGTATTCGGAAGGTGTTTGAGGGTGCCTTGGAGACGACCCAAGGCAGCGTGTGCGTTGGGAAAACCAGCGTCGTGCCGACGGTCTAAGGGGAGCATGCGGGGAGTGGGCGGCGCCACGAGCGCGCAGACATTCGGATAGCCGTGTGCAGGCACCACATAAGGCTGGCGATCTTTCGCGATTTGTTCCCGACGCATCTGCATTCTCGGTCGAGTGCGGAAGCTTTAAAGACTCAATCGTCTTATTAATTTTATCCAAAAACCTTAAAAAGCACCACCGCCTTTTAAAGGTTTCGTCGGAACCATCATATCTACCCAAAAAAGAAAGGCCTCGCGGATCTTTTGGACCGGCGAGGCCTGAATCACTTAAAAGGCTTAAAAGCTGGGCGGCTCTTAGGCGGCTTTCTTCGCCTTCTCGGCAACCTTGGCGCTGGTCTCATCGAGCCACTGCGTCACGGCCCCTTGGGTCTCGGTCGCGATCTTGCTGAACTCTTCCGCGCGTGCGCGCAGCTTGTCGCTCAACGACACATTCAGCGTGGTCTGTTGACCGATCAGTTCGGCGGCCGACTTCGGACCAACGCTGGCCTTGGCCTGCGCCAGGCTCCATTCCAGGTAATCGCCGGCAACGGCGAATTGGTAGTGCGCCAAACGCTCCAAGGTCTTCAAGCCTTCCTGCTGCGCGCGAAACACGGGCGCCATGGCGGTCTTGTAGGTCTCGAACAGGGTGCTGAAATCAAATGTGGGCTGGGTCATGGTGGGCTCCTTTGTCCTGAACAATTAACTTGATGGGCACATCATACACAAAAAAAGTATGCAGTGCAAAAGGAATTTGGAATCCAGATATCCTCAGGGCTATATTCATGTATCTTATTGATTATACACTATATTAATTAGAAATATAATTTTACATAACATAGTTACTCACCGAAATTAACGCGTTGCGGTAGACCTGCGCGACCCAGTCGAGTCGTTGTCCCGCGCTGGCGGATCTGCGAGGATCCGGGCATGCGCCTGCAGCACTTCATCGATCGGCTGGAAGAGTTTTCCACCCTGCAGGGCGTCTCGGTGTTTCGCACCCCCTTGAGCCCCTGGGTGGTGGGCCGCACACAGGGACGACAGGTCGTTCTGCGCAGCGGATTGAGCAAGGAGGCTCAATTGCTGACGCTGATCCACGAGCTGACGCACTTCCTGGCGCACCGTCCCGAAGAACAACTCGATCGCACCGTATGCGAGTACGAAGCCGAGGCAGTGGAAAAATTGGTCGGCGGTCAGCTGGGACTGAAAAACTTGGGCGTCGCGATCGACCCGACGACCGTCACGGACGATCTGCTGGCTTGCTCCGTCTTGCGCGTGCGATGGGTCGCGCGGATCCTCTTAGCGGCAATCCAAGACGTAAAGCCTTCCGCGCCTGGAGCGAAGCCTGCCGCGAATGGCGTAAAGCCTGCCCAGCATTTCGCAGCTGATCGATTACAGCCGCAGGCCGCCGTCGAGATCTAGACAGCGCCCGGTGAAGAAATCGTTTTCGATGATGAACTGAGCCGCGTGGGCGATTTCGTCCGGCTGGCCCAAGCGCTTCAGCGGGACCGGCGCGATGACTTTCTCCAACACTTCCGGTTTCATCGAGGCGAGAATGTCGGTGTGCGTAAAGCCGGGTGCAATGCTGCCTACGCGTATGCCGTAGCGCGCGAGTTCCTTCGCCCACACGACCGTCATGGATGCCACGCCCGATTTGGCGGCGGCGTAGTTCGACTGACCGGCATTTCCGTGCCGCGAAATGCTGGAGATGTTGATGATCACACCGCCCTTGGCGAGCTTGATCATGCGTTCGGCGGCTTCGCGCGCGCATAAAAATACGCCGGTGAGGTTCACATCGATCACCGCGCGCCATTGCTCCAGCGACATCTTGCCGACGACGTCTCCATCCTTCACTTTGATCAGCAGCGCATCCTTGACGATGCCGGCATTGTTAATGATCACATCCAAGGATCCGAAGTCGCGCACCACCGCATCGAGGGCGGCTGAAATGTCGGCTTCACGCGAAACATCGACCGTGTACGCCATGGCACGTACGCCAAGCTCGGTGCACTGCTGTGTGGCTGCCGCCAAATCGGCCGCATTCAAATCCAACAGCGCGACGTTCGCACCCTGGGTGGCAAAGCGGACAGCCAGTGCGCGCCCGATGCCGCGCCCAGCGCCGGTGATAACAATGGTTTTGTCTTTGATCTTCATGGTGTCAATCTCACTTGTTCTTCGGCTCTGATTCTTTTTCGGGCGCGGGCGCCTCCGGCTTCGCGCCGGCAAAGGCCGACATCATGGAGGCCTGGATCTTTGACCATTGATCCATGTTCTGACGGGCGAACTCCGCCAGCGGCGCCATCGGACCGGCGAGAGCCTTGCTCATCTCCGCGCGCATGGCCTCCTGCTGGCGAACCAGCGTGCCGACGCTCTGCTCCATGTACTTGGTCAGCATCTCCTGCACGGGATTTCCATAGAAGCGGATGATGGCTTCCAGCAATTCGGTGCTGAGGACCGGCGTGCCATATTGGTCTTGCTCGGCGATCACTTGCAGCAGCACCGCGCGGGTCAGATCCTCGCCCGACTTGTCATCGACCACCTTTACTTTTGCGCCCGAGACGATCATTTTGCGGATGTCTTCGAGGGTGACATGACGGCTTTCGGTCGAATCGTACAGGCGCCGATTCGCGTACTTCTTGATGAGGCGTTCGTTTGACATATTGTTCGTTGCGATGCGTTTGGCGCGGGCCAGCTAACCTAAGCATAGCGCCTTAAGTATGCAACGCACAATCGCCTAAAACTGGGATTTGACCCGTAAAACTGATGAAAATATTGCAACGCATAGAACCTTAGATGAGCGCCCAAGGACCCTTTTCAAGCGCTTTGCACCTCGCCCCTTGGAAAGATTTCGTGGAGAAAATGGGGATGGGGGGATTCGACCCGCAGACCTTTCCCGGCATACCGGCTTTAGGTCTGTCCCGCGAGTATCAAGAAACCGCGGCGCGACTCCTCGAGTTGAGCAAGCAATTTCAACAGCGCTATGCCGAATTCGCGCAGCAGAACGCCGCGATCATGCAGGATGCGTTTCAGGTCATGAAAAAGCGCCTCGATGCGGCGCCGCCGGCTCCCAGCTCACCCACCGAGCTATACGATGCGTGGATCGACTGCGCTGAAGGCACCTACGCGCAAGCCGCGCACAGCGAGCGCTTCGCGCGCTTGCTCGCCGAGCTATGCAATATATCGAGCGCCTTCAAAGTCGAGCGCGGGAAATTGACCGAACAAATTGCCCGGCATCTGGACTTGCCGAGCAGAGCGGAAGTCGACACGCTGCATCATCAAGTTCGTGCGCTTAAACTTGCAATGCGCGCCGCCGCACCGCGCGCCGCAGAGGCCGCCGCACCGCACGCCACCGCGTCGCGCCCCGCTGCACCTCGCCCTGCTGCGTCGCGCCCTCCATCGGCGCGCGCCAAATCGTCCAAGCCGCCAAAGCAGCGCAAGCGCGGCAAAAAATGAATGCCGCGAACGACCCCTTTGCGGAGATGCTGCAAAGTGCGGCGGCGATGCAAGAAAGTGGGCGCGCCGTATTGCGCACCATGATGGGATTGGGCGACGTCGAAGTCGGCACCTCCGAGAAGCGCTGTGTGTACAGCGAAGACAAAATTTGCCTGTACCGCTACACCGCGCTCGCCCGATCCGCAAACTTGAAGCCCGTGCTCATTTGCTACGCGATGGTCAATCGACCCTATCTGCTGGATCTACAGCCGGACCGCTCCTTCATCCGCGAATTGCTGCTCGCCGGACTCGATGTGTACCTGCTCGATTGGGGCTATCCGGATGGTGCGGACCGGTTCTTAGGGCTCGACGTCTACGTTGATGGGTACCTGCGCCGCTGCGTCGAATTCGTACTCAACGAGCACGCGATCGATTCGCTTACATTGCTCGGCGTCTGCCAGGGCGGCACCCTGAGCCTGTGCTACGCGGCGCTCGAGCATCGGCAAATTGCCCAGCTGATCACCATGGTCACGCCGGTCGATTTCAAGACCCCTGAAAATCTATTGTCGAAATGGGCGCAGCACATCGATGTCGGGCTGCTGACGCAATCGGGAAATGTATCCGGAGATTTTCTAAACCTGATCTATTTGTCTTTGATGCCCTTCCGTCTCACTCAACAGAAATACGTCAATCTGCTGCAGCTGCAGGGAGACCGGGTGCAACTCGAGAATTTCATGCGCATGGAGAAATGGATCTTCGACAGCCCGGATCAGCCCGCCACCGCGTTTCGCGAATTCATCCAGTGGTTCTTTCAGGAGAACCGGCTCATTCGCGACGAATTGACGCTGGCCGGCCGGCCGGTGCGTCTCGAAAATCTCACCGCGCCGGTGCTGAATATTTTTGCGTCGAAGGATCATCTGGTGCCGCCGAGCGCCAGCATTCCTCTTGGCGCTCGCATCGGCAGCAAGGACTACCAGTCCCTGGAAGTGGATGCCGGACATATTGGTCTCTATGTCGGCGGCAAGACCCGCAAGAGCGTTCCCGCCGCCGTCGTGGCGTGGCTGCAGTCGCGGCGCTAGTCGGCGCGGGAGGTCCTTAAGCCGCGCACACGCTCCTTGATCCGCTTGAGCAATCCGCCTCGCTCCGAGGTTGCCGCATCCCGGGAGACCGCCGAAAAAAACCGCAGCATCTCGCGGCTGGCATCGGGTCCCGAAGCATCCGCAAAGCTCCCATCCGAGCCGCCGCCCGACCAGGCATGTCCGCCACCGTGCACCAGCCAATTCTCCGCCACGGCATGGCCTGCGCCATCTTCGTAACGTGTGCGTGTGAACGCCCGGCCGTTGCCTTCACTGGCTTGCGCCGTCGAAGTGTCCTGCCTCCGGGCAGGAGCAGGACCGCCGCCCAGCCATTGGGCAACAAGCTGCTCAGCATTGCGCGAATTCACCGTCATGTCCTGATCACCATGGAAAACGATCAAGGGAATGCTCTTGGACGGCAGCCGTGCGCCGGGCGCGGCCCCATCCTTCATCGCGGCAATCGCGGTGAAGAAATTCTGGGCCGCGCCATAGGGCATCCCAGAATGAATTCCGACGGCGGCGTACAGGTCCGAATAGGTTGCCGCCATGATGGCCGCCATGGCGCCGCCC
>Ga0209330_1000358_pt1 | contig 20624 bp, 18 predicted proteins | sample JacPinW_OM2H0_O3_FD_187969 | JGI IMG/M metagenome (GOLD analysis project Ga0209330, IMG submission 187969) | Forest soil microbial communities from Algoma, Ontario, Canada - Jack Pine, Ontario site 1_JW_OM2H0_O3 (SPAdes) (version 2) | ecosystem: Environmental > Terrestrial > Soil > Boreal...
ATCGCTTCCAGCGCGATAGAGATATCGTGCATCGCTGTGACCATAATCACCGGCACGTCCGGATCTTCGGCGCGCAGCTCGGAAAGCAGCCGTATGCCGTCCATTTCGGGCATCACGATGTCGCTCAATACCAAGTCGAACGAATCATTCCCGAAAGCCTCGAGCGCGATCACCCCATTCGAGCACACCGTGCACTTATAGCCCTGTGCATCGAGCAGGGTCGAAACGACCTCTCGAATCGCCTCTTCGTCGTCCACTACCAGGATTTTTTCGCGGTCCACTATCGGCTCCGAAGCATACCCATCGTAAGTATAAGCTGCGCCACAATCGCGAGTGGACGGCTTGTTTCGTTCGCGTGCTAGTTTGCACAATGCCTGTCTCGCAGCGCAGTTTTCCGCAGATTGCCATCGGCTGAAGACATGCCCAAGAACCGAGGGGAAACCTGTTAATCTTGAACGACATCCAATTTAACTGGCTCCTGTCGTCGAATTCTTCGGAGGTGGAGATGAAGCGGTACGCGGCTTTGTTACTCGCGCTTTCATTCGCTGTCATGGTGGCCGCTCAGCAGGCTGTCTCGCCGAAGATAGCAGCCCCTGCTCCCGCCCCAACGGCGGCGCAAGTTCCTTCAGGCTCCAACCCGGAGTTCTTGAAGGCGGCCGACGAAGTGCTCGCGCAGATGAGCCAGCTTTTGGAACTTCCTATTAAGGAACCGCTCAAAAGGAGCCTCCGCTCCAAACAGGAAATCCGAGAGTACCTGGTTCGCGAAGAAAAAGAAGATAGAAACGACGCAGAGCGCTATGCCGACACAAAAACTCTCGAAGTCTTTGGGCTGATCCCGAAAGATTTTCCCCTCGATTCTTTCATGCTCGACGTTCTCACCGATCAGGTCGCCGGCCTTTACGATCCAAAATCGAAAGAATTTTACATTGCGGACTGGATCCCGGCCGACGAGCAGCGTGAAGTGATGTCGCACGAACTGACCCACGCTTTAGAGGACCAGTCCTTTCACATTGATCCCTGGATCAAGGCTGCCCGGCCGAACGATGACGCCGAACTCGCGCGCCAATCCGTCAGCGAAGGTTCCGCGCTCGCTGCCATGGTGGACTACAGCATGCGAGATCAAAAGATGGGCGTCCGCGATTTGCCCGACGTCACTCTTCTCATCCGCTCCGGCGCCGTCGCTGAAATGGATAAAGATCCTAAGCTTTCCAAGGCTCCAGCCTACATTCGTGACGAGTTGCTTTTCCCCTATCTTGCCGGCACCGGATTTTCCCAGCAGTTCTTGAAAGCTCATTCCGGCTGGCAGGATCTTCACTTGATTTTCGAGAATCCTCCGGTTTCTACCCAGCAAATCATTCACCCGGATCTCTATTTGGCGAATGTGAAACCGGGAGCCGTCACATTGCCTGCCTGGAAAGGTTTGGCGCCGGACGATTGGAAGCTTCTGGAAGAAAACGTGATGGGCGAATTTGGTCTAGGCGAAGTCTTGAAGCAGTTTATTGGACAAGAGCGCGCCGACCGGATTTCTCCGGCATGGAAAGGCGATCGCTACGCCATTTTCGACAGTGGCACGCCCAAGAAAACTTCACTCGTGTTCCGAGTTGCGCTCGACAATCCGGACGATGCCGCGCGCTTTTTCGGCCAGTACAGCGAAGTGCTCGAACTGAAGCACACGGACCGCAAGGAACTCTTTCGCCGTCCCAATTTTTTCCAGTTTCAAACCGACGCCGGCGGAGTCTTCCTCCATTGCGCAGGAACCACTTGCTTAATCGTTGAAAACGCCGGACGCGACACGTTCGATAAAATCAATCACGCAATGGGTTTGCCTGCTGCTCTCGCTCCTACCGATGCCGACAAGATGCCGCAGGCAACTACGCAGTTGCTGCACGTCTACGCTATCGACTCCGGTTTAGGTGACTAGTAAACGGAGTCTCGCGCGACGCAAAAAGCTTCGCCGCAGTCGCAGTTTCTTACCTCAAAATCGCACGGTCAGCTCAATCGTTCAGCGACAGCCCCGCCGAATCAGCTCGGTGAATCACCATCATAGTCTGGTCGTCAGCCTGTCGCGCGCCTGACGAAAAACTATTCACGTCTTTCAGACAAGCCGCCAGCAGTTCTTGCGGCACCCACCCGTGACGCTCGCCCGCGACGCGCATGATTCGCGCCACGCCGTATTCCTCGCCCTTGGTATTCGCCGCTTCCGAAATTCCGTCGGTGTAAAGAACCATGCTGTCTCCAGGCTCCAGAAGCACCCGCTCGATTGTGTACCGGCTTTTTGCAAACATCCCGAGCGGCACGCCCGTCGAGGAAACCTTCCTCACGCCGTCCCTCCCGACGATCAGCGCCGGAAAATGCCCCGCGCTCGAGATCTCAACTTCACCGGACCCGCCCGCACGCCCGCAAATCAGCGTCGCGAACTGGCCTGCAATTGTGCTTTCGCAGAAAACGTGATTCGCTCTCTCCAGCAGCCCGTCGAGTTCCAGCCCCACATCCGAAAGGGTGCGAAACATCGCGTGCAAATGCGACATGAGAAGCGCCGCAGCCACGCCTTTTCCTGCCACATCACCGAAGAGAAAGACCAGCTTCCCATCCCCGTTCGATGGCGAAATCAAGTCGCAGTAATCGCCGCTCACCAGGCCTGCCGGCTTGTATTGGTAGTGAACGCGCCAATCGTTAAATTGCAGATTTGTGTCCGGCAGCAGTCCTCGCTGGATTTTTGCCGCCAACTCCATGTCCCGCTCCAGCGCCCGCTGCTCTCCGCTCGTAAGATGATCGAGACAAAATCGCACAAGCGGATCGGCCAGTAGCCGTTCTTTCTCCACCGTGTCGTTGCAGGTGGGGCAGATGCCGTACGTTCCGTCGTCCATCCTCTGCAACGCCGAATCCACCTCGCTCAGAATTTCCAGAAACGGCGATGCGGGAGCCACCGTCGTCGCAGCTGAAACTATCGATTTCAGCTCTGTGCGCCGCTTTTCAAGTTGCTCGCGCAGGTAAGGATCGGTCACTTCAGGCATGGTCATACTCTCCAGGTCAGAGGTTCTCGCAAGTTTCGCAGCAGTGCTATCCGATTCGGGCACGGGAACTCCTTTCCTTGTCTTTTGTATTCGATTCTCCAGCTTGGGTGGGAGATTCCGAAACTATTGGCTCGAGCTCCAGACGCCCGGCCCTTCGCTCCAGCCTCGCCAGGCGATGCTCGAACCGTTCACGGAGCTTTTGGCAGGCGCCTCTCGCGATCGTGCCCAAGCGCCTCGCTCGTTGAAGCTCGGCAAGAGCGTCGCGGGAGACCACGGCCGCCCGCTGCGGTTCGCGAACATGGCGCTCGTAATAAATCGCCAGTTGTTCGTAAGCTTCAAATCCTTCCTGCGAACTTCCAAGCATCTCTTCCCACAAATCGCGTGCCCGCGAAAAATCCCCTTCACGCTTGGCCATTCGTGCCAATGAACGCCTCGCGACTCTGTCTGTCTCCGGTGGCAGATCATCCGCCGCGAGTGCTTGTTCGTAATGTTTGCGTGCTCGCTTCGCTTCTCCGCGCCTTTCGCATATTCGGGAAAGTCCGAACAGCTCGAATCCGTCCTTTCTATCTCTTTCAGTTTCGGACAGCAGCGCCACGATCCGGCTCGAAAGCGCCGCCAGTCCCCGCAGATCCATTTGATTGTGCAGAAAAATGGAAACCAGCGGTTCAGGCGGCCCTCCGCGCAGAAAATCGAAATATATTTCGGGTATGAATTCCGACGCCACATCCGCTCCGCGATTCCACCCCAGCACGTGACGTTCGAGCTCCTGCAACCGAACCGACCCAATCCGCAGTCGCCACAAGTTCCGGGCGGGATGCAGAAAATCCAAATGTGCGCGAGGCGCAGGCGGCCTCAGCGTTCGCGTCATGCGATAGCGCGTTTCCAGCAACGGCCAGTCAAACGATTTGCCGTTGAACGTCACCAGCACGCAGCGCTCCGCCATTCGATCTGCCAGAGTCACCAGCAGCGCATGCTCCTCGCTGTGGTCGCGCATGAAAAACTGCTCCACTTCGAGCCCGCCCGCGTCCCACCACGCAATCCCCACCATGAACGCATACGTTCCGCTCCCGCCCATGATCCCGGTTGTCTCGGTATCCAGGAAAAGCCATTGCCGCGGGTCTGCGACTTCCTTCGGAGCGTCCGGCATCAGCAGTCCCAGCGCTGACGCATCCATCCTTTCGTCCGCGATTCCGTGGCCCAACGGCGAGCAATCCGTTTTCACGCCGTCTGCCACGTCTGAAAACCATTTCCGCAATGCCAGATGCTCGCCAAATTCATTTCGCAGCGCCGCCGCTCCCAAAAGTTCCGCCAGCCTCTCCGAGCCCTCGGGGAAATTCGGAGAAAACCCGCGCGGTTCCCCAACCGCCCCTTGTTGTTTATCGAAAGATTTTGCTGGCACCGAGTTCGAAGCGCGCGACGCCCCGTTCAGCGGCTTTTGCAGCGCCTTCACTCGCGAAAACCGATCTAGTGTCGTCTTGCTCACGCGCACAGATGCGCCAGAATTTTCAGCGCTGCCTCTTTGGCCCGCTCGCTCTTTTCTCCCACTGGTCCAACGCAAGATGGACATCCTTGCTCGCACGGACAAGCCGCAATCAACTCGCGCGTTCGCCGCAACAGCAAATCATGAACGCGAAATAGCGGCTCGCTAAACCCAATCCCGCCCGGATACGCGTCGTATAGGTACAGATTCGGCTCGAAGAATTCCTTCATCTGCGACGGATCGCTCATCGCCGTCGTGAACTCCTGCCAATCCGTCTGAATTCCGGGACTGGCCGGCCGTTCACCCACAGCAGTTCCCAGGTCTCGCCGGTCGCACATCAGCAGCAGCGCCGCCATCGATTCCAGCGCGTACAGCAAACCAAAAATCCCGCTCTGCCTGTCGGACAGCGCAAACGGCAAGCCCGCGAGCAACTCCCGCTCGAGCGTGATCCAGAACGCCGTCGTGTGCATTTCGTTTTCGGGCAATTCAAGTTTTCCTGCGCCCACATTCTCGTTGGTAAAGAATTTGATCTTCTTGAACCCGACCACTTGTGAACGCACCAGCACGTCGCCGTGCGCGCGTGCCGCGGGGCCTGCGATGCTTTCCTCCTCGGCAATTTCCAGCACGCGCACTTGCGTGTAGCGAATCGCGTCGGTGAAGTAATCCACATTCACGCGCTTCACATATGCTTTGCGTTGCTCGAAATCGAGCCGTTCGACGTGATACTGCTGTCCCTGGTGAATGTAGATGGCTTTCGGATGCACCGTCGTCAGCGCCGAAGAAAAATCAACCTCGCCAATCACTTCAGGCTCGCCGTCACTTTCTCCGCTGGCATCGCTTTTGCCCGTCACATCGATAATCACAAAATTATCCGACGTCACCGACCGCAAGCTCACCGTGTCTGCCGGATATGCCTGCTGCACCCAATGCCAGTTCCCGCCGCTGCGGTGGAGATACCCCGCCTCCGCCAAGCGCTCGCACAGTTGCTCCAAATCCACGCTGCCGATCCGCTCGTTCGGCGAAAGTGGCAATTCAAACGCCGCGCACTTCAGATGGTTGATAAGAATTTCAAGATTGTCCGGCTGAACGTACGCGTGCTCCGGCGAGCGCCCAAAAAAATAATCTGGGTGCTGTACGATGAATTGATCCAGCGGCGCGGACGACGCCACCAGCACCGCGCACGACGTCCCGCTTCGCCTCCCCGCGCGCCCCGCGCGTTGCCATGTGGAAGCAATCGAGCCCGCATACCCCGCCATAACCGCTGCGTCTAGCGACCCAATATCGATTCCCAGTTCGAGCGCATTCGTCGCCACAACTCCGCGCACTCGTCCCTCCCGCAGGCCGCGTTCGATTTCGCGCCGCTCGCCCGGCAAATATCCGCCGCGATATCCGCGCACGGGCTCAGGCTGTCCCGGTTGAGGCCGGTTGGCCTGCTGCAAATAGGTAAGCAGCACTTCGGTGTGCAGCCGGCTGTTTGCAAAAACAATTGTCTGTAATTTCCGCGCAAGAAGTTCCTTGGCCACCCGCGTGGTCTCGTTCAAATAGCTTCGCCGAATGCCGAGATTTCGATTGACCATCGGCGGGTTGTAAAAAACAAAAAGCTTCTCCGCCGCCGGCGCACCATTTTCCTCCACCACTTCCACTTCGCGCTCTATGAGCCGTGCCGCCAGCTCGCCCGGATTCGCGATCGTCGCGGAACAGCAAATAAATTGCGGCCTCGACCCATAAAATTCCGCGATCCGCGCAAGACGCCTCAGCACGTTTGCCAGATGGCTTCCGAACACGCCGCGATAAGTGTGCAGCTCGTCCAGCACAACGTACTTCAAATTCTCAAACACGCGCGTCCATTTCGTATGGTGCGGCAGAATCCCGGTGTGCAGCATGTCGGGATTCGTCAAAATCACGTGCCCGCGCTCGCGGACTACTTTGCGCGCATCGCTCGGTGTGTCGCCGTCGTATGTGAATACGCCGAAGCAATCATCCAGTCGTGTCGCTAAATCATGCAATTCGGCTAGTTGATCTTGCGCCAGCGCCTTGGTAGGGAAGAGGTATAACGCGCGAGTATCGCCGTCCTCCAGAATCTTGTTCAGCACCGGTAAGTTGTAGCAAAGCGTTTTCCCAGACGCGGTTGGCGTCACAACCACAAAGTTCTTGCCCTTTCGAGCTAGCTCCGCCGCCGCACCCTGATGCGAAAAAAGCTGTTCGATCCCTTTTCCCCGGTACGCCGCAACCAGCTCCGGGCGCACCCAGTCAGGTATCGCCACGAATTTCGCATCGCGAGCAGGGATGTGCCTCACTGCCGTCAGAACTTCATCCGCTCTATATCGCCCCGCCAAAGCGCTCAGAGCCTCCTGCACGGTGTCGATCGTTGTGCGAGAGTATCGCGCCGGGACAGCTTCGCCAGCCGGCTGCAACGCTAGCCCCGGCCCAGATCCTAATGTGCTCATCGCCCCTCCCCGGTGCGAACATAATCGCCCTTTGCTGTCATATCGCCCAATCCCGCTTAAGCAGCGCCGGCTTGTCCTGAGCTCAGTCGAAGCGCGTCCCCGCTGGCTCCTCAGACTTGCCCCAAAGCATGGTTTTCGCAGGCTTCCGCCAGTCTTAGCCTATTCGCTTTTTGTTCGCTTAACCTAACACAGTTCCGCTGAGCAGCACAACTCTTCTCTGACGGTCGTTCGTAAAGAGGAAATCGTGTCTATGACTCAAACCAAGGCTTCGCGCCGTCCTCTGTTGTCCCAATCTCCTTGACACATGGGGCTAAGTGCCGCTATAGAAGATGCATGGCTCACTCATACTTAATTTTCGATTTTGGCAATAATGAAGAAGCAGCTCAACAGGCTCGTCACAAAGTGGAAAGCTGGAAGCAAGGTTTTCGTCTCGGCAACAAAATTTCTCTTAAATTTGAACGCGAAGAAGCCGAAGACGAAACCGGCGCAGCCGCGAAACACGAGGGGGGAGAAGTGAAGGGCGCCGGAAAGAAAAGGCCTTCTGGAAAAAGGGCGAAAGATTCCGCAGAGGAAAAAGAAGAAGATAACGCCAATGTCCGCGTCTTCGTCCGGCTCGATTTCTCCGACCATGAGAAGCTTTCTCTTCAGCGCTGGCTCGATCGCATTCCCACCGAAGAGCCGTTCAAGTCCGTGGAAACTACTGTGATTCGACAGGGTGACCCGGAGTTCGTAGAGACGACCGAGCTATTCGAGACCTTAGGCTAAACAGACTATATCTGTAGTAGCTGCGTGGAGGCGCCGCCACCGGCTAACATGATGGGAGTCTGCCCCTTAGGATTTTATTCTAGAATGATGACTCGCCTCTACCTGTTGAAAACCGCTGAAAAACACGGATATCCTCCGGATTTAGGGCTCGATGCCGCTAAAATACCGTAAATACAGTAGGTTGCGTGGCCATGAAAATGGCGCGTCCCACAAGACTGGGTAAGACGCGCCAGCCCGGTACTCCTCGCCTCTCCTCAAAATAAGTCTTTAATTAACATAACGTTATGAGAAAGGTTATCAGTCCGGCAATCAACCCTTGAGCTTTTGCCCGCCTTGGGGTACTATATCCAGGTAATTTCGTGCAACCTACATTTGCTTCGCGCATCAAACCAACTATGAGCGAAAAAGTCAAAGGCCGGGGACGTTTAGTTCCGGCGCAAGCAACAGGTGTGGAATACAAGGTGGAGTTCGGAATTAATATGGCACCCGAGACGTCGCAATACGGCCGGGGCTTGAAGCCGACCCGTTGGGCAAAGTGCTCCGTTCGGTCGGCCCACGCACAGGTATTTCCGGATGGAACGTACTTCCTGCATGCGGACGACGGTCGAGTGCATCAACTGAAAGCCATCGGCGGCAAGTGGCACTGTCTCGCCTTGGCTGCCTAACTCTTTTTCGCGACGGACGCGAAAGCCTGCTTTTGCCTCCGTCGCGCCGCGGTACCCTACTAGTCCTCACGCTGCAAATATCTACTCCCTCGCGATAAGTTTGCTCATGATGGCGCGCCTTGGCGATCGTCTACATTTTCAGCCGAGGATAGCGGCATTGTGACTTCGATCACTGTCCCGCTTTCATCTGAGTAGATCTCGAACTCCCCGTCCTGTTCCGCCACGCGTTCTCGCATCCCGGCTAGTCCCACGCCAACGTGCGTTCCATCATGCAGAAAATGTTCCAGCGTCTCGCTCGGAATTCCTTTGCCGCGGTCACGAACGCGAAGCACGGCGCGATCCTTCAGCGTGTGCAGCGAAACCTCAGCGTGGGTACTCTTGGCGTGGCGATGAATATTGGTTAGAGACTCCTGCAGCACGCGGAACAAAGCAAGCTCCATCTCACGCGGCATACGGGTGGCGCTATCGGGAATGTCTGCCGAAACCTCAATTCCACTGCGCTTTGCGAACCCTTCCAGATACCAGCGCGCAGCCGACGCGATTCCGATGTCGTCCAGAAGCGGCGGGTGCAGCAGGTAAGAGATGGTACGAGCCTCCGCCAGCGACTCGTCGATTAAGCTAAGGCAATCGGCGATCACACTATCGTCCGGACGCGAGTTCGCCAGATTCGAGAGCGCCAGCTTGGCCGCTACAAGATTCTGCCCCAGCCCGTCGTGAAGTTCCCGCGAAAGGCGTCTACGTTCTTCGTCCTGAAGGCGTAGCACCCGCGCGCTCAACCTGTGCGCGCTAGCCTCCGCGTTTTCCCGCGCGCCAAGCTCTTCGCGGAGCAAATGATAATGAATCCAGAAGAAGGCTACCGCCGTTACGAACGCCCCCCCCACGATAAACAGAAAAACCGCGAAGAGCGTTTTAGATCGCCTCGTGCGCTGCTGCAGAAGCCTCTCCTCTTCTCGCTCCATTTGCTGCATCACATTGTCGATATCCTGAGCGGCGGCTGCACTATCCCGCGTCAAAAGGGCCTGCTTAGCGTCGTCGACATGTCCCGTCCTGCGCAACTCTAAGGCTGCCCTCAAAACCGCTATTCTTCGGTCCACTAGCTTTTCGAGCTGAGCGCATGATTCCTGCTGTCTCGGATTGTCTTCTGTTAACTGGTGAATTGTCCGCAAATCGGCCGCCACTTGGTTGTTCGCTGAATCAAAACTCACCAGGTAGGATTCATCACCGGAGGTCACGTAGCCTAGCCGTGCCCGTGCCGCTTCAGAGAGGACGAAATCAACATGGCCCACGGTCAACTGCACTTGGTAGGTGTGTACCACCCACTCTGTGCTGTTTGTTAAACGCGCGACGGTAATAGCCGCCGCAACACTGCCGATTAACACCAAAGCTACGGCTGAGACGAAGGCCAGTCTCGCGCGATTCCGAGGTAGCATATCAGGCCTTCACTCGCATGACTCCGATTCTGTTGTCATAGCTGAAACCGAAAACTATAGCACGGCGAGCGGCGGGACGAACTCAACGCAAGGAATAGCCAGTGAATGGGCTGGCGGCTAAGGGCGGCTTCCAGTGCGGTCAAACTGCAAAGGCCCGCAAAGGACCACCGTGTGCAGTCACTCCCAAAGGGACAAAGCCGCCATCCACATTGGTATTCAGTCAAGCGGAGCATAAACGTTTACATACGGACTACCATCCGGTAAAACCTGTAGCGAAGTCTTTTCCTTATCTCCCATTCAATTTCACAGTTTCGAGTAATTGTCGAACTTCGCGTTAAGTCCTGAGTTTGCACCCAACAGCAGCATCCACTTAAATCGCAACCAGCTTGTTCCAACAGGCGTCAAATTATATGGCAGAGAAAAGTAAGTCAGATAGAGAACCTGCCGGGAAGAAGGTCGGCACATGAATCACATTTCGTCCATCGATCATTCAGATTTGCTTGATAAAGCAGCGCCAGCGGCTCACAAAGAACTCGAAATTCATCTTGATAGTCACGCGCCTCGTCTGAATCCCAGTTTGAATGCAGTTCAACTACGTGCTTGCAGGATTCATTTCCAACATGGCGGAGTTTGCGGAGGCTACACTCTGGACGACTGGCTTGAGGCAGAGCACGAACTAGAGTATGAGAACCAGTCAACCGGCCAGAATAAACGCGTCCAATAACGGTTCGGCTACGGAACGGCGCGGCGGATTGTTGACTCACAATATCTTGTAGATCACTGCACGCTCGCGTCAAATACTCCCGTCTCAACTTTTCCCGCGCGCTTCACCTGCACGAAAATCCGGTAATCTCCGGGCTTGGGAAATCCGTAAGGGAAACTTACTTCTGCGGGCATCGGTCCGGACGCCGGTGCCATTGCCGTCATGCCTTGCATTGAAGCCCCGTCTCCCATCAGCCCCGCTTGCGCCATTTCTAGAGAAGCCATCGGTACCGACCCCGCCGGGTGCACATGCGCAAACACGCTCAAGTCTGAGCGCACAAATTCCGCGTGCCCGGCCATGCCCATGTACGGCTCCAGGTCTTGCACCGGCTTTCCGTCTTTATCCTGCACGCTAAACTTGAAATCCATCGCCGTAGTAGCCTTCAGCGGTCCCGGTCCGCGTTCCCAAATCATCCGACCGCCGTCGGGAAGCTGCGCAACGGTGTCATCTTTCCCCGGCGTCGAGGAAATCGCCTCCCCAGACCACGTCGAGTCGTCACCGCCCAGAGGCTTACCATTTATTTCCGGCAGATCAACAGCTCCCACCAGCGTCCACGGAAATCCCCGTGAGTCCACCACGTCCGCGAAAACCTGATAGTGTCCCGACGGCATTGTCGGCAAATCATCCGCAAACGCGCCGCCTTCGGCTAGTGTTGGATGAAGATGCCACATCCGATTCATCCCCGGCATTTCGATCAGAAACAAATGCATCAAGTGGTTGTGGTCGGGAACCACTTCTCCCATGTTGATTCTCTCCGACCATTTCGGATTCTGCCCTCTCGCCCGAATAATTAGACGCTTCCCGTCCTCCAGCGTGGTCTCTGCTGTCGGCGGCTTGTAAAAATTCACGCGCCCCTGATAATCCGAATCCTCGAGCCTCCACCACGATTTCCCTAGATAAAGAAGTCCGGCCACCACAATAATCGTAACCACCATCACGATCCGGGCTCTGCGCGCGTTGGAAGGTCCAGGGAGTTCGCCGCGCTCCAGACTTGCTTCCCGCGCGCCCGCTCCTGCAATCGAAATCACTCCTATGCCCAGCACTAACAGCATCACCACCATCAATCCCGCCAGCGGTTTCTCCATCGGGAATGTGCGCTGCGCAAATGAAGCTACCGGGACCGACAGCTCTCCTTTGCCCTTCGCTCCATCCACCATCACGCGAACCTGCAGCGCCCCAAATTCCATCAGCCAAAGGCTGCCGGTAAAAAATTGCGGATCGTCCTTGGAAACCTTGGCAAGATCAGGCGTGGGCGGCAGGTTCGAACCCGGCCCGTTCAGCCGCAGCGGAACGATTTGCACCGAATTCACGTCGCCGTTTTCGCATCGCACTTGAATCTCTGCCACACCCGGTATCACCTGCGGCATTCGTACGGTCACGAACAGGTGATAAGGCCCCGCATCACCCTCGTAAAAAACATCCGGGCTGCCTACGTGCGCGAGCACAGGAATCGCGGCGACTAACAAAATAACCGCTGCAACGCACATCCGCCGCCGGAGTTCCTTCTTCATCGTCGAATCCGCCGCATCCATTCACCCCACGCCATCCCGAGGCGCACCATCAAGACTGATACCACCAGCGCTATAGCCATCTTCAGCCAGAATTGTCCGGGCGTGTGCTCGGTGTGAACAAAGACGTTGCGCACCCACGCAGATGTAGACGGAATAAAATATGGATAGTTTGTCGTTTCAAAAATTCTATTCCGCGACGGGGGGGACATCAGAAAATCAGCAAATGGCCACTGCACCGCGATAAAACTTACCAGGAACGCAGCCCCCAACGTGGCCGCCTGCTTCCATCGGCTCCACATCGTAGTATGCTGGCGCAGCAGATCAAAAACGATCGCCGGAACGATCAGCAGCATCGGAAAATCCGGCGGCACCAGATGCGTCACGTTCTGATACACCGGTCCCAACTTCGGTACAGCTGGAAACATCGGAAAGATCCACGTAAAACAAAGATGCATCGCCGTGTACATGGCCGTCATAATCGTCGCTGCCCACTTATTTCTCGAAACCCACGCCACCGTTGCTATCCAAATCGGCGCCGCAAACATCACCACCAGGTAAAACTTCGCGCCGTGCATCAGTACGCGATTCGTAAGCTCCTGCATGATCCCTACCGTCATGCCCATTAGAAAAACAACGCTCAGAAATAACAGCCTCTCTAGCTTGCGGTAATAAGCTCCTTCCGCTCGATTCATTTCCGCCAGCACCAGCACTAGCGCGCCAAAACGGATTCCCGTCATTCCCAGCGCAAGCAGCACGTGCGGCGGGCTCAGAATCTTCACGTCCAGCCCGTAGGAGTTGTGCCACCAATTGTCAAACGGTCCCGCGGCGATCATCGCGACCGCGCCCCACGCGCAGATGAACGCGCCCAGCGGTCCTCGGAAGCCCCACATCGAAATGGAAACATCGCGCAGCCGCGAGTCTTTCTGGAACGTGGTGGAGAGTATTAAATATCCGCACGCAATCCCGGCCAGCACCCCGGACAAATAAATCATCATGTGTGCCGGCGTCCAGAATGTGTCGCGCCCGACCGTCTCGTGCCACGAGATATCCCAAGCGCTTCCAACCACGGCCGACAGCACCGACAGCATGCAGCACCATATGTACCAGGGAATCGACGCTGTCTCGGCATACGCTCTCTCGATGCTTCGAGCTTGAATCGGTGGTTGCAGCGAAATCGTTCCAGCCATTTGTCTCACCCCGCTTCGGCCATTTTACACTAGGAACCATCTGGCAGTATCACCGACCCACTTCATCGCAACGAGTTCCTTTGAAAGTGACGGAGAGTTGCGTTAAAAGTACGTGATGACTTCGGATGGGTCTCGGCCCAATTTTACTGGCATCTGGAAGGTGAATTGTGAAAGGAGCACCCTGCGTGGCGCGGTACCGAAGCAAGTCCTGATGAAAATCGAGCATCGCGAACCGGCGCTGATTCAGCAAATTCTCTTCACAGATGCGAACGGTACCGAGCATCGGCAGACTCTCACTTGTCAAATCGGCGCTGAAACGCCCAACTTAATTGGCGGAGCTACGCTGCGGAGTTGCGCTCAATGGCAAGGAGCGGAGCTTGTGATTGAGTCTCGGATGACAACGCCTGACCGCGAGTCTCATTTCAAAGACCACTGGTCGCTGTCCAACGATGGCCAAACGCTCACGATGGCGCATCGTGATGACGATCTTGCTGGCCAGGTCTCTGTTCTTGAAAAAACCCCCGAAACAGACACGATTAGGTTTTGCGAATATTAAGAATCAGAATAAGCAGGGAATTAGATCGGCGCTGAATTGAGACTTCTACGAAGCCTTTTCCTGCGCGTACACCAAATATTCCGAGTACGGCCCCTTGAAGTCCTCAACCTTGCCGCCGGCCACAAAATGCCAAATCCGCGTAGCCACTTCGTCGATCACGTCGTAGTCGTGAGTCACCAGTAGTACCGTGCCGTCATATTTCTGCAACGCGATATTCAGCGCGTTGATCGACTCCAAATCCAAATGGTTCGTCGGCTCGTCGAGCACCAGCACGTTCGGCCTTTGCAGCATTAGCCTGCAAAAAATCAGACGCGCCGACTCGCCTCCCGAAAGCGCCTTCGTAGGTTTCAGCGCATCATCGCCGCTGAAGAGCATCTGCCCTAACACTCCACGCAGTTCTTCTTGCGTTGCTTGTGGTTTAAATTGGTGCAGCCACTCCACCGCTGTCGTACCTTTCACGATGGAATCGCTGTGGTCCTGCGCGAAATATCCCACCGCAACGTTGTGTCCCCACGCGACCGTCCCGCCATCGACGGGGAATTGCCGATCCACATCGTCAATGTATCCCGTCGCGTTGCGCACCAGCGATTTCAGCAGCGTAGTCTTGCCCGCGCCGTTGCGCCCCGTCAGTGCGATTTTTTCTCCACGCGCCACGCTCGCCGAAAACGGCAGAATCACCTTCACTCCGTCATACGATTTCGCCACGCTCTTGATCTCCAGCGGATGCCGCCCAGAATGCTGGTCCATCTGAAAACGAATATACGGCCGCGCGATATTCGACCGCGCTAGTTCCGTGGTCTGCAAGCGCTCTACTTCTTTCTTCCGCGAAGTAGCTTGCGCCGAACGCGTGCCCGCCGAAAACCGCGCGATGAAATCGTTCAATTGCTGGATTTTCTTTTCCCGCTGCGCGTTCTCCGATTCGATGCGCGAGCGGATCGACGTCTTCGCCACCACCATATCGTCGTATCCGCCGTTGTACATAATCACCGTTTGATAATCGATATCCGCCGTATGCGTGCAAACGCTGTTCAAAAAGTGTCGGTCGTGCGAAATCACGATCAGCACGCCTTCGTACTCGCACAAATAATCCTGCAGCCAGTGAACTGAATCCAAATCCAGGTGGTTGGTCGGCTCGTCCAGCAGCAACGCCGGCGGGCTTCCGAACAAAGCCTGCGCCAGCAGCACGCGAACTTTCTGTCCGCCTTGCAGCTCGCCCATTTTTCGCTCGTGGAGCGAATCATCCACGTCCAGCCCGTCCAGTAGCACCCCCGCGTCCGCTTCCGCAGTGTAGCCGCCTTCTTCCCCGACAATTCCTTCCAGTTCCGCGAGCCGCATTCCATCTTTGTCCGTCAACTGATCGTGCGGCTTCTCGTACAGCGCATCGCGCTCCTGCAACGCCTTCCACAGCGCCTTATTCCCCATGATCACCGTATCGATCACGCGAAATTCATCGAACGCGAACTGGTCCTGACTCAAAATTCCCAGCTTTTTTGGTCGCGTAACGTCGCCCTTGGAAGGTTCTATCTCGCCCGTGAGGATTTTCATCAGCGTGGTTTTGCCCGCGCCGTTCGGCCCACTGATCGCGTAGCGCCGCCCGGTCAAAAACGCGCATGTAACGTCCTCGAACAGTATTCGGGGACCGAAGCGCATCGAGATGTTGTTAACGGAGAGCAAGAAGACTCAATTGTACCACAGCCGCATCCGCTCAGCCGCCCACGGATAACCCCTAATTTACCCACTCGCGCTGGCGCTTCATTCTTTTAGTTTTTTCGAGATAATGCTGTGCTCGTCTCAACGTGGCCTCTGCCTCTGCTATGGCTACGGGTACCCTCTTGCATAAATATCGGTCTGCCGCCAGTTTCAAAACTGGACTGTCCTCGATGAGCGCTTCCAACTCGTCTTCAAATCTCTTGCGTCTGCGTGGTGTTAAGGGCTTGTCCAAGCGTATTCGAAGCGAATCTAAGGCCGCTTTTTCGGCCGAGTCCGTAGCGCTCAGCTCTTGCTGGACTCCGTCCAGGAGTTCCTCCCAGAAAGCTCTCCATTCCGCGATTCTCATCGAGGTAGCAATCTTAAAGGGAAGCCTTCAGCACGAGCAACCTGAATGAGACTTTCAAGCTGCCTAATTCGTATAGCAACTAGCACTGCCTGCTCTCCGGGATCCTCGCATCGCGCGTTCCTCTCGGAGGCGCGGTCGGAGGGGAAGATGAAGCCGAAGACAATCTATCTTATCCTGTGTTTTTTCGGCCTGATCCTGACTTATTGGCAGTTTGTCCCATGGGTCGCGCAGAACGGCCTGAATATGTCTCTGTTCTTCCATCAGCTCTTCGCCAACCGCATCAGCGCATTTTTCGGCATGGATGTATTCGTCTCAGCCGCAGCGCTTTTGGTCTTTATGCGAACGGAAGGATCCAGGCTCGATATTCCCAGCCGCTGGTTGTCCGTCATGGCGCTGGTACTCGTAGGCGTTTCGCTCGCCCTGCCGCTGTTTCTCTATCTACGCGAACGAAAACTCGATCACCTCAAGCCAACTCTAGCGACAGAAGCGGCGCGGTAGGCTCCATCGGCTCCCTCATTTTTCAGAGCTTACAGCACTTACGGCATGGTGACGGCCATCCAAAATCCGCAAAAAAAGCCCGTTTCATTTCGACTTCGATGATCAAGAAGGTCTGCAAATTGTCCAAACTGAGACACCACGTCAACACCGCGTTCACAACTGATCCATAGAATTACCACCGCGGCTACAGTGATTAACGTATGGCAGCTGGCTTCCCCGGCAGGCAAAATGCCTAACGTTTCATTTGAAGTTAAATCATGAAAGCGCGGGTTAAAAATTAAAGATGACGGCCCCTTACCAAATTTTCAGAAAACTGCCCGATAACAAATTTATCTGGATCGAGAATATCGAAGACCTTCAGGAAGCTCGTGGACGCCTCGATTTCCTGAGCACTGTTTCTGACGCCGACTACGTCCTTTTCGACCCACGCCAGCGAACCGTTGTTCCCACTCACGAAATCGGCGCGGCATAACTCGTCGAGCATGTGCTAAGTTTTATCTAGGCACTTCCTGCTCCGCATCATAGACGTACTGAATATAGACTTGCGGCGCGGACTTTGCTCCGCCGTACGCACTCGCATCAATTCGCACCGTTTCGTATAGCTGCTGGCCGTTAGGCGCCAAATCGAACGTCCGCGAAAATTTCCCGCCATGCGGAGTTCTCTCATCTGTCACCAGGCTTCTTCCATCCCACTTAGCCGCAATCTCCTGGTACGTGTCGTCACTTGATTTTGCTATTTTTCGCCCATCCGTAAGAAAAACCTTCTTGCGCGCAGTGTCGTCAGTCAAATCCACTTCGACGCCCTTTGGATCTTTCTGCACTATGTTCAACGTCTCCGGCGGATCGGTCAATTCCCGCATGGTCCCGGGGTCCATATCACTTGGCTGGTTTGGCCCTCCGCGACGTCCGCCGCCCCCGTTTCCTCCTCCGCCCTGTCCTGGATAGGGATTACCGCCTCCCTGACCCGGGTAAGGATTGCCTCCGCCTCCCATACGCGGGTTGCCCCCGTTTCCTCCGTTCCCGCCATTTCCTTGGCTCTTCGACTGTGCTTGCTGCACCTTCTTGCGCCCATCGTCGCTGTCGTCAACATTCAGCTTCCACGCCCCCGCAATACTCGTTCGAGGCGGGATCGGCTTGCTGCTTGCGGATGCCTCCGGCGAACGCGACGCCGCAGGCTCCAGCGGTTCCAACTGCGGCGGCGGAGCCGGCAATGGCCCCGGCGTTTCTTGCGCCCGCAAAAGCCCCGGAGCCGCCAGGCTGGCCGCTCCAAGCATGCAGATCAAACTCGCGACTATCGTCATTCTGTTTCTCATCGTCATCCTCACTCGCATTCTAACGCCGCCCAAGCGGTGTATGCCGTCGCTATCTGTGCCCTCGCGCTAAACTCGCCGCGCGCTCCGCGCTGTCTTCACACAAATAAATCTTATCGTGCACGTCTCGGCTCATCCTAACGCCTGTGCACGCTCGATCCTGTCCTATTTTTCGATGCGCGAATCTACCCGCAAGATGTCAACCCACTCTTCAGTTCCGAAGTGTTCTAATTTACCTCGCGAGTGTTCGACGCCGCACTTCTTCAGCGCGTCGACGGTTGTGCGGCTCTCCAATCCGGTGTATACCCGCTCGCTTCATCGCCCGTGGTCATCTTCGGTCGTCTCACACCTGTCACCGCGATCGCGGTCAGCATCAACACAATCGGATCGATCGGATGCCTGTAACGCAGCGAAGCATGCGTCACGTAATACACCAGCGGCACGATCACGGCGAACAGCGCCACCGGAAACACATACGCACTTCGCGCACGCCACAGAACCACAATTCCAATCGCGCTGCCGATCGCCGTCAAGAAGTTCAACGCAAAGATCGCTCGAATCCAGGCTGAATCGGCCTTCTCAAAATCCTCCACCGGACGAAACGACCCAATCCAAAAAGACATGAACCTCCATCGCGTGAGCCGCACTTCCAACCGCTTGTGCGTCTGCATGAACTCGCTCGCAAGCCTCCATTTCTCCTGCATAAACGCTGTCTCGCCAAGCTGCCCATATCGCCGCGCTTCTTCGTAACGCGTCACGCGCGCATTGACGTTCGGCGAGCGGTCGTCGAACACTTCGTTGTTCCCAATCCACAGTTCAAACGGAAAGTTTGACCGCAGCGGAATGAATCTGTGGAACTCCGCGTAGTTCCGCACCGTCCACGGGACGCAGCACAAAATCGCAATCCCCAGCGCCGTCGCAGCTCTCGCGAATTGTCCGCGTCCACCCGCCTCGCGCATCGCGCGATACACCGCCCAACCCAAAAGAAATGGCAACGCCCCAGCCAGCGCCGGATTTGTCAGCAGCGTAAATCCCCACAAGAATCCGTACGCGCACCAGTCGCGCATCCGTCGCGATTCGCTCAGCGCCATCGTCGCCCACAAAATCCCCGCAGCTAGCAGCGCCGTCAGAGACGTATCCCAAATCCACTGGAACGGAATCACGATCGCGTTGGGAAACACCGCCCACAGCCACGCCGCCACGCTCGCCGCTCCCATCCCCGCGATTCGCCTCCCAGCAAAATAAATCGGCACGCAAGTCGCCGCCGAAAAAATTATGTTCAACGCCGCCGCCGCATAAAACGCATGCAGCGTAAACACTCCGAACACGCAAAAAATCCCCGCCAGCATCAGCGGATACATCGGCGCAAGCCACGCTGTAGGCCCAGTGTCGCTTCGCATCGGCGAGCTGTAGCCCTTGCCCGTCGCAAGCGCCATCGCAATGTTCCCCGTCTCCTGCTCGAATGGGACAGACGCGAGCGCACGCGCCGAAATCTCGCGCACCTGCACGTATGCATACCCCACGCGACACACAATCGCCACCGCCACAATCAACCACAGCGATCCCGCCGCCGCGATAATCCTGCGCTTCTCCAACTTCACTCCTCCCTCGCGCGCGTTTCTTCCTCTCATTGAACGGGGCAGCGATCAAGCAGTTGCTTTTGAGGGCGCCGCACTCTTCGCTTTTTGAAGGGTGCGGGTTTTGACGTTACCCTCCTGAAAAGCAACTCCGCAAATTATCCGCATTATGTGCCAAATTGAACAGACTCCTCGCCCACGCTTGGTTCAAACTGAACTCCACTGCGATCCTGACTCCGAGGATCCTGCATCGACAGGAGGCTACAATGTTTGGATACGGTCTAATCGGAACTCTACTGATTATCTGTCTAATCGTTTGGCTTGTACGAAGAGCCTAACCTCATTTCCTCACTGTCGCGCTGCCCAGTAACCTTTGCCAGATAGTCATGCGTCCACTTGCCGTGGACGGTGCAGCTCACCTAGGTGCGTACCTTTCAAGAAATCCTCGCGCCAAAAATTCCTGCAGCCCAACACGCCCGCGACTAAACGCCTCCACCGACTCCGCAGAGATGCGGGAACTTTTTCGTTCTCTTTCCGGAATTACATCTGTAAGTCGAAAGTGAATCTTAAATCGAGCGTGCGGAAAGGACGCCCGATATGCGATGGCGCGCGCCCGATGGACGATTGACACGCGCCGCACCGAACAGGAGAGAGGTGACCCACATGAAAAAGATAGCCATAGTAGCAGTATTAATTTGCATGTTTGCATCGCCAGCCCTTTTCGCACAAACAGCAGAAAGCACGCCCGATGCGCCGAGTTCTTCGACGCGCGCGACGCACATGGTCCAGCACCGCGTCAATTATTTGACCACCGTGTTGTCGCTTACTACCGCGCAGCAAGCTCAGGTGACGACTATTCTCAACAACGCTATGGCAAGTCACTCCAACGTGTCGGCTAGCATGAAGACCGCGCACACCAACTTGCAAAATGCGATTCATTCCAACGACGCGGCCGCCATGGAGCAAGCAGCCAACTCACTCGGCGCCATGAGCGCACAGAAAGCCCTCGCGCGTGCCAAGATCGAAGCTGCCATCTATCAGACGCTCACGCCTGAACAGCAAGCCAAAATGGCCCAGCTCGAAAGCCAAGGCGGTCACCGCGGCAAGCACGGCTTCTAGTCAGCCCTGTTAGCCGCTCGTCCAACAATCACAGGGGCGGTCCCCGAACCGCCCCCTTTCATTACCGCTGCTTCTAACTTTCATCTCTAAAAGCGCGACTCTCAGGCGAGCGAGATCGGCTCCGCCTTAGGTTTAAATGTAGCGCCAGGGCCTTTAGCCCGGCAGCCTTTGCTTTATATTTTTCATCCCGCCTGCCAGAAGGCAGGCGCGGCACCTTTGCTTCCGACTTGGAATCTGCCACTGTTC
>Ga0209330_1000359_pt1 | contig 20560 bp, 17 predicted proteins | sample JacPinW_OM2H0_O3_FD_187969 | JGI IMG/M metagenome (GOLD analysis project Ga0209330, IMG submission 187969) | Forest soil microbial communities from Algoma, Ontario, Canada - Jack Pine, Ontario site 1_JW_OM2H0_O3 (SPAdes) (version 2) | ecosystem: Environmental > Terrestrial > Soil > Boreal...
TGAGGTCATGCACGGCGCGGTACAGGTAGGATACGAGGCACGTGGCATCCGCGCCAGCGTGGTTGGGCTGCCAACAGTTTCAGTGGTTGAAGCGGCCCACCTCAGCAGGACCAGGATTCCATGCCCCGACGCGTTTTCCTTCATAAAAGCAACTTGGCTACCATCGCGTGACAATACGGGAGAGGTCACGATCGTGCCGTTGCCGGTGTTATACGCCCAGTACACGGAAGGCAGCGTATCCACAGCGGTGACTGCATTGTCGATCAGGGTGACCGCCCCGGTCAGGGCAATCGTCCTACCCGCAACCGAAGCACCACCGTCCAGCGTGATCGAGGCAGACGCGACGATGTTCCCGGCCGCAACGGCGTTTGCCTCCAGGGTGGCGGAGCTACCCACCAGCCAAATCACGTTGCCGGCCGTCGCTCCACCGGAGAGCACTACGGTGCCCCCGATGTCGAGCGTGCTGCCGATCTGGAAGATGTAAGTTCCGCTGCCACTAAGGGTCACAGTTGCCCCCGCACTCAAGGAGAGGGTAGGGTCGGCGCCAGTCTTGTACAATCCGGGACCGAAAGTCAGTCCGTCCAGAGCGGACGAAATGAGTGTCGCGCCGGTCCGCGCCTGATACGAGTTGAAGGCGGTAGTGGCGTCGGCCTGCGCCTGGGCAGCCACCGGGGTCCCGAGTTCCTCGACCGCAGGAGGCGTAAGAACGCCGGGCGGCCCAAAGCCAGTGAGGCTGGTGCCTGGAGAGATACCGATGTTGCCCCCGGTGACCACGGAGTTGCCCGCGTTCGTCACGGTAGAGGCACCGAGAATGGCGAAGTTGGCGGCCGTCCCTAGGTGAATGCCGTTACAGCCGGAATAGAGATTGTCGTAAGCCACGATGTTGGCCTGTGTGCTCGAACCTGCAAGGCCAGTTCCGTAGACGACGTAATCCGGCTGAGCTGCACCGGCACAGTAGGCAGTCGTACTCGAAAACGAGAACTTCGCGGGAAAATTCCCGGCGCCGACGCTCGCGCTGCTGCCCATATCCTGCGACCAATCGCGTCGGGGCTCCGGATTCTTGCGCCGGAGCGCGGCGTTTGCACCGAGGTTCGACGGGGAAGCCAAAGCACGACTCGCCGCTTCGAGCGACCTGCCCGGCGAGTGGCGCAAGATTTGCTGCTCATAGCGAGGATCCTGCTGCACCCTCCTGGCCCGTTCCGCGGTGGCCGGCTTAGAGAAATAAACGTGGTGTTGGCTCCAATCGCTGAAGGCAGGCCCGTCAGGCTTAGAGTCCGGGGACACCTGACCCAGTAGTAGAGCCGGAGAAGCGATTAGCGCTCCGAGAATTGAGCTGCCCAACCACAGTAAATGTCGCTGGTTTCTTCTCATTGTTTCTCCCCGAGGATCGCGGGCGCGGGCCACAACCAGAACTGCAGCAGTTGACGCCAGACTCTCGGCCCGTCTGCACTTGGACTCTTGGCTGGCTTCTAGGAAGTTTCATAATACACCCACTTGGTTCTGAGGACGTCCGAGGATGCTTTATCAGCCAGATTTCCACAAATATTTCCAAGCGGCGTGCGTACTTCCATGTCCCTCGACCGTTCCTCGCTCCTGCAGAGAACGATAAAAACCGGGTCGGCGGACACCGGCCAGCTGACACATGCGCTCGATGCTTAAGCTGCCTTGCAAAGGCATCAGTTCTTGGATTTCGTCGTAGAGGCCTTCTCGCCACTGATACCGCTCCTCTGGCGTCGAGCTTCTACTTTTTGCAGGGCACCATTGAAAAATCCAGCTCCACAGTCTTTTCGGCCCAGCAGTCGCTTGAGCTGGCTGACCTCCATGCGGAGCCTGGATTCGCGCGGGGTCTCCGGCAACGGTTCATCGCCCATGTCAAGCGGGTCCAGTTGGTCGCGCCACTGAAGTTTCCCGTCGCTCAAGATGCGCGGAACGATCCCAATGTCGGCCGGTATCTTCGTGACGGATTATCTGCGCCCGGCTGCGCTGAAGATCGGCATCACGATCCCGGACGACCTGCGGTTCGGACTCCACTCGTTCAGGAGCAGCTTAGCGACGTGGGTGGTGTCTGTAGCGACGACCGACCTAAAGACAGCGCAAGGATCACTGCGACATGCCAACCCGCAAGTTCTTCTGGATCGCTACGCACGCTCGGTCACCGACGAAATGGTTGCTGCACAAGGACGTTTTCTTGAGGAATGTGGAATGGGGTGGAACGCAAGCTTCTGCCCCAGCCTGCAACTGATAGAATACAAAACGCGGGCGCGTAGCTCAGTTGGTAGAGCAATGCCCTTTTAAGGCATGGGTCGCAGGTTCGAATCCTGCCGCGCTCACCAGATTTATCGCGGTTTCGTTCGTCCTTGGCTACGGAGCGAAATGCTCTCAATGATTTTGTAGACGTACCGGAAACAAGAGTTCTGCGCCCGTCTCTCGTCCCCGCGCCAGAGTCCAATGGCTGGAGGCTACCTTCCCATGAGTACCTTCAAACCGCTCTTCTTGGCGAATTCCTTCGCACCGTCGTATCCCGCATCCACATGGCGGATCACGCCTATTCCCGGATCGGTGGTCAGCACGCGCTCGATGCGCTTGGCCATAACATCCGTGCCGTCAGCCACCGTCACTTGCCCGGCGTGTAGAGAGTAGCCGATTCCAACGCCGCCGCCGTTGTGAATCGATACCCACGACGCTCCCGCGGCCGTGTTCAGCAAGGCATTCAGGAGCGGCCAGTCGGCCACCGCGTCGGAGCCGTCTTTCATTTTCTCGGTCTCGCGGAACGGAGACGCAACCGATCCGCAATCGAGGTGGTCGCGGCCTATCACGATTGGCGCCTTAATCTTTCCCTTCTTGACCAGATCATTTATCGCGAGGCCGAACTGCGCGCGCTCGCCGTATCCCAGCCAGCAGATACGCGCCGGCAGTCCCTGAAACTTGATGCGCTTGCGCGCCAGATCAATCCAGCGGCGCAGAATGCGGTTCTCAGGAAACAACTCTAAAACCAGATCATCGGTGACGTGAATGTCCGACGCCTCGCCCGACAATGCCACCCAGCGGAATGGCCCGCGCCCCTCGCAGAATAGCGGCCGAATATAGGCAGGCACGAACCCGGGAAAATCGTATGCATTCTTCACGCCGCGCTGGAAGGCAAAGGTGCGGATGTTATTGCCGTAATCGAACGTTACCGATCCCATTTTCTGCAACCGCAGCATTCCTTCGACATGGGCTGCGATAGCATCGAGGGATTCTTCCTGGTATGCCTTGGCATCGCTTTTGCGTAACTCGACAGCATCTGCGAGAGTCATTCCGTTCGGAACATATCCATTCAGCGGATCGTGAGCCGAAGTCTGATCGGTGAGGATGTCAGGGACGACGCCGCGTTCGGCTAAGTCCGGAATGACATCGGCGCAATTCCCGACCAATCCAACAGAAACATTTTCCTTCTTGCGCAACGCATTTTTCAGAATGTGCAGAGCCTCATCCAGAGTCGTGACCATGAAGTCGCAGTAACCGGTCTTCAAACGCTTCTTGATGCGCTCAGGATCAACGTCAATGCCAAGAAAAGCCGCGCCCGTCATGGTCGCGGCCAGAGGCTGAGCTCCGCCCATCCCGCCCATGCCGCCGCTGACGATCAGCTTGCCTGCAAGATCCCCACCGAAATGCTTCTGTCCCGCCGCCGAAAACGTTTCAAACGTTCCTTGCACAATTCCCTGCGAGCCGATGTAAATCCACGAGCCCGCTGTCATCTGGCCATACATCATCAGTCCGGCCCGCTCCAGTTCGTTGAACTTCTCCCAGTTCGACCAATGGCCTACCAGATTCGAATTCGCGATGAGCACGCGTGGCGCATGATCGTGCGTCTTGAACACGCCGACAGGCTTGCCTGATTGGACCAGCAGAGTCTCATCGTTATCGAGATTTTTCAACGCCGCGATGATGGCATGGTAAGCCTCCCAACTGCGCGCTGCCCGGCCCGTACCTCCGTAGACGACAAGGTCCTGCGGCCGCTCGGCGACGTCGGCGTCGAGATTATTCATGAGCATGCGCATGGCAGCTTCCTGCTGCCAGCTTTTGCAGGTAATGGAATTGCCGCGCGGTGCGCGAATCGATGTTGGGGCCTGAGTGTGTTCCGTTTCGACGGACATGAATAGATGTTAATTGCTGAGTGTGAAAGTGTTCAACGTCGCAAGCGTCCATAACGATTGGAAGTGAGGCTAGAGCTGACTCACCACGAGGAGTACGCTGTGCCATCACTGCTGGTTGCGCTGGACGCAGATTTCACGTCGCTGATTCCCGGGTCCTGCTGGTCCACAGCCAGGAGCACATCTTCCTGAACGACTTCCCAGTTCGGTTCATTCGTCATCGGATCTTTGGGAACGATTTTGATGTAGCCCGCAGAAACAAGATCATCCAGCGATTGGGGAGCTTTTTGCTTGTCGAGAGTGTACTGAGAAATCAGCGATCGCAACTGGAACAAGTCGTTCCGGAGCACGGCCTCGCGCGAACGCACCACCGACTGGTTATAGATGGGTAGCGCAATCGACATCAGGATCACCATGATGCTGATGACGATCATCATTTCCAGCAGGGTGAAGCCGGAACTGCGGCGCGTTTTGAGTCTGCTTGCCATTACCAATCCTTATACTTCGTGCCGTCTAGTCCCTCGTCCCTCGACTTCGTGTAAACGTCGAATACGCTTTGCCCGCCAAAAGAGTCCGAATCCGGATCGTCCTGCATCGAACGCAAGCCCCACTCTGTGGTGCCGGTCATCGGATCGATTGGAATCTTGCGCAGATATCGGACTTTCTTTCCTGACACGTCAACCCCCTTCACCAACGTTTCCAGGTCAGGGGGATACCCTTGACTGTCCGCCTTGATCTGAAAGGCGTTGCGGTCGGCATCCAGCTTGTAACGGTCGATGGCGTCGCGCATTTCCCAAAGATCGGCTCGCAGACGGCGTTCCTTCTCCCGCTTGATGGTGAGACGCGCCATTGGCACCGCCATGGTCGACAGAACCAGCAAGATGGTGGTCGCAATAATCAGTTCCAGGAGCGTGAACCCGCAATCGGGTCTCGAACCTTGTCCCTGGCGAATTCGTCTTACCTTCATCATTAACTCTTCAACTCTTCACAAAACCGGTCATTGGACGGTTACCGACGCTTGCGCGCCGTTGACCGTAATGGCCTGCAAACCTGGGTCGCGGGCTCCGCCGCGGGTGATCGTCAGAGGAGTCTGTCCCGCAGCCTTGGCCTGAAATGTCATCGTGACTACGGCACCCTGGCCGGAAACGCCGCCAGCCCCTGGCGGACGCGTAGCGGTGATTTGCAACGTTCCGGTGGTTTCATCTTCGCGATGGACAAGAGCTACGGCCTGCCCGTCTTGCGAGAGGAATCCCCCATTCGAGAGGTTTACCAATTGGAGTTTTGCGGGATCGTAGTTCAGCTGGACGGGCACCGAATATACGTTCTGCGCGCCAGAGATTAATAAATTCACCACAAAAGTGTTTCCCTTGGCAGCCGTGATCTGTCCCGGATCAAACAGGAAGTTTGCACTCCCCTGCGTCCCAGGATTGGGGCTAGATGGTTGCTGGTTCAGAGCTTGATTTGCGGGCGGCTGGGCGCCGGGAGCCTGCGGTGCCTGGCCAGCCGGCGCAACTGGCGCTGATGGCCGGCTAAGGTGTCGCAGTTCAATCGAGTTCGCCGTCCCAATGTCAATTGCCCGCTGATTCAACTCGCTAATCGTGGTTCCACGAATGATGTGCGGTGTGATGGCAAATACAGTCTCGTCCTGTGAATGGTCCTGGGTCGTCTGCCCAAAAAGATATTTCAAGATGGGAATCTGAGCCAATCCCGGAATTCCGCTCAAGGCTTTGGTTTGGGAATCGTCCAGGATGCCGCCAATCAGGCTTGATTCACCATCCCTCAGACGGATTTCGTGCTCAATTTTCTTCTGTCCAATGATGGGCTGGCTGATGCCGCCGATGCTCGCCTGGCTGACCACTGAGGAAATCTCCATGCTGATCTTCAAAGTCACTTCGCGGTCGGCGTGGACGTGCGGCGTGACGTCAATATTCACACCGACATCCAGGTATTGAAACTGTGTGTTTACCAGGGGGTTAATACCGACGCCACCGATTCCAGGCTGGAACGACCCGGTCGCCACCGGCACGCGCTCGCCGATTTTGAGCGTGGCCTTCTGGTTATCGAGCGCACGCACCTGCGGATTCTGTAACGTCTTTGTGTCAGTATCGCTCATCACCGCCGAGAGGTTGGCGGAAGGAATCGTCACCTGAAAGTCGGTCGCGTTCAGGCTTCCCAGAGTATTGAGGCTAAGTCCGCTATTACTGGTGCTACCGGTTGTCGTTGTAGTAGTGCCGGTGGTGGTGGTAACAGGAGTGGCGGTATTGATATTGCTCTGCAGAGTGACGGTGGCGCTGGTCGGCGGACTTAATCCCAGCGTGCGTGACTTGTCTTTACTCACCTGCAAAACTGCAATGTCGACGATCACTTCCGGACGCGCCTTATCCAGATCCTCGACTAATTTTTCCGCCAGCGCAATCTGATCGGGCGTACCTCGAACCACCAGCGCATTCTGGGAAAGAAGTTGCTGCACCCTCTGGACATCCAGCACAGCCCGTATCGCGTTCACCACATCCTGCAACTCGGTGGGCTGCGAAAGATTCTGCAGGTAGAAAGTCTTCAGAACACTTTGTTCCAATTCCTTGCGCTTGGCGGGATTATCTTGCGCCACAAAAATTGTATTGCCAGTGACCGGGCGCCAGAAAGTTTTCGATTCCAGCGCCGTAATCTGCAGCGCGTCTTCCAACGTTACTCCATTCAGCTCGACCTTAATCCGCCGCGAGGTGTAGTCAGGATCGAAGAGCACATTGACCCCGGCCAACTGGCCGATCGTCTGATAAATAACCTTGGAATCCTCGGTGAGTTTTACGGTGATGGGTACGATAGAGATAGGTGCAAGCTCCACCGGCCCGCCGGCTTCGCTGATTTTGCGCCGCAAGCTGCCCGGAGGCCCCGCGGCCTGCGGCGCAGGATTGCTCGCTTCATCGATCATCTGCATCGTGCGCTTCAATTCCTGCTGCGCTACGAATAGAGACGGGTCAATCAGAGCGGCTTTTTGAAAGGCGGCCAAAGCTTCCTGCAGCTTGCCTTCATCGCGGAGTTTTTGTCCCTGATGGACGATCGTCGCCGCGGCCTTAAAACGCATCCGCTCGAACGACGCCTTGTAGCGCATATCTTTTGGTTTTAGGTTGTAAGCCTGCTTGAAGAGATCGTAAGCAGCTTCGTAGTTCTCCCGCGCTTCGGCGTCCTGGCCCTTTTCGTAAATCGTCTTGGCCTTATCGGCAATTGCGGGCAGAATTACAACCAGAACCAGCAGCGCAACCGCCGCAGGCATCAGACGTTTCATTCGTCAATCCTCGTCTAAGAATCTTTGCCGGATGTCTCGCCGGACAAGCACGTACTAACGGCGAAGGCCGGTTTTCAGCCTACTTGATGCGCAGAAAACAATACTTTTGCAGCGATTATAGCATCGGGCTTCCACACTCCCGATCTCATTGCCCGCACGAGAGTTACACTCTTTGGTCGTAGTCCCAATGGGGGAATTGAAGCTTCCGGCATCGGCAGCCGGGAAACCGAGTTGGAAGTCCGGAGCCGGGAGACACTTCTCGCTGTTAAGATGAACGTTGTCCATGGCTCGCCAGACCACTCATCAGACCAAACCTAGCCCAGAAAAATCCCCGCGCCGCGAGCCTACCGCCAGCGGGCAGAGAGATGCTGCCGTTAATAGGATCGCTTCACACAACTACTTCTTGCTGGAAAAATTTGAGTGTGGCCTGGTTCTTACCGGAACCGAGGCCAAGTCAGTTCGGGGCGGCCTGGCTAACCTTAAAGATTCCTACGGCCTGGTGAAAGAGGGCGAACTCTGGTTGCTCAATGCCCACATCGGTCCCTACGAGCACGGCAACATTCATAACCACGCGCCCTTGCGGACCCGGAAGCTGCTCATGCACAAGGAAGAAATCCGCAAGCTGATCGGCAAAACGCAGCAAAAGGGATTGACCCTGATTCCCGTCCGCATGTACTTCAAGAACGGCAAAGTAAAAGTTGAGTTGGCGCTGGCCAAAGGCAAGCAGCTCTGGGACAAACGCGAGACTGAGAGGCGCAGAACGGCGGATAAAGAAGCCAGAGACGCCATTGGACGCAGTCGGAAGGCCTAAGGGCTTATGGAGGCCAGCCGCCTTCGGCTGTCCAGCACGCAGCGCCGAGTTCCCCACATTAACTCGGTCAATTTGCCCTACGCTAGTGCATGAAGACCGCAGTCTACAGTGGGCGCCTTTCAGCGGAGAGAAAGGCCCAACTGGAGGCCGAAGCGCGCCGCGAACAGCGCCGCAACAGGCCATTCTGACGACGATGCGGAACAGGCTGCGATTCGCAGGCGAGCCATGGCGGCAATTGGCTCCGTTGCGGGCGGGGTCCTACGCGCTCGGAACGTGCCAGTGAACTGGTTCGCGAAATCATTTACCGAAAGCATGTCGAGCAATCCAATGCGCTCGCTCGCCGCTTCACTCGTCGGACTCATTGATACCGGCGCCATTCTTGCACTCATCGATCGCAGTGACAAATGGCTTCTTGCACCAAGGCCTACGACAATAGCCGACTGCCGCAATATTCGCCGATGCCACGCTGGTGCACCTAGCCGTCCGCGAGGCCTCAGCCTAATCCTGAGCCTCGATTACGACGACTTCGAAACCTACCAGTTCCAGGGCCGCAAAAAGTTCGCAATCCTCCCGCGCCGGACGAGAATCTAGCTTCGACTGCGACTATGATGGCCGAGGAACTAAAGAGGTCTGCGCCATCAAAACCGTAAACCTCAAAGCCGACATGCCTCAGGTTCAGGAAGCCCTACAGCGTATGGACCGCGAACTGGCTCTTGCTCGCCAAGGAAATCTAAGGCTGCTGAAACTGGTTCACGGTTACGGCTCGACCGGCGTGGGCGGCGACATTCGCATCGCTGTGCAAAAGAGGTTGGTGGAGATGGCGCAGAACGGTCAGATTCGCGGGTGCATCTTTGGCGAGGATTGGTCTAAATCAGCTGAAGCGGCCTGGAAACTTCTGCAATCGAATACCGAACTTAAGAGCGATTCCGATCTCGGCCGCGAGAATCGCGGGATCACGATCGTTTTACTTTGATGGACACTTGCGGATTTAAGCCCCTTGCGTCTCTGGCGGTGTGTCCGGGAGCAGAGGTGCAGGAGCGGAGTCATTGACGACCGGCACGGCAACTGGCGCGGGTGTGTAGGGTTGGACGGCGACGGGTTCCACCATATTCTCCAGGTAATAGCTGACCGCCACGCCGCGTTGCCAGAAGCGAGGGATCAACAACAAGAGCAGCATCAACTGGCTAACCACGAAAGCCCCGAGCACGCTGGGCGGAGGGACAAACCTCATCCAGATCCACAAGCCGGCCACTAAAAGAATCGCCGCCACAATCGTAGCCACCACATAACTTCCCACCAGGCGACCGAGATTTCGCCACATATGCCGGAAACCGGCGCCGATGGATCTTCGCACCGCCCGTTGATCGCTGAGCACTATGTCGGTCTCCGCCAAATCGAACCAGATGCGCAATGCCGTCATTACCAGAAAGATCACCACCAGACTGACCACACGTACTTCAAACCCCAGCAACTCGTTCGTGCTCTCCGCAGCTTTCTTCTCCAAAACGCCTTGAAGACCGAACAGCGCTCCCGCCACAATCAGAAAAACGATGCCCGCGACAATCATCAGCCGGATAAATCGCCACAAGTTCCGTCCGCAGGCACGGAAAAAATCCTCTCGCGGCAAACGGTAAGTTGAGGCATAGCCTTGCAGCACTCCGGGGAGGAAAAGAGCAGTCGCGACAAAAAACAGTAATGCAAAGTGCAAGCCTGAGGCTCTGGAAGCGTTGGTTTGAGCAAATTCGGGCTGCGAAAACATCTCCGCCACCACGCCGATGTCAAATCCGTGGAGCAGGCGGCCCGATAGCAGGCTGTGATCCAGAAAGTCGTGAGCCTGGTTGTTAAACGCCGCGGCACCCAGCCATGCCAATGCCAGATTCAGTAGATAGAACCAGACAATATAGCGCTTGTTGCTCGCCACCCTATCCCAGCCGCCGCTCAACAAACCTTGATGCTCCGTCATGCGTTCCTACCTCGATCCTCATCGCGTCTGTGCCTAGGTTGCTGACGCGGGAGGTCCCTAAACCGCCCACCAGGCCAGCGCCTGACCGAACCATTGCGTCACAACCAGCCAGTAATTCGTCAGCTTGCGCGCCGCTTTTCCGTGCTCTTTGGCCGTGTAACTGTTATTGAAGTCGTTGCGATCAATCAGGATCTTATGGTCCGGATCAATCTCCGCCGACTCCGGTTTTGCCTTTTTCTCGTAAGTGAATTTAGTCCAGCGGCTCACGCCGTCCCAGTGCTCGCGAATTTTTTCGCCGTCTTCGAACTTGATCTCGACCTCCACCGGCATGATGAAATCCCCCTTGCGCTGCAGCCAGACGTAAGAACGATAAACGGTGTTCTTGTCATCCTGGTGGGAGCCAGTTTTCTTTTTTTCGTACCAGTTCACCGGGAAGGATTCGACCTTCAATACCTTGTAGTCCATCACCTGCGAGCCGTAGATGGCTTGGGCGAAGTACCATTTCAAATCCTTGCCCGAAACTTCCTCAATCGTTTTCAGGAAGTCTTCCTTGGTGGGATGCGTGAAGCGATACTTCATGAAATAAGTGTGCATGGCCTTGGCCATCGTGTCTTCGCCGATGATGCTTTCCAGTGTCAGCAGCACGCTCGCCGTTTTCCCGTAAGTGATGCCGCCGTAGGAGTTGAAACTGTAGTAGTCGTAGGCCTTCTGGGCGATGGGGTCCAAATCGGCGACGCCGATGTAACCCAGCCTTTGCTGCTCGCGCTCGCTGAAGCTAGAGCCCAACATATTTATGCCCGAAGTCGTCTTTCCAAGAATCGAATCGAGCACCTTTACTTCTGTATAGCTGTTGATGCCTTCATCCATCCAGGCGTCTTCGAATTCGTTGGTCGCCACCATGCCGTACCAGTATTGATGCCCGAACTCGTGCTCGATCACTATCTCCGGCAGGTAGAGTCCCTTCGGCATGAACCAGTTGGTGTCGCCGGTAATGAAGGTCGGATATTCCATGCCACCCGCCTCCGCACTCTCGGGATCAACCAGCGTAATGGTCTTATAGGGATAGGGCCCGTACCAGCTTTCAAAATGTTCCAGCGACTCTCTCAGAATTTTCTCGTGCCGCCCGACCTGGCTCCAGTGCGCGGGCTGCATCAGAATGCGCATCTGCACCGGACCCATCTGCCCCTGGAATATGCCGTCCTCTTTCACCCTGTAGCGCGGACTGGCAGTCCAGGCAAAATCGTGGATGTCATCGCCGTGATAGGCGACGGTCTTGGTGTTGTCAGAATTATTCGTTTCCCCGACTTTTACCCCACTGGCTCCGACGACTTCGAACTGTGGCATCGTGAGTTTGACATCGTAGACGCCGAAGTCGGCGAAGAACTCTGTCGTCGCATGGTACTGATGGCAGTTCCACGCGCCGTGCCAGAACACGCCAACTTTCGGGAACCATTGCCCGCCCAAGACGAAGTCGTGCTTCCAACCCGAGCGCGCTTGGGTTTCGGGAAACTTGGTCTGGAATGCGATCTTGAACTGAACGTACTGGCCCGGAGCTATCGGCTTGGGAACGCGCACGTCCACCACAGTTTTATCGTCTTTGTTTCCGTCATCAGGCTGGATGTATTGCACATTGGAAGTCAAATCGCCCTGACCCACCGCTTCCAGGCTCTTGATTTCTTCTGATCCATAATCTTTGTCTTCCCACTTCTCATAGCTGACATCGCGTCCGCCGGCGACTTTGCTTTCGCGGATCCAGGTAGCATTCGGCTGAAATGCATTCTGATAGAGATGGAAAGGAAAATGGTCGAGCGGCTGGCCCGTCAGGTTGTGATAGGTGAGCACCTCGGTAGCATCCACGGTGTGCTTCACCGGGTCATACTTCGCGTCAATCTCATAGTGGACCACGCGCTGCGACATAGGCTGCGCCGAATTAATAGCCAGCGTGGTATCAGGAATCGCCGAAGCCGCGGAGGTTTTCGGAGCCGCACCGGCGACAGAAGCCGCCACCCCCTGCGGGGGAGCGGCGTTCACCGCGTGTTCCTTTACAACTACAGAGATAACGACCACCGACAGGACGGGGAAAAGCATGATCATCCAGCGCAGCTTCATGAAGACCTCTGTTTTCGTATGGGATGAGATCATACCGCAGGCTGCCGAATACCGTCATCCCGGCGAAGGCGGATACGTCCCAGGCTGCCAGGAAGTTCCCGAGAGCGCCGCATCAGAAAAATAAGCATGCCGGCATAACGTCGCATGATCCAATTCCCGGTCGCGTCATTCAGCGGTAGACGCACGTGTCGGATGCGGCGCGCCGGCTGGACTCGCTAGCCTCATGAAGTTCGACTCCGCCAGCCGCGAAGAATGCAGTCGCCAGTGAGTCCGAAGAACCGGCAAAAGTTCATAATCAGAGGACGCTAGCGCACAGGGTCGATATGCGGACGCGTTTCGTCGCCTACCAGCAATTTTTCGTCGACGTGGAGCTTCACAACATGCACTGCGAATGTATTAGCATTCACATTCGTGCCGAAGGATCGGAACTCATGCACCATGCCCTCCATCTGCACTGGACACTCGGCCACGCGAGGCGGCTTCACACATAGCGACTCCATTGGAGTGAGCCGGAGCGACGCCGAATTTGTCCGGCTCATAACGATAGGCCCATTGAAGTTTGTTATCCGGACCGGATCTTTACCAGTGGTAATTGCGAGACGATCGACCTGCGTGACCAGATCGTCCGAGGCTAGATTGATCGCGCAATCACGGGAGCGGATCAGGTTATCGGAGGTCTGGCCCATTTGTCCAAGGCCAAGCATGCAACTCCAGCCCAGCCATCAGGCCGATGACACTGGAGCCAAGTTCGCCGTACCGTCGAGGTTCATCGTGCTGATGAGCGTCACTGGCGTTCCAAAATAGAGAATAGAAGAATACGGCCGGTTCAATCGTCTTGTGCATGCCCTGACATCAGCGGCTCTCGCCTGAGACGTACTATCCGCTTCCTGCGGTCTAAGTTCTTCTCCGGGCTGGCGAGACTGTCTATAGAACGAAAACGTATCCGAAACGCCGGGCCCGGAACTGCTTCCGACTCCGCTTGCGTTTCTACCTCTTTGCCGACGATACTGGAATGTTCGTCGAGCAACTTTATAACGACTATGAAAACCACACTCTCATTCACCACACCTGCTGAACTCGAAACCGAATCCCTCGTTGCCATTGCCCTGGATCACGCCGAGAAAGATTCCTCAGCTAACAAATCCGAAGCGGCGAAAAAAGATAAACCTCTACTTAAACTTGCTACCAGCGACAGTGCAGTGCAATCTGTTGCCGCCGATCTGCTGGCAAGCGGCGAGCTCACTGGCAGGCCGTTTGAAGCTAATCTTTTGCATAAACCCGCAGGGCTGAAAGCCAAGCGCCTGTTGTTGATCGGTGGAGGCGCCGCGAAGAAGTTCACCAGCTACGATCTGCGACGTATTGCGGGCACGGCGGTGCGTACGCTCAAATCGCGAGGAATCCGCAGCTTCGCCTTTATCGCTCCGCCCAGTATTCCAGCCGAAGAAGCGGTGCGGGCGATCGTCGAAGGAGCGCTGGTGGGCAATTTCGATCCCGACTACTACCGCAGTGACCGCAAAGATCAAAAGATTGACTCATTGACCATCGTTGCTGGCGGAAATGCGGATCACTCCGCGCTGGAGAAGGCGGCGCAGGAAGCACTGATCATCGGCGAGTCGCAGAATTTCACGCGAGATCTGGTGAATGAGCCTTCCAACCGGATGACACCGACTATCCTCGCCGACCGCGCCAAGAAGATGTGTCAGGAAGTCGGTTTGAAATGCGAGGTCTACGGCGCCGACAAGATCAAAGAATTAAAAATGGGTGCGTTCTGGAGCGTCGCCCAAGGCTCCGACGAGCCTCCTGCTCTCATCGTGATGACGTACGAACCCGCCGGCGCTCCCGCGAAACCGGTGTTAGGCCTCGTCGGCAAAGGAATTACATTCGATACCGGCGGCATTTCGATCAAGCCGGCCGACGGCATGGAGAAGATGAAATACGACATGGCTGGGGGTGCCACCATGATCGGCGCCATGCGCGCCATCGCGCTGCTGAAACCTAAAGTGAAAGTCATCGGCATTGTCTGTGCGACGGAAAATATGCCCTCAGGCAAAGCGCAGAAGCCGGGCGACGTGCAGATTGCCATGTCGGGCAAGTCAATTGAAATTATTAATACCGATGCCGAAGGCCGTTTGGTTCTCGCCGACGGTCTGTTCTACGCCCGACAACTCGGCTGCACACACCTAGTCGATGCCGCCACGCTGACCGGCGCGGTCGTAGTCGCGCTCGGATACGCTAATGTTGGAGCCTTTTCCAATGATGACGCTATTTACGAACGCCTCCTTAAGGCCAATGCCGAAGCCGGGGAGAAGATGTGGCGCCTGCCGCTCGACGACGAATACAAGGAGAACATCAAATCCACCATCGCCGACATGGTTAACTCCGGCGGACGCTGGGGCGGTGCTATCAACGCCGCAATGTTCCTAAAAGAATTTGCCGAGGATACCCCGTGGATTCATCTCGACATCGCCGGCACTGCCTGGATGGAGGATCAAAAACCCTGGATTGCTAAAGGCCCGACGGGAATCGCACTGCGCAGTCTAGTGGGGTTCGTGAAGGGCTTCGCTAGCAGCTAGCGGCATTAGGTCAGGGAGATAGAAGGCTGTAATCACTTGCAACGAGCCTGTGGCCAAGGATTCTGACTTTTGCTCCCTTCGCTGCCAGCCTTTTCTGTATCAACAGCATCTAATCCGGGCTGCAACGGCCGGCTTTTTCTTACTGGCCGAACTCTGATCGTGGGGGCGACTTATGAAAGCGCTGGCGCTAGCGGGGGTGGTTGTGCTGATTCTGGGGATTGTTTCATTCTTCGTCCCCATGCCGCACTCGGAACATCATGGCGTCAACGTGGGCGATGCCCATATCGGTGTCACTACCGAACATGATGAAAAAGTTCCGCCGGCGCTCAGCATAGTGTTGGTCGTCGTGGGCGCCGGCCTGATCATTGCGGGAAGAAAAGCTTAAGCAATGGATCGATCTATTTAGTCGTCGCCAGAGTGAAGGCCTTTTCCAGATTCGTGACCAGTGGCGATTCGCCCGGTTGCAATCCGCTGCGGCCCATCATCCGCCATAGATATTGATTCTGCGGCCAGCCGCGCGCGTCGTAAACCGCGAGAATGTCTTCCGATGGGCGGCTCGTGACCATCAGCACGATGTCGGCCTGGTTCGGCTCGTAGACCAGCGTGAACTTTCCCCACTTCTGCATCGCGTCTTGCACCGTGCTGATAGCCTGGCGATCTTCGGGGAAAAGGTTGAGGTTGAACTGGTCGCCGTCATAGCTGGTGACATAAACATATCGGGCATTGACCAGAGTGCCGGGAAACGGCGGAACAGCTTGCGGAGCCGTCTTCGCCGGCTTAGGTGCCGCCCAAGCGACACTCGCCACCAACAAAACCGCAACTGCGAGTACGACAGAAAAATGAATGCTGTTCTTCATAGATGACAGGCTCCCCACCCGTTCAATCAGTTAGATGGTCCTGAGCGATCACGAGATGCACGGCTGCCCGTCGCGATTCCGTCTAAGTAATTGAATCTACTGTAACTGCAGCACCTTGGCGATAAAGAGCACCAAAGGTCAGGGACGACCGCTTCGAAGCAAAGTCAATCTCCGAATCTTTCCGCTGCACGGGCTTTCGCCTTGGCAGCCTCTTCTTCCCGATTCTTCGGGGGCGCGGTGGTTTCGAGCGAATGCAGAAGGCGAGCAGAGATCGCGGCTATTTCATCGATCGCAGCCAGGAACGAAGCTTCGTTGGCCTTTGATGGTTTGTTAAAGCCGGTAATTTTTCTGACGAACTGCAGCGAAGCAGCCCGGATCTCTTCGGCATTGACCGGCGGATCGAAGTTGAAAAGGGTTTTAATATTTCTGCACATTTCCGCATCACCTCCGGGAGACCTGTCAAAAATGGTGCGATGCATTTAAGTGTGACACAAGTCCAGCGCTGTTTGCTCAGGGCCTGGGTTCCGGCGCAGACTGATTCTGGCGGGCCTGATCCACAACGCCGCGAATCGCTTCGACGACGGCGTCAGGGCGGTCGAGCTGAATATAGTGCGAACTGTTTTTCGCGATCGTCCGCGTGCCCCTGGAGGAGAGGTGAGTCAATTCCTCCTGCATTTGTTCCCAGGCGTCATTCATAGGCTTGACCAGGTAAGCGGGCACCTCGGGTTGGGGCACGGCGGGATCATGAGAAAGCACGGCGAGAGGCAGATCGCCTAGAGAACCCGTAGTCGCCGCCTCTGCCGCGCTTGCGGAGAACGTTTTCAGCACCGTAAGGCCTTCGCGATAGCTGTGAAAATTACAATCGGCGGCGCGAACGTCGGCATCGTTGCCACAGAAGTCCAGCAGTCGCGGAATTCCGAATGGCATCGAGAATGTCAGAAATTCCTGCTCCCGCACCCACGTTTTGTCCATGTCGTTCAGTGCCTGCGGAAAACGCTTATCCTGCTCAGGATGGGAAGAATCCACCAAAATCATGCCCGCCACTTCGCCGCGATAAAGGCTGGTAAATAGGCGAACGTTGTATCCCCCCATCGAGTGGCCCGCGAGAATGTAAGGCGGAGGGATTCCCGCATTGTGCAAAAGCGTGTGCAACTCCTCGGCCATAACTTTGCTGGTACGGGGGTGGGGGCTCGAAGCGCTATAGCCAAGGCCGGCGCGGTCGTACGAACAGACACGCGAAAATTTGGCGATCTGCGCCTGCACTTTGCTCCACGAAACGTAACTATCGCCCAGGCCGGAGTCGAGAATCACGAATGGAGCTTCTTGCCCCATGCAATAAATGTGCATCTTGTAGCCGCCGACGTCGACGAGTTGACCGGGCATGGGATGGAAACGGCGGTCGCGGGCTTCGGAGATGTTCTCGTAGAAGAACCCTGCGACCGCGAGCAGAATGACAACAATGAGCAAGCATCGGACGATGATGCGGAGCCATGGACGGCCTGACTCGGGCGTATTCGTGGCCAGCGACATTTGTTGCTTTCTTAGCAGCGCGGACGCGAAGGCTCGCGCCGCCACAGTCTATCCCCTTTACATCACCTGAGGTACGGTGATGCCCATGACTGTCAAGATGCGAATTAATTCTCGACGGACTATCGCCACAGTGGCCAGCAGGAATTGCTTTCGCTGCTCATCCGGTTCGCTCAGTATGGGATGACGATGGTAGAACGTGTTGAAGAGTTGAGCCAGCTGGAAAGCGTGCTTAGCGAGATGAGCAGGCTCGGTGGTTGCGATGCATTGGTCCACGATGTAGGACGTCTTCGATGCGGCTAGCCAGAGTTCCCAGATCTCCGTACCGTGGTCCGTTTGCAGAAACTCAGCGAAGTGTTCAGGGGACACTTTGCTGGTGATATTCGCGGCGAAGACATCCGGATCAATCGCGGCTTTCTTGAAGATACTGGCGGCGCGGACGACCGCGTATTGCGCATATGGTCCAGTTTCGCCCTCGAAGCTGAGAGCTTCCTTGAAGTCGAAGGCGATCACCGATTGCTTGGTGAACTTCAGCATGAAGTAACGCAGCGCGCCGATGGAGATTTGCGTGGCGATGGCTAGGCGTTCGGCATCGGTCAGCTGCGGATGGCGTGAATCGACTTCACTCTTGGCGGAGACGATGAGCTGATCGAGCAAGTCATCGGCTTTGACTCCGAAACCTTTACGCCCGCTGACTTCGATGTAAGAGCGCGTCTTGTCTTCCTCACTCAGCGTATAGCCGAGTTCAGCGGCGCACCGCGGCGTGAGTGCGACCATCTCGTAAGAGAAATGCGTGTAGTGGTCGGCCGCTTCGTTGTGCCCGAGACCGCGCAGAGCTTCGATGACTGTGTTCTGCGCTTCGGATTGGCGAGCATCGATCACGTTGTAGATTTCGGCAACGTCGCCGAAGTGCGGATGATTTTTCTCGCCTTCAGTGGCTGAAATCCAGCAGTCGTGCTGGTTCGGGTAGCGATAAAACTTGCGATAGCCGAAGTCGCGGCCTAGCAATCCGAACTTCCACATGTGGTAGGCGATGTCTTTACCAACGTAGCCGACTGTGCCATTCGAGCGGACGATTACTTTCTGATCTTCCTCGGAAATTTTCGGGGCTTCCTCGGTGTCCTCTGTGGTCGAGGCTGTTCCAGCACGGCGCATCACCCAACAACCTTTATTCTTCCCGTCGCTCTCGTAACCCAAGACGCCTGCATCTTTGAGCTTTGTAAAAGCTGCGTTCCAGAAATGCAGATGCAGGATTTCGCTCTCCCGCGGCAGAAAATCGTATTCGATGTCGAGACGATCCATGGTTTCGAGATGGCGGCGTAGCACAGCGGTCGAGATCATTTCGGCGATTGCCGCGGTTTCGCTCGCTGGATCTTCGATCCGGTGCAGCGTTTCGCGCCGCGCCTGGAGATTTCCTTTATCTTGCTCGTACCACTGCGCGACACGGGCATATAAATCCCAGCAGTAGTAGTCAAAGCGCGGCTGGCGGATGAGAGCTTCGACATCAGCCCGCGATTTTTTCTCGATCTGCGTAAAACCCACGACCACGTCGGCAACCTGCACGCCGGTGTTGTCGATGTAATTCTGAACGTCGACTTCCCTGCCCGCGTAACGCAGCAGGCGCACGAATGTGTCCCCGAGAATAGCATTGCGTAGATGGCCAATGTGAGCTGCTTTATTGGGATTAATGCTGGTGTGCTCGACCAGAATTTTTCCCCCAGGGATGTCGGAAGAAGGCTTCTGATCAGCCGCCAGGGCCGCAGCCATCCAAACTCGATCGATTCTCACATTTAAGTAGCCCGGAGGCGCAACCTGCATTTCGGCGATGCCCTCGATGGCACCGATCTCGGCTCGGATGATTTCGGCAATCCGCAGCGGAGCTGAGCGCAGCGGCTTGGCGAACGGAAAAATGGGGATGGCGAACTCCCCCAGTTCCACTCGCGGAGGCGGTTCGATGACGACGTCTGGCAGAGTTACACCGGGATAGCGATGAACAAGAAACTCCGTAATTCGCCGGGCTACCCGGTGTTCAAGATGACGATACAAGGCTTCCCTCTGAGTTGTTTGAGAAGATAGTGATTTTAGCAGAGCGGGCTGCGGATGCTGGTTTGACGCGAAGTGCAGCGTTCCCTATGATGAAAAATCGGTGTTGATTCTTAATATTTCTATGCGCATAGCCTATCTTGAATGTTTTTCTGGCATGAGCGGCGACATGTTTTTAGGCGCGCTGATAGATGCTGGAGTTTCGCCGCAGCTGCTGGAAGACACCGTCGCGGCTCTCAATGTGGGGGCGCGGCTGGAAATTTTACGCGTAGTTCGCAGCGGGATTTCGGCTACAAAAGTGGACGTGTGGGTGGATGGGGAAAAGGATCTGCCGCGCCAGGAGTATTGGGAGCGGCAGCATGAGCATGAAGATCACCAACATTTGCACGATAACCATCATGCTTTTGAGCATGTTGCACATTCACATTTAGCTTCTGGCGAGATTTCGCGCGCAGAACTGCCCGCGCCACACGATCTTTCTCCCACACGTTCTCACTCTCACGAACCTTCGCTCTCTCATGGTCACGGTCGGGGGCTGACGGAGATTCGTCTGATAATTTCGGCGGCGTCGATCTCCGATGGCACAAAGAAGACTGCCATCGCTATCTTTGAAGCGTTGGGACGGGCCGAGGCGAAAGTTCACAATACTTCCCTCGAGAGCGTGCATTTCCACGAAGTCGGCGCCGTGGATGCGATGGTGGATATTGTGTGCGCAGCGGTTGGAGCAGAAGCGTTGCAGGTCGAGGAATTTATTTGTTCGCCATTGAACGTCGGCGGTGGGACAGTTGAGTGCGCGCATGGAACCTTCCCCGTACCTGCTCCCGCAACTGTCGAGTTGTTGGCGCATGCGCCCGTATACTCTTCCGGACTGCAGGCCGAGTTGGTTACGCCTACAGGCGCGGCGATCGTGAAAACGCTGGCTTCGCGCTTCGCCGCATTTCCTGAGATGAAGATTGAAAAGTCCGGTTATGGTGCCGGATCAAGGGATTTTCCGGGGCATCCGAATGTGGTGCGTTTGACGCTGGGACAGTCTGCTTCCTCTGCCATCGCCGCGAACACGGCGTCCGAGACAGTCACAGTGCTCGAAGCCAATCTGGACGATCTAAATCCACAAGTCTTTGGCTATGTGATGGATCGATTATTGGACGAAGGCGCGCTGGATGTTTTCGGAATGCCGGTGCAGATGAAAAAGAATCGTCCGGGCGCGCTGCTGACGGTGTTGTGCAGGCCTGAAGATTCCGGCAAGCTGACGCAACTGATC
>Ga0209330_1000361_pt1 | contig 20457 bp, 16 predicted proteins | sample JacPinW_OM2H0_O3_FD_187969 | JGI IMG/M metagenome (GOLD analysis project Ga0209330, IMG submission 187969) | Forest soil microbial communities from Algoma, Ontario, Canada - Jack Pine, Ontario site 1_JW_OM2H0_O3 (SPAdes) (version 2) | ecosystem: Environmental > Terrestrial > Soil > Boreal...
TATATTTCACAACAACATACGCAAGACTGAGTCTTTTCGTAATCGGCAGGTCAGCGGTTCAAGTCCGCTCGTCGGCTCCATTCTTTCAACAGCGATCTGTGCCGCCAAGTTCATCAACCGTTTTAGTTTCTCACCCGGTACTTGGATTGCCGTTCGCAAAGCTCGATTTCCGTCTCATTTAAGACGCTCCAGAAGGGGTTGCTGCATGAAGAGTTCCGGCGACTTCTTGGCTCGCAACGGTTGCCGTGACGTGTCGAACAAAGGGAAGAATAGCCATAACCCGCGTTCCTTGTCCGTTTGATTGAATTTCCAGAGTGCCGCCTAGCCGCCGCAATCGTTCTCGCATCCCGTAAAGCCCCACGCCAGTTTGAAAGGACGACGCCAGTGCATGTTGCTTTTCGAGTGGAATTCCTTTCCCTGCATCTTCGATTTCAACTGTTAAATAAGCGTCGTCTTGGGTAATGCGAATTCCGGCGGTAGGACTCTCAGCGTGGCGATGAATGTTCGTGAGACACTCTTGCACTACCCGGAAGATCGAAAGTTCCATTTCTTCAGGCATGCGCCCGAGGTTGACGGGTACGTCGAGTTGTACTTCGACTTTGCTGCGTTCCGAGAACCCTTCGACATACCAACGAAGAGCAGAAAGGAGACCCACCTCATCCAGCAGCGGAGGATGCAGTAGGTAGGACGTCGTACGAATCTGCTTATTGAACTCCTCGACGAGGCCGGCATTCTCAGCAACGCACTTGGCTGCTCGTGGGCTTAGCTTGTGGGATTCCGCCTGCACAACCCCGATATTCATACCTAGTGCAGCAAGCAATTGCCCAACGCTCTCGTGGAACTCGCGGGCGATGTGTCGCCGTTCTTCGTCCTGCAACATCATCATCTGAGCGTTAAGCATTTCCAGTTGCCGCGACTTGCGATATAGCTCTGCAAACACCTTGACCTTTGCCCGTAGCAACTCTGGAATGACAGGAACAGAAATGTAATCCAGAGCACCATGCTGGTATCCCTTGAGCCTATCCAAGTCAGTCAGAAGCACCGCAGAGACGAAGATGATTGCGGTGTTTTGAAAGCGCGGGTGTTCGGGGATCATCTTGGCGAGTTCAAAACCGTCCATCTGCGGCATGTTGACATCCATCAAGACGATGGCGATGTCGGTCTTCAAAAGATGGTCTAGCGCCTCGTTTCCAGAATGCGCCTTGATTAGGTTCTCGCCTAACTCACTGAGGATGGCTTCATAACTCAGCAGTTTACGCGGCTCATCGTCTACCATCAGGATGTTGATCTTTTCATCCATTCGAGGAAGCCTTTAAGAATCGTTAGACATCACTCGCGCAACGCGCTCTCATGTTGCGCGAGTTGCAATCGCTCCTCGCTTTCACGCAAAGCACGCTCCGCTGCTTTTCTTGCGCTGATGTCCTCGACAACAGAGATGAGAGGGTCGGGCTTGCGAGTGCCGTCCCGCATACAGGAAACCGTCAGGTTAATCCATACGTGGGAACCATCTTTTCTGATATAACGCTTCTCCATCGAGAACATGTCGAGCGTGCCGTCCAACAATTTTGCGATTTGCGCGAGGTCAGCGGAAAGATCATCCGGGTGCGTGATGTCTTGGAATGTGAGACTAAGAAGTTCCTGCTCGCTGTATCCGACGATCCCGTGCTTCTTGCTCGCCATCGGTTGCGGTAAGTGATTGGCGAAATTCATCAAAGGTCATTACGAAGTTCTTTCGAAGTTTCGAATGCGTTTGGAAACGGATTGACCGAGATCAGCGAAGGGCTCCAGGGACAAGTCCAGGGCGCTTATGCTTTCACGGGCGCCGCTGCCGCGTCCCTGGTCGCCCCCTTTGTCGAACTCGACCGCGTGGACATCTTTCTTGGAAGCGCGGAGGGCGGCGGGCGTCTGCGCGAGCGGACCGAGGGGGAATCGACCGGACCCAAGCTGCGATTGATCTACCCTTACGATGCAGGCGTGTTCCTGTATTGCAGGTGGGAAGGTAAGGTCCCGATCGTGTCCAACCTGCAAGCCTATCTTGATCTTTATGCGCGAGGCGGACGAGATCTCAAGCAGGCGGACTATGTCTCCGGACTAACTCGCCAGGGCAGCTTGAGCTTGGTGAGCGATCCTGACAAAACCCCTGTTCAGGGCATCGCTTTGCAGCTGCCTTAACTGGGTTCGGCCATTCGATGCATCGCTTGATCGAAGCATGGTCTCGCCGAGTTTTAGCCTTGCTTGGAATTCGAAGTCACGGTAGCCGTGGCGGGTAGCTTCAGCGCGAACCGATTCGAGCCCTCTGGTTGCTTCTTCTATTTTTCCTCTGCGGATATTCACTTCGGCAGCTGCTAGAGAGGCAGCAAAATTCGAAGAGCGATCGACGGTTTGGCGAGCAAAAGCGAGAGCCTTGTCTGCGGCGGCTTTGGCGTCGTCGATTCTTGACTCTGCCAGCAGTGCCCGCGCGAGAACGGCGGCACATACACTGGCGTCACCCGCCATCTTTTGTTGCTCGAAGATAGGAACCGCTTTGCGTGCCAGTTGTTCCGATTCGGCGGCTTTGCCTTCCTCCAAGGCGACCCTGGCAAGCTGGATTTGGCTGCGAGCAACAGTCGCTTGCTCTTGACTTTCCTGACGTATCGCGATCGCCTCTTGAGCGTCGGCGCGCGCATCTGGAAGCCGATCCTGCGCCAAATGAACGTCCACCATGGCATGAAAAACAGCACTCTCTCCGTGTTTGTAGCCGATTTCTCGAGCTATCGACAGGGCCTGGTCGTAGTTCTGCTTTGCCAGACTCATCTCTCCTCTCTCCACGAGCACGTTGCCCAGATTGAGAAGGACGTCACTTTCGCCGCGCTTGTCACCCGCGTCGCGGAAACCTTTCAATGACTGCTCTTGCATTTCAGTGGCGCCGACCAAATCGCCCGAACTATCCAGCACATTGGCGATGCTCCCAAAATCGCTCCCGATAGCTCCGGGCGGCGCCGAAATCTCGCGATCAATTCGTAGAGCATCCTCGTAATAGTGCCTGGCCTCGGCTAGTCTCTCTTGCTCGTAATCGACGTTGCCCAACGATTCCAGCGTTCGCGCCACCTGACGTTGCTGTCCAATTTTCTGAAAGATTGCCAAAGCGCTCTTCTGGGAAATACGTGCGTTCTCAAAGTCACCTTTATCCTCATCAATCACGCCCAATTGCTTCAGGGTGAGTCCTAGCAGTCGTTCGTTGTGAACGGCCTCCGCCAAATCCTTCGCTTCGCGCATCTCCAGCGTCGCCTTGCCCAGATCGCCGAGCCGCTCCCATGTCCACCCTTCTAGTTCTTTGGCCTGCGCTAGGAGTAGGCGCATGCCACGTTCTTGCGCTTTGCGCGCGGCAATGGCCGCTGATCGTTGGGCAGCGCTGAAATCGCCCAGGGATTCGGCTGCATTTGCTTCCACAAAGTCAATGCGAGCGTCATCGCTATTGGGTTTGCGTAATTGACGCGCGCGTGAAATTGTTTCGAGCGCTTCCTTGCCCAGACCGGCTTTCGTCTGCGCAGAAGCCAACTGCAAGGCGTAATCGAGGTCGTCAGGGAAGAAGTTGCGCAGAGTTTTGTAGATTTCGATCGCCCCCGGAAGGTCGCGCGCATACTCGTCAGAACGCCCTTCGATGGAGAGCCGCTGCTCTCGCGGCAGGTCGCCGGAAAGATCGAGTGCTAGCTTCGCTTCGCTTTCGGCCTTCGCGTCATAGCCCAAAGCAGACCATGCCTCGGCCAATGCGGAGTGGGAAAGCGCATGTTTCGCGTCGAGGCTGATGGTGTGTTCCAGCAGATCGCGAGCAGCGAGCGCGTCATAATCGTGGAGCTTAACCAAACCTTCCGCGTAAAGGCGAGCTGCGTCTGGATTCGCGGGAACCGACGCCGATACCTGGCGAGCATGATCAGCAGTAATATCGCCCACGCCGAGTTTTTGCCGCAACCCGGCGCCACCCCGCGAAACCAGGTCGGCAAGTTCCGTTTCGGTGCCATCGCTCCGAATCACCCCGATCGTTTCTCCTTCTCGGGCATCCTGCAACTGCAGGTCGATTCGGACTTTGCCGCCAGCATCTTTGCCCATCGCCAGGTATGAGCCGAGTACGACTACATCGCTACCCAAGTGGCTGCGAATCCGGCGCAATGTGTCTCCGCTGTAATTGTCAGCTGCCGGCAAGTTGAGATCGAGCTTCATGCGAGCGATATCTTCGCCGGGGATGACACGCAGCTGTTGACCAGCTGACAAATCCGAACTCAACATCTCCGAGAGTGCTGTAGAGATCCAGGCTTGGTCCTGTTTGCCTGAGAGATTCCGGAAACCGAGAACGGCGACCGAAGTTCGTGTCTTGAAGGCGGTCCCCGATTCCGCGCCCGGCGCGCGTTCAAAGAACCTTCGCCAAATCCCGCGCGCATCGAAGGCGACCAGTCCCAAAATGAAGAACACAAGGCTGGCTGCCACCCAAGTCAACCTCCGTCGTGGTCGCGTCTTTATTCTTGGCGCAACCACGCGCAGCCCCACCAGATCGGCCCGCATCTCCTGGGCGGACTGGTATCGCAAATCCTTCTCTTTTTCGAGGCTCCTGCCGATGATCCTCTCTAGCCCCTCTGGAATATCGCAAGACACTTGCCGGGCCGGCACTGGCGGCAGGTTTAGCACAGCATCGCGGATGACACTTACAGTATCTCCGGAAAAAGCCTGCTGTCCGGTGGCCATCTCGTAGAGAACCAGGCCGAACGAGAACAGGTCTGTCCGCGCATCCAAGTTTTCGCGCAATATCTGTTCTGGTGATAAGTAAGAGGGAGTACCTACCGAGATTTCCGACTCGGTCAAATGAGGCTTTGACAGGGCGGCGTTCCCACGATCGGCTGGACTTTCCGCACCAGTTTTCCCATCTTCCAAGTCAGCCGTGTCTACAAACTTTGCCACGCCGAAGTCGAGGATCTTGGCATGCCCCCGATTCGTTATGAAGATATTCGCGGGCTTGATATCACGGTGAATGATTCCTTTCTGGTGGGCGCATTCCAGCCCGTCTGCAATTTCGATCGCAAGGTCAATCGTCTCCTCCAGTCGCTCCGGCGCTGGTCTACTCGCTGCACTCTCAATCCATTCGCGCAGCGTTTGCCCTTCCAACAACTGCATTACGATGAAGGGCTGGCCCTCGTACTCCCCGAGGTGGTAGATGGAGCAGATGTTGGGATGGTCTAGGGCGGAAGCAGCCCGGGCCTCGCGCTCAAAACGTTCGAATGCCTTGAGATCGGCAGACAGCTCGCTGGGAAGGAACTTTATCGCCACGCGGCGGCCGAGTTTCAGATCCTCGGCTTGATATACGATCCCCATACCGCCGCCGCCCAGTACCCGCAACACACGGTAGTGCGACACCTTCTTGCCGATCAGATCCTGAACTGCTAGGGCGTCGGCGCTCGACGCGGTCAGAGAAACCGGTAGCGGGCTCACTTCTTCGACGGGCGCGATGAACCGGTATCCCCTGCCAGTCAGGGTTTGGACGAAACGCGGTTGCTCGGGATCATCCTTGAGCACCTGCCGGATTTTGCGGATGGCGGCGTTGATGCTGTTGTCGGTGTCGAGGAAGACATCTTTTCCCCAGACTCGTTCAACAATCTGCTCCCGGCTGACGAGCTGCCCGCGCTGTTGGATCAGCAGCAGCAGCAGCGCCATGGGTATACGTTCCAGCTTGAGAAGTTGACCCGCTCGGTGCAGCTCAAATGCCCGTGGGTCCAGCTCAAACTCGTCCCCAAATCTCACAAAACTCGTAGCATTTGCCCCACCCGAAGCCATACCGACAGCCCCCAGACGAAGGGAGCCACATTCTACATCGAATTCAGTTTTTTTTACTCCTCATGTTTTCTGCGAGTTGCGGAGATTCACAACATTTTAAGACGTTCTTCATTCCTTCGCTATTGGATGAAAAGCGCACCTGAGGCACTCTGCACAAGTGCCTGCCGGGTTTTAGTGAGTGGATCAGGGCAGGTTTTGGGGAACCGACCTGGGGTTCAGGCTCTTCCGGAGGCGGGATTATGACAAGGCGAAAGTGGTTCTCGATAGCTGTGGCGCTCCCAGCACTTGCACTTTGCGCATTCACTCTTCCTTACCGAGCAAGCGCTCCGGATTCAACCGGACGTGCAGGCGATGAGCAGGCGATCCGCCAGCTTAATGAGGAATGCCTGAGAGCGCACGACAGCGGAGACGTCGCCGCCCTCGACCGCGTCGAGGACGCTGACTTCACCTTGTCCGGCGATTTTGGGGTGGTCAGCAAGCAGCAGCACTTGGATAAAGTGCGTCACCGAACCACGAAGACAGAAGTAATCACCCGCAAGATTGATCCGCAGCAGTTCCGCTTTTACGACAACGTCGCGCTGGTGGTGGAGACCGACCGGCCCACGACCGCGGACGGGACTTTCGCGTTCCAGTCGACAGAAGTGTGGGTTCGTCGCGGCGACTCATGGAAACTCGTCAATCTCCACTACTCGCGCGTGGAGGGAAAGCAGTAGTCAGGAGTTCTGGGTTCGGCGAGGTTTCGCGTACGGCTTAATCGTGTGCAAATTCGCGGTGTGGTATGGAGGGACGCGATGTTTACAGCGCTAACTGGATTGGCCGCCTTATCGTTCAGCATCGGCGGATACTTCATGAAGCTCTCCGTCGGTCTGACTCGCCTTCGTCCCACCTTGCTGATGTTTGGCTTCTTTTCAGTAGGAGCCGTGCTGCAAACGGTTGCCATGCGCTGCGAGCAAATGGCGATCACCTACATCGTTGTTCTGGGATTCGAGGCCATTACCGCCCTCGTGCTCAGCGTGTTGCTGCTGAACGAAAGTGCTTCGCTTGCCAAGGTCGCCGGAGTGGCACTCGTGCTTGGAGGAATTGTTCTGCTGCGAACGGGAAAGTTTCTAGGGAGAAACAACACTGCGCTTTAAGGAGGATGCCATGACAAATTCGCGCCCCACACGAAATCAGGAGCTTCATCCAGCGCCGGAAGAGCACAAGAGGTCGTCGCGACTTCCGATTCTGCAAGAAAAGGCAGCCTGTTCGCCGCGGGCTTCGGTTGCGCTCTCGGCTTTCTCAGCCGTGACGTGGCTCAGAGAAGCATCGAGTTTGATCTACCGGCGAATCACCGATCGTCGACCGGCCAAGAACGTAGTGCGGCCTTGGTGTAAGGTTCGCGCCATTCGGCGCTGGACTGATCTTTGCCTTCTCATCATAGTGCTCACGCTTTCACGTGGTGTACTGCAGGCACAGGCTCCTTCTTCCGCAGCCGTCCCGAGGTTGGTGGGCTACTCGGGAAAACTGATGGACGCAGAAGGGAAGCCGTTGGCGCGCATCGCCGGAGAAACCTTCGCGATCTACACAGATGAAAACCTCTACCTGGGCATGACGAATACCGTGCACAAGTTTCGCGTGGACACGAACGGTGCCGTCCATGCTGACGGCGCACTGAACTCGAGCGGCACTGATTTCGCCGAGTCAGTTGCGATCGAAGATACGCGAGCGGAGTACGAACCCGGAGACGTGCTTGAGATCGATAAAAAGGCAAACCGGCATCTGGCGTTGTCCCCTCGCCCGTACGCCACTTTGGTGGCAGGAATTTACTCGACCAAGCCAGGAGTGCTGGCATCTCCTCATCATATCGACGAAGTTCCCTCAGCCGCTCCGGAAGTTCCGTTGGCGATAGTAGGCATCGCTCCCTGCAAAGTCACGGCCGAAAACGGCCCCATCGCACGCGGCGATCTGTTAGTGACCTCATCTCGACTTGGCTACGGCATGAAAGACGCCGACCGCCGCGGGATGCTCGGGGCGGTTGTTGGGCAAGGCTCTCGAACCTCTACCCAAAGGCGCTAGGGTGGTCGAAGTCCTCGTCACGCTTCAGTAAGCGATCTCAAAACACATGTTCAGCAAATGGAGAATCACGATGAAACTCTCGACACGTCTGCTCGCAATCTTCTTCGTGGCTACGTTGCTCAGCACCACGGTCGTCGCCCAACAAGCAACCCAATCTTCGGTGATTGTCCCACGATTGGTGAACTATTCAGGCCATGCTATGGACGCTCACGGCGAACCGGTACCAGGGGTCGTGGGAATAACCTTTGCGATTTACAAGGATGAAGAAGGGGGTGCGCCGCTCTGGCTCGAGACCCAGAACGTTCAAGCCGACGCCAAGGGCAACTATACCGTGCAACTGGGCGCGACCCGGAGCGAAGGGCTTCCGGTGGAGCTATTCAATTCCAAGGAGTCTCGCTGGCTCGGCGCTCAAGTCAGCGGACAGGAAGAGCAGCGACGCGTCCTGCTGCTCAGCGTGCCGTACGCACTGAAGGCCGCAGATTCGGAAACCCTGGGGGGACTTCCGGCCTCGGCCTTCATGCTGGCGGCTCCCGTTGCAGGTTTTTCGTCGTCAGCGAACGGATCCAGCACAACAGAGTCTTCCGCGTCAGGTCCTCCGCCGGCAACGGTCACGGGGGCAGGCACTACGGATTTTCTGCCGCTTTGGACCGACGCTAGTACCCAGGGCAACTCGGTCTTGTTCCAGTCAGGCACGGGAAGCTCGGCCAAGGTGGGCATCAACACAACCACGCCTTCGTCAACACTTGATGTGAAAGGCGCAGCTACCGTCCGCGGCATGCTGTCTTTGCCCGCAGCCGGACAAGCGACCTCATCGAGCGGCAAGAATTCGCAGCCGGAGGCCTTCACAGCATCAGTGTTCAACAGCAGTTCGTCCACAGCGGTAAATCAGAATTTCCGCTGGCAAGCGGAGCCTGCCGGCAACAACACCGCCGGTGCCAGCGCGACCATGAATCTGCTGTTCGGCCGCGGTACGGCGGCTCCAACGGAAACCGGATTGCGACTTTCGAGCAACGGTCAAATCACATTTGCCTCTGGGCAAACATTTCCCTTTGCCGGAACCGTCAAAAGTGTCGGCCTCAGTGCGCCCAGTTCGGATTTCAAGGTGAGCGGCTCGCCCGTCACCAGCAGTGGCACTCTCATGCTGAGCTGGATTGCTCCCCCCACAAGCGCGAGTCAGGGCAACACCATCGTCAAGCGTGACGGGAGCGGGAGCTTCACGGCGGGAACCATCAACGCCAATGCGGTTAACGCAAACACTTCTACCGCTGGCGGCGTCGCAGTCAGTGGGATCGGTGGCACCAGCGCCGGGGTGGTTGGACAGAGCACCAGCAATGCCGGAGTCTGGGGCACCAGTATCACTGGCGATGGCGTATTCGCGCAAAGCGGGAGCGCCTCCGCTTACGCAGTCTACGGCCAAAACACGGCAATAAACGGCAGTGGCATCTACGGCTCCACTACGGGTTCGACGGGGACTGGAGTCCTCGGTTTCGGCAATATCGGCGTACATGGGGTCAGCGCATCCATCGACGGTTCCGGTGCCGGGGTCTTTGCGGAGGGCAGACCCGGGGCCCCCGGACTTTATGCGCAAAGCACCGATTTCGCTCCCGCGGTCAACGCCAATAACGTGGGCAGCGGGACGGGAATTCTTGCCGGCAGCGTTACCGGATTTGCCGGTTGGTTCAACGGAAATGTACAAATCGATGGCAATCTCTCCAAGCAGAGCGGTTCCTTCAAGATCGACCATCCTCTCGATCCCGCCAACAAGTATCTCTATCACTCCTTCGTGGAGTCGCCTGACATGATGAACATCTACAACGGCAATGTAACCACCAGCGCAGCGGGTGAGGCTACGGTCACTCTCCCGGAATGGTTCGAGACGCTTAACCGCGATTTCCGCTATCAGCTCACGGTGATGGGCCAGTTTGCCCAGGCGATCGTGGCCAGAAAAGTTGCGAACCATCAGTTCTCCATTAAGACCGACAAGCCCAATGTCGAGGTTTCCTGGCAGGTAACCGGCATACGGCAGGATGCATGGGCCAATGCTCATCGCATTCCAGTCGAGGAACAAAAACCGGCGAAGGAGCGCGGTTCTTATCTCCATCCAGAACTGTTTGGTGCGCCAGAAGAGAAGGGCGTGTTGTGGGCGCGGGATCCGCAAGCCATGAAGCAATGGAAGGAAGCGCGAAGGAAACTGGCTTCGACTGCCCAGAAGGAAGGTCCTATCAAACAGTGAGAGTTCGCCACTTCGTCGGTCTCATAGGAGGAAATCGCTATGACAATTCATTCGCTCGTGGTCTCTGGCGCAGCGCTGATTCGAAATTACTGTCTGTTCAAGCTGTTCACGGGATTCGTGCTTTTGTGTGCATCGCTGCTTCACACTCAGGTAGCTTCGACCACAGTATCGGGTGTCTCTTGCAGTTTTGGGCAAGTTGGACAGCGGAACTAGCTACACCAAACCGAGGCGCACTCTGTCTGCCTCGACTCGTAATCGGATCAGCCTTGCGCAAAAAGAACGGTGGGTGAAGACTCAAAAGGGATTGCTGCCAGCAGCGGCGAAAACAACTGCGGCGGCTCCTGTAAAAGCGCACAATGTCGGCATCTGCCCGCAGGAAGATGGCCGCGGCACAGCGCGCGCGGTGGCCGAAGTTTAGAGCAGCGAAGAAGAAGGCGGCTTAGAGCCAGCGGAGACAATCCAGCCAATCACTGGCATCGTTCTGCATAGCTACTCTTCAGAAGAGTATCAGCAGCTTTGCTGCCTTTGGTCGATGCCGTCTGTAAAAGCATGTGCGCTTGTTCACAGCTTTGAGGAACCGACTTCGCCTGCAAGTAAAGGTTGGCCAGTGCGACCTCCGCGCTAACATTCCCTCGCTTGACCGCCTTCCACACCTCGACGGGTTTCCATCCATAGAAGCCAATAAAGATAAACGACACCGGGGGCCGGTCAAGGATGTGTGAAGGCGCAAAAGAATCGCCAGCGTGTGTCCCGCCCGCGAGTGCAGGATCTGGTTTAGTACGATTCGATTACACGGGCACTTATATTCTGCCTGGGCTGGTAGACGGCTTTGCCGGTTTGAACAGTCAGGCACAGGCGAACGCATAGCTCTACATGGGAGTGACAACGATCGTCGGCTTTCAAGACGATCGTCGCGGTTTCTTGAAACTAGATGCTCATCCCAGCCCGCACGTCTATCCGCTCGATAACGCGGGGTCAAGCGACGAGTACAGTTTTCTTCCGCAGTGGAATAGCAAGCTCAAAGATCGCAACGGCTCTGTGGACTTGAGTGAACAGGAAACCAGGGCTCAAATCGAGGAGCTTGCCCGGCACGGAACCCGAGCAATCTACCTGGGGCACGAACTCACTGCCGCCCAGACAAAGTTCATCATTTCAGAGTGCCACTCCGAGCACTGTTTCTTTCACAAGTTCCGTGCGACATTCGCGGCGAACGCGATCAAGAATCGATCTTGTGCTCAGCATTCCGCGTGCCCGGATCTGCATTCACCTAGTTCCACTCTTCAATGTGTTCTTTGATCGGAACAAGAAAAAGAAAACGTATCCGGCAGTTGGCCCGAAAACCCAACCACCGGGTACGCTCTTCGACCAGTCCTGAATTGAAAACTAGGGGACTTGCTCTTCTCCTTCTCTGCACAAAAGTGCAGCGAAGTTATTTCTCGATCGGCGCTCCTTTCTTTTTTCCGGTCACGCCCTGGATAAAAGGCAGACCATTCGGCTCACCAAATCCGGTGACATTGTCCCACCCCTCTTCAACGGTCAGAGAAGTGTCGGCGCCAAATGTGATCGCGAAAGCCGAGTGGAGTTGGTGAAGATTTGTGATAGCAGCTAGGAAATTCGTCTGTGCTATCGCGGGGATCTGGCCTGCGAAGAGCGCATCCGTCGAAAAGAACGTGGATCCATTCTGGTCGACGATGGTGCCTGAGAGACTGTCGGTCGAGAGGCGGGAGGTATCGACCACATCTGTGATCTGCCCCTTTTTCAGCCGGGCCACTGCCGGTGCTGCAAAACCGAGAGGCTTGCCATTATATTGGCTCGCAATTGCCCAGATGGCAGAGAAGATCGGGGTGGCCAGACTTGTCCCGCCGACACCGATCTCTGCTGATTGCGAACCCTCAGAAGTTACAACCAAGGGAACGCCAGTCTCCGGATCTGCGTCTGCAGACACGTCAGGGACTTGACGGCCATTGCCCGGAAGGGCGTGCTGCCATACAGGTTTGGCAAAAAACTGGCTTTCACCACCTCCAGCACCGAATTGAAAGCCAATGCTGGTCGGCGGATCTTGGACGAATTCAATTTGCAGAGCCGTGACATTGGTGCCCCAGCCGGTTACGATGTCGCCCTTGCCGAGGGGATCGTTCAGAACACTCGTTCCACCAACGGCGGTGGCATAGGGTGAGTTCGAGGGAACGCTGACTGCGCCTAAGGGGGTGCCTAGTCCCTGGTCCCCAGCATCTCCGCTTGCGAACTGGACGGAGATTCCCGCCGCGGCGAGGCGCTCCAACACATTGTCAAAGGAATTTTCTTCATCCGTGCCGGAGATAATCTCCGCGTCATTCTCAAAGCTGCAGGACACGATATTGGCAAGCTTGTGCGTCCTGATGTACTCAAGTGACGTAATCTGGTCTTCGTTGTCCTGGCCGGCGGAAGCGACTTCAATGATCTTTGCTCCGGGGGCTATCGCGTGCACCGATTGAATGTCGAGCGCAATCTCGCCCGTCCAGCCCGTCAGGTCGGCGGCATTAGGGTTTAACGGCTGGCCTTCGGGGAAGACCACTTCGAAATTCTTGTTGGTAAGCAGGGGCAGACCAAATACGCTCCCAACGGTATTCGCATCCAGTTCGGCTGAAGCGTAGCCGTAAGCTTCGAGAAGCGCGACCGTCTGCCCGGACCCGTCATAGCCCTGGTGGATGAGAGATGTAAGATTGTAATGTGATCGCAATTGAGCAGGCGTATAGGAGACGAATTCAAAAATATTTATGTCATAGGCAGGTCCAAAGTAGTCTCCGAGCGGAAGCGGCTGAGCTAGCCCCTTAAGATTAAAGGTCGATGGCCCCGTTAGTGCGGTGCCGGTGAGCCCTGCGAAAAGCTGCGATGCGGTCTCCGTTGCCGTGATCTTTTTCGAAAACAGCGGTTTCCCTGTTTCTGGGTTCTTCGCAATTACAAAATTAGGGTGCACCGTATGGCGTTCGAGCCCCGCTGTTGCAGCTACCAGCTCTCCGGCTGCACCTGACAGTTTCCCTTCCCACCGAGGAGCCTGAAAGCTCTTGTTTTTATACGTGAAGGTGTGAAGCTCGGTTTGAAAGGCGTTTTCAATCGCGCTCACGGTTCCTCGTACGCGAATAGAAAAGTTCTGCGGATCAATAGAGATCGTGCTGAGGCCATGCCCTTCCAATTCTTCCCTTACCGTCTTCATCTCCGCGCCCGATGGCGCGTACTTGGCGAAGTCGGCATCGGTTAACCATTGGTGATAGCGCGGCGAAGTCGGATCATACAGATCCGCCACACGTTGATCGAATTCCGCCTGCTCATGCAGCTTCAGAAAGACAGTGATGGTCTGTTCTTGTACAGCAACGACGCGCCCATGATCCGTCGCCAGATCCAGGCCTCGTGCCTCCTGGCCCGAAACCTGCCCATTGGCTCGATAAGGCGTGATCGCTACCGGCGTTAGAATTGCCAGAAAAGTGAGAAAAGCTTTTAACGTAACCCACCTGAACTTCTTGCTCTTGGTCATTCGCATACATCCTTCCCTCGGTTTGATTTGGAACGTGTTGAATACAATCCAGCATCTCAGCATCATCACAACGATGCCAGAGCTAGCTTCCAGTTACGCGTTTGGAGAATACTTTGCTCCGTTGATGGCGATCATGCCCGTTGACCACTGTCTCGCCGCGCAGGGAAACCATAGTCCCAAAGATCTGGTGGGCGAGTCCTTCGTGGGCGTCTCCAGCACCGCTCCTGTACTTCGTGAGGTCATCGATGGCGGCGAGTGTAGCAGAGGTGTCCGGCAACTCCCAGATATATGATGGGTAGGCGTCGGCTTACTCTTTCGAGTAGGTAGGCTCTAGTACTGAATGAGCCCACGCTGGATCGCGATGACAACGGCCTGGGTGCGGTCGCTGGCCTGGAGTTTTTGAAGCAGGTTCTTCACATGCATCTTAACGGTGTCCACCGTGACATCGAGGCGTTGGCTTATCTCCTTGTTGCTCTTGCCGAGTGCAATCAAGCGCAGGACTTCGATTTCACGTTCGCTGATCTTCTTCGCGCCAATGTACCTCGTCAGCCGCTCCGACGCCTCGGGTGCGATCGCGTTTCCTCCCTCGGCGACGTGGCGAATCTGCCGCGCCAAACTGGCGCCATCAATTCCCTTGAGCAGGTACCCACAGGCACCGAGCGAGATTGCATCGTAGATGTTTGCCTCTGCCTGGGAAGACGTCAGGATCAGCACGCGCGCATTCGGGTCAAGATTGAGAATGGATTTCAGGACGTCGAGGCCCCTCTGATCGGGGAGACGCAGATCGAGTAATGTCACATCTGGTCGAGTCGCAGAAAACATTTCAAGAGCTTCCCGTCCGCTCGCAGCGACACCGCTGATGGCGATCTCGAATCGTCTCAGGATCCCGGCAAGTCCTTCCCTGACCATCGGATGATCGTCAACGATAAGGACCTTTAGGCGCTCGACCGCCCGAGATTCACTGTTCAAATCCATCGCCCACCTTTGCCTTGATTCTGCTAAGGAAGTCCTCGAAAGGCCGCGTCCAAATCGCAAAACCTGCCTGCATCTGTTCTTTCCATCCCTGAGCAATCCTGGTGCGAAGACGGACATGAGTTCCGCCTCCCAACACGCTGGTCACGGAAAACTCCGCTCCAATCCGTCGGGCATGAGCGCGCATTCCGCGCAACCCAAAGTGTCCCACTCGGCCGAACTGGTTGGTCTTCTCATCCATCCCACAGCCATCATCCACGATGTCGATGGTTAGCCGAACCTTCTCGTATTGAATCTTCACGTGAATCATTTGAGCCTTGGCATGTCGGAAGGCGTTTGCGACCGCTTCCCGGCAGATTCGATAGATTTCGTCGCGCACGACGGGATTGATTTCGCGGGGCTCACCCATGCTCACGATGCGCAGTTCAGGCTGATGTCCAACACGAAACTCGGATTCGCAGAGGCTAAGCAAATCGTAAAGGCTGTACTGCGGAGAGGCTGTTGAGTGCAGCGCGGATACCATGTTTCGGCTGCGGGTGATAGTGGCGCGCAAATGTGATGCGATCCCGTCAAGAGATTTCTGTGCGGCCTCCCTTTCCGAGAGAAGTTGCAGTCCAACCAACTCGAGTTGCAAAGTTGCACCAATCAGATCCTGGATTAAGGAGTCGTGAATCTGATACGCGATCCTCTCTCGCTCGGCGGCGCGCTCCTCAAAGCGAACACGAAATCGTTCTACGCGTCGTAGACTGCGCCTTCTTGTGAACTCAATGATCAGAGCGACGCCCAGCAGCAAGGTGGAGATTCGGACGAACCGGGTCTGCCAGAAATACGGTTTTAGCTTCAATGCGCCTTCAGTACTGACAGGCCCGCGCCATACCCCGCGTGCGATCGCCTGCACTCGGAACCCATAGCCGCCGGGCGGAAGCGCTGTGTAGGACGCGGTTCGTTGCGTCCCCGCATCAACCCAGTCCGTATCCCAGCCACTCAGCCGATAGCGGAATGTCACCTGCTCTGGAGCGACAAATACCGGAGCCGTGAAGTTGAAGGTGATGCGGTGACGCCCCGGGGGAACCGCTAACATGCGGTAGTCGTATGGCTGATCGTCGACTGCAACCGAATCGAGCACCGCGGTCGGAGGCTCCGCTTGAAAAACGGTTGGCATCACCACTGCCGGACCACGTGCGGTAGCGAACCAGATATGACCGTCACGCGCTCTTATTGCGTTCACCTGCGGAAGGGGGAGAACATCGGGACTACGCAAGCCATCAGCTTCGGTGAAGATCTCCGGAGAGATTTTGCTCGCAGCACCGCTCATTACGGCTTCAATCTGCTGATGAGGTACCACGCCGATGGCGTTTGTGGCCGCCAGCCATATATCCCCATTGTTGTCTTCCACCATGGAGAGGACCATGCGTACCGGGAGGCCATTCTCCTGCCCGATAGTCCAGCGATGACCGTCGCGCACGATTATGATTCCCGAAGCAGTACCGAGCAAAAGCCCCAACCGCGAGGAACGCATCACGGAAAGGACTGAGCCTTCTGTTGCGACTTCAAGCAGCCAATGCCCATCGCGCCAGTGGAAAAGGCCAGTGGAAGCGGCCGCCCAAACACCTCCCTCTTCATCGGGAAGCAGTGCCCAGATAACATTATCGGGCAAGCCTTGTTCAGTTCCATACGCGCTCAGAACTCCGTCCTTCATCCGATAAACCGCCTTTTGTTGGACACTGAACCATAGACTTCCATCGGAGGCGCGCACCGGAGAGCAAATGTATCCGGCCGGAATGTGGGGGATGCGATAAAAGCGGCCACTCTGATAACGAAACAACCCATAATCAGAGACTGCGATGATCGGTCCATGATCGCGATCGCCGCTTGCGGACTGGACGAAACCTCGCACCTGCCCGCTTGGTAGTCCAGCTTTCCTACCAAACGTCTGCCACTGCTTGCCGTCCCAACGCGCCACGCCCGCTTCAATCGCGCCAACCCATATCGAGCCCTGTTGGTCTTGAAAGATCGAGTCGTATTGCTTGGCGGCGCGCAGTAAGCCATCGTGTTCGGTATAGCTGGTGAATAGTCCCGCGTGTAGCCGCTGCAAACCGGAGATTGTGCCGATCCAAATGTCCCCCGACCGGTCTTCGAACAGCACGCGAGCATCATTGCTGACCAGGCCATCGTTGGACGTGAGCATCTCAACGCCGTTTTCGGTTTTGCAGCTAATTCCCTCCAAACCGCCGCTGGCCATCCAAAGGCGACGCTTGGAATCAATCATCATTGAAACGAACTCGCCAGGACCCGCGTTGGCAACACGACGAAACTTACCCTCATGAAAGACGAATAGGTGGTGTCCATCGCCAGCGTAGATTGCACCGTCAGAAGCCGCATACACGAGGGACGCATTCTCCAAGGGATATCGAGCTTGGACGCGACCATCGCTCGAAACGACAATCGTTCTTCCATCCGTGAGCCATAGCTGGCCTTGGCGGTCGTAGGCGAAACTTCGCATATCTCGCATCGCGATTGGAAGCACGATGTCCTGCGCGGATGTGTTCGTAAGGTATAACAGGCGGTCGCGTGTCCGGACCCACACTCCGCTGCGAGTCGCCGCAAGAATCTTCTCAACCAAAGTGATCGGGCGCCCCTGCCAGCTTGGCGCTGAGCGAAAGGTGCCGTCACGATAGAAAAAAAGCCCGCTCGCCGTCCCAATCCACAGCGTGCCGTTTGCCTCAAGAGCCATCGCGCTGATGGTTCCGTGCAACGCAGAAGGCAACCGCGGTCCGAATGTTTCGAACCTTTGCCCATCGAAACGAGCCAATCCACCCAGCGTCCCGATCCACAGGAACCCATCCGACGTCTGGTCGATCGCAGTGATGAAATTTTGCGGCAGTCCCTGAACAGTCGTCCAGGTGCTGAGCACGTCCCGGTGCAGGGCCCCCGGTGGTTGCCTTGCCAGGACAGAGCCGGAGAAAAGGGAGAAAACGACAATACCCACGAGCTTCAAGGTTCGCCCAGAGCCGTTGAATCTGAACTTCTGCATCAGTGGCTACCCTGACAAGCCCGATTTAGTGGCCAATTCGTTCTAACTGATTTCTTCACGACCGCGCTCTCTTGCAGGTACTCATCGCAGCCTCGTCGATGGCCAGGTAATCCCCGGAGACTGCGACATAGAGGCGGAAGTCGCTACGATCGGAAGCTTAGCCGCTAAAGTTTCTGCCCCACTTCGGGCAGATTTAGACGACGAATTGCGCAGCGCCTCCGATGTATCAACTGCAGCACCTGAAAGGCTCCGTGCGTTCAGCGTGGGCAGAATATCGACGCTTTTAAACAATGAGGCACCGCTACCTTTCAGTGGCGATCAAAAAGTCATCCTCCATTATATTTCCCCCAGACTTTCACCGGAGCCATGTACGAGAGTTCAAAAACTCCCGACTGGAAAGTGCTTCATTGGTCTGCGCCGCCCTGTGACGTGCAGAAAAATGAACAGCACTCGCATACGAATCGTTTGGCACCGTGAAAAAGTCCACGGCGCCAATTTCCCCCGAGGTGATTCAGCAGGAATGTTCTCCAGGTCTGTGACGGAGGCGTATCAAGGAACTGGTACGCTTCCTGCTGCGGCCGTTTCAGAGATTCATGGTTCTGTGGCGACGACGATGCCCTAATGTCGTTTTTCGCGAAGGAAATGGAGAAGCGGGGAGGCGATGTTCATCGGTCGTCCAGCGGGGACGACGAGTTCCATGTCTGGCAGCGATTAGGCCCGTGGGAGTTGGTGCTCACCGACTATCGCTTGATCCCCTGCCCAGACATCAAGAACGGGATGGAGTTCGGGACCACGATCCACGGGAGTAATCCATTTCAGCAAATGGCAATCATGACCGCCGATCCCAGGGCGGCTCGGGAGAAACTGCCGCAGGGCTTTACAGCACCTGCAGTGTTGCGAAAGCCGTTCAGGATTGAGCAAGTGCTGCGACGTCCGTGTTGCCACTCTGATTCGGATGGGGCGTCCGTGGGGCTCGTGCATTCCCCCTCTCATGCGGCACGATGCATTACCGGTCCCGGCGGGGTTCGCTCTGACGAGCTTGTGCTAGGCTCTTGCTTTCATTGCAGCTGCCGCTGTCACTCGGAGCATCACGATTTTGATCACCCCGCCCTCGTTCGAGGGAATATCGGGAAGTTCGGCGACTCTCTGGGTGATTACGTTTGACTTCTTCAAATACTCCGCCAACGTTTTTTCCCATGTTTTGATCCTTGATGGAGATCCGCACACTATCCCAACGACATATTTTTGCGTTTCAGAATCAATATCGCTGAGATCACGCAGCTTTTCGCAATCGTCAACAATGCGCTCTGCAAGCGCTGGATTCGGGTTCCCCGGCTTAAGCTCGAACACTGCTAGTGTACGTTCTCTGCCATCAACGAAATACAGGTCAACACTTCGCTTGTTGTTCTTGGGACACCGCAGTTCCGAGTAGAGTTTTGGGCGAAAGCGCATCCTGATTGCGTGCTTGAGGATAAAATATTTCTGCCACGCTTTTTCGCATTGCCGTACGGTCGCAAAATTGGAATGCTTGCTACTCTCCAATTGCCCCAGTTCCTCTTCCTGTCGTTTGATTGCATCGTGCGCGAGTTTCAGAAACTCCAGACCGCAATCCATCTCCCGCGTCCCCTTTGGTTTGACTTTGTGTTTCGCCAACTGCCCTGAAAACACCGGACATGTAAAGAGTAGGGTCTATGGCTCAGGCGGGATAGTTACGAAAGGCAGGCGTTTCAGAGGGCCAAATTGATCGACGAGCGCGTTGGCGGCATCTTGATGTGGTATTGTCCGCCATCTGTGGCGATCTTCAATAGTGAGAGCGTCACGCTTTGAAAGTCGGGGATCGGCATAGTTGGGAGCACTCGAGCGGGATCCTTGAGAGCATATAACTTTCCAGCGAGACAAGGCCAACGGATGTTTGAGATTCACTCGGAGACATCGAGCGCCTTCAGCAGCCACTTCAGCGTCACTTGCGTTCTACCCCCAATGCTTACATCAACCACAACCGGAACGTGGCCGCTGAGCTTTCCCCACTCTCCGAACGACCCGACTTCTACCGATTTTTAGCCGGCAATCCTTCGGGACGAACACGTACTCGATGTGGAATGGCTTGTCCTGATGGCGTAAAAGCAATAGGCGGGCGGGTTCGGCTCCTGCTTCTCATCGTGGTGAGCGGGGTACGCATTGATCAGCCCGTGGCTTTCGAATAAACGAACTACTTCCGTGTGATTTCGTCCGGGGCGGTTGGCGTCCCATTGCACATTGCGGTTGAAGTCTCCAGCGGCAACAACGGATGCGTTGCTGAACCAGCCGCTTTGTTTCACGAGGCATCGGTGAACCTCCCCGATGTAATTGTCGGCACGCTTTGTCCCGACCTAACAAGCTCAGATCGCAAGCAAGTTGAAAGCCACTAGTGCGCCATGAACCGAACGGGAAACCACTCATTTGCCGAAGGGCTTGCCCACCGCTTGAGGCGCGAACCCCGTCCTGCAAAAGACCGCCAGTGCTTTGTTCGGATTGGCACCGAACCACAAGCCGGAGAAACCGTGGCCGTGTAGAACCTCCAAGGATTTCTTGGAGCATTCCTGAACTTCCGCGATATCTGGATGCAGACCCAATAGACCCTGCGCTTTCCGGGCAAGAGCCATGCCGCAGTTCCAAGTCACAATGCGCAGGAGCGCCATGTTCCTGAGTTTAGTAGCACAGCATCGAAGAGTATGACTGGCGTTCGATTGGACTGGCGGCGAAGGCGTTAGACCAGTGAAACTTGAGCGCGATCAGTTCGACGAATGTTGGCTTGTGTACTTTTCGTCGGCGATGGGAAACTCCGCCGAGCCGTTTCTTCAGTCCTGTATAGTC
>Ga0209330_1000362_pt1 | contig 20432 bp, 16 predicted proteins | sample JacPinW_OM2H0_O3_FD_187969 | JGI IMG/M metagenome (GOLD analysis project Ga0209330, IMG submission 187969) | Forest soil microbial communities from Algoma, Ontario, Canada - Jack Pine, Ontario site 1_JW_OM2H0_O3 (SPAdes) (version 2) | ecosystem: Environmental > Terrestrial > Soil > Boreal...
CTTCGGCTTTTTCGAGATTCAGGAACAGGAAGCGGGCGGCGTTCCAAATTTTGTTGGCGAAAGCGCGGGCGCCGAGGATGCGGTCTTCGCTAAGGGCGATGTCGGTGCCGGGGGCGGACATGCTGGCGAGCATGTAGCGCAGGGCGTCGGTGCCGAATTTTTCGGTGAGGCCGAGCGGGTCAACGCCGGTGCCCTTGGTCTTCGACATCTTGGCGCCTTCGGCGGTGCGAACGAGCGAATGCAGGTAGAGGCGGCGGAAGGGAATCGTCGATTTCGGATCGCCCTCACGGCTCGCGTCGGGGTTACTCTCGGCGTTCTCGAAACGATTTCCGCTCAGTGGGAGGGCCATCATGATCATGCGAGCGTCCCAGAAGAATAAAATATCGTAGCCGCTGATTAGCAGGCTGGTGGGGTAGTAGGTGCGCAAGTCGTCGGTGTCGTCGGGCCAGCCGAGAGTGGAAAAGGGCCAGAGGGCAGAGCTGAACCAGGTGTCGAGGACGTCTTTGTCCTGCGTGAGCTTTGCGCTGCCGCACTTTGGGCATCTTGCAGGCGGACTTGCCGCGCGAGCGTGACCTTCCACGATTTCAACACGCGAATCGATCGCGGGGACCATTTCTTTGCAGTCGGCGCAATGCCAAATGGGAATTCGGTGGCCCCACCAGAGCTGACGCGAGATGCACCAGTCGCGAATATTTTCAAACCACTGCAGCAAAATGGTGCGCTGATTGTCCGGAACGACTTCGATCAAGCCGTCGAGGACAACTTTTGCAGCCGGCGTTGCGAGCGGCTTCATTTTCATGAACCATTGCGTGGAGACGCGCGGTTCCACGATAGCTTTGCAGCGGTCGCATGTGCCGACGGAATGAATGTGCTCGGTGATTTTTTCCAGCAAGCCTAATTTTTCGAGGTCGGCGATGATTCGCGCGCGGGCGACGAAACGTTCGAGGCCGGCGTACGCGCCGGCGGCTTCGTTCATGTGCGCGTCGTCAGTGATGACGTCGATTTGCGGAAGATTGTGGCGCTTGCCAGTCTCGAAGTCGTTGGGATCGTGAGCGGGAGTGATTTTCACCGCGCCAGTACCGAATTCGCGGTCGACGGAAGTGTCCGCGATAATGGGAATTTCGCGATTCGCGAGCGGCAGCAAGACTTTTTTGCCGATGAGATGCTGGTAGCGCTCGTCGTCGGGGTGCACGGCGACGGCGGTATCGCCCAGCATCGTTTCGGGGCGCGTGGTGGCGACGACAAGGTGCTCTTTTGTTCCAGCGACAGGATAGCGGATGTACCAGAGGCTGCCGGTGCGTTCGTTGTGGACGACTTCGAGGTCGCTGATGGCGGTGAGGCAGCGCGGGCACCAGTTGACCATGTAACGTCCGCGATAGATGAGGCCGTCGCGATACAGGCGCAGAAAGGCTTCGAGGACAGCGCGGTAGAGCGCTGGCTCGAGAGTGAAGCGCTCGCGCGTCCAGTCGCACGAAGCGCCCAGGCGGATCATCTGCTCTTTGATTACGCCACCACTTTCAGCTTTCCATTTCCAGACCCGGCGTTCGAATTCTTCGCGGCCCAAATCCTGGCGCTTGATACCTTCTTTGGCGAGCATGCGTTCGACGACGAACTGCGTGGCGATACCGGCGTGGTCCATGCCGGGAAGCCAGAGCGTGCGTTCGCCGCGCATGCGATGCCAGCGGACAAGCATGTCGATCTGCGTGTGTTCGAGCATGTGGCCGATGTGAATCGAGCCGGTGACGTTGGGCGGGGGAATGGCAATTGAAAAGGTGCGGCCGCTGCCGTCGCCGGAATTTTCCGCGCGAAATAATTTCTCGTCAAACCAGGCTTTAGCCCAGCGCTCTTCGATTTCCCGAGGCTCGTAGGCTTTTGGTATTTCTCTCGGCATCATTTCCCCAAAGATGGCTTCACATTGACGATTCCAGACAGCGCGCTCTTTTGCGATTAAAGAACGACACGGCGGACCGAATCGCCATATAAAGAATCTTCAATATTAGGGGGAGGATGGTTCATGCGTCAAATGACACCGTAAATTCATAGGCGAGTCTTCGTTCGAAGGGGACGAGGATGTTAAGATTCCCGTCCCTTAAGGACGAGGGACAATGGACAAGAAAAACTTTCTGTTCGTATCTTTGACCGGCCTGATCAGCGACATCGCGTGGCAAATCTCGAAAGAGGGCCACGAAGTGCGTTACTTCATCGCCGATAAAAAAGAGCGCGACATCGCTGACGGGTTCGTGGCCAAGTCGAAGGACTGGGAAAAAGATAAAGATTGGGCGGAGATCATCATTTTCGATGACACGCTGGGCCAAGGCGAAAAAGCGCAAGCGCTACGCAAGGAAGGGAAGCTCGTAATCGGCGGAACGGCTTACAGCGACAAGCTCGAGGATGACCGTTCGTTCGGCCAGGAAGAACTGAAAAAGGCAGGAGTGAACATCATTCCGTACGGGGAATTCGATTCCTTCGATAACGCCATCGAGCACGTGACGCAGAATCCCAGCCGCTACGTGATCAAGCCGAGCGGCGAAGCGCAGAACGTCAAGCGCAGGCTATTCGTAGGGGAAGAAGACGACGGACAGGACGTCATACGGATGCTAGAGGCGTATAAGAAAGCGTTCTCCGACGAGATCAAAGTGTTTCAGCTGCAGAGACGGATGATTGGCGTCGAAGTCGCGGTCGGTGCGTTCTTCAACGGCAAGACTTTCGTATATCCCATAAACATTAATTTCGAGCACAAGAAACTTTTTCCCGGCGATATCGGACCACCGACCGGTGAGATGGGAACCTCGATGTTCTGGAGCGGTCCGAACCACCTCTTCAACCAGACGCTTTTGAAAATGGAGCCCAAACTGGCGGAAGAGGGATACGTCGGGTACATCGACGTGAACTGCATCGTGAATAACAACGGCATTTATCCGCTCGAGTTCACGGCTCGGTTCGGCTATCCGACTATCAGCATCCAACAGGCCGGAATGATTACGCCGATCGGCCAGTTCTTTTGGGACCTTGCGAGCGGGTTGGATCCCAAGCTGAAAGTGCGCAGCGGTTTTCAGATCGGCGTGCGCATTGTAGTGCCGCCGTTTCCCTTTGACGACGACGAGACGTTTGATGCGTTCTCCAAGAATTCGGCGATCGTTTTCAAGAAGCCGCCGGCGGATGAAACGCATATCGAGGACGTGAAACAGTTGAACGGGCAGTGGCTCATCGCCGGAACGTCCGGCGTCATCTTGATCATCGTGGGTACGGGCCAGACGATGAAGCAGGCCAAGGCGCAGGTGTACTCGCGGATTAAAAACGTCCTAATTCCCAACATGTATTACCGCACTGATATCGGCGATCGCTGGGAGGAAGACAGCGACCGGCTGCATAACTGGGGCTACTTGCGATAGGCGCAACGAGATTGGGATCAGCCTGATGCTTGGCCTTGCTAATCACGGCTTAATAGAATTGCAGCCAAATTCGTACAGGAGCTGCTGATTGCCGATGGTTACCCTGGCGTTTCCTGCGGTAACTACAGCGCCGCGTGGATCTTTGCGGACACTTGGCGCGGCACCAAAGTCCATTAGAATTGCTTTATGAATCTTTTGCTCATACTCATTCTCGCGATCGTGCAGGGGCTGACCGAATTGCTGCCGGTGTCGAGCTCGGCTCACGTGGTAGTGACTGAAAAACTTCTGGGGCTCGACCCATCTTCGCCATCGATGACCTTGCTGTTGGTAATGCTGCACACGGGCACGATGTTCGCGGTGATCGTTTATTTTTGGAAGCAATGGCGAGCCACTTTCTTTCAGAGCATGGCTGCATTCAAAAAGTTCGCGGTGCTTATTATTTTGGCGACTGTCCTTACTGGTGTGATCGGCGAAGCCATAATAAAGATTATCGAGAAGACCGCTTTTCGAGGCGCGCCACACGCAGAGATCGAGGATTTGTTCAGCCATCTCGAACTGATTGCTCCGGCGTTGGCCGCCGCCGGAATCCTGATTCTAATCGCGGGTATCTTCGAAAAGCGGAACTACGCCCGACCTTTCGACGGATCGAACGATCTGACGGCCAAACAGGCTGGAATTATTGGAGCGGTACAGGGGCTGTGCCTACCATTTCGGGGGTTTTCGCGCTCGGGTGCGACGATCTCGACGGGAATGCTTTTGAAGGTAGCGAAGGAGCGGGCAGAATCATTCAGTTTCGCGCTAGCCGTGGTTCTGACCCCGGCGGTGGTGGCACGGGAGACGTTAAGACTGGTGCGCGCCGAACACATCAGCGGGACGGCAAGCTTTGCGTCGGCCGCATTGCCAAGCTTGATTGGCGCGGTCTTCGCGTTTTTCGCCGGGCTCGTCGCGCTGAAGTGGCTGAGCCGATGGCTCGAAGGAGGGCGCTGGTACCTGTTTGGAATCTACTGCCTCGTTGCCGCGGCAGCCGTGTTCTATCTGCATCATTTGGGGTATTGAACTAGCGCAAAACGTTCGCAATCCTGCGCACGCGGGAAAAATCTTCAGGATATTTATGCGGAGTGAAAAGCCGTTAGTCGAGCCGCGAGTTACCTGTCTTTTTTCGAAAGCTCGCTGTGAACCAGATTTTCTACCATCGGTTTGACGCCTTGCGAAAACAAGTCCTGAATCTGAGGCCGAAGCTTTTCCAGGATTTTCTGCACCAGAGCGTCCACTGTTTCCGCGCTGGGCTCGCTCGGAGTAGCGTCCACTTGAACCTGAGGCGGCATCAGAAAAGCAATTCCGGAGAGCGCTTCGCGGTTCGGCGGCGGCAAAGTGGGAATGCGCTCGTTGAACTCGTGCACCGACGGTTCTTGCGCTGCCGGCTCGAATACCGAGGGTTCCAGTTGCTCGACCTCCGGAGCTGACTGCGCGTTTTGCTCTTCGACAGGCGCCGGAAGAATGTGCTGAGTCGGCGAAGATTGTTCCTGGCGTGGCGAATAGTCGGAAGGTTGAGTGTGCTCTTCATCAACCAACAACGGCTCCGGTGCTGGACGGTTCGACGCGGCCTCTTCGCGGCGCTCCGCGTCTGTCGGTGCGACCATGATCTGATGTTCGACGCTCACAGGCCTACTTGCGGCGGTCGAGGGCGCGATTTCTTCGGTTACATGCTCCATGTCGCGCGACTCGGACGGGAAATGATAGGAAGGCCCAGCTGGGGCTTGCGCATTCGCGAAAAAGCGGTCTTCTGAATCGAAGTGCGATCCAAATTGCGAACCGTGACCGTGCTCGGTTTCATGGTCCGATATTTCCTCTGCGTGACCGGCGGGTTCAGAGATGCCGGTTCGGTTGTCAGGCGAAATCCCAGAGTGGTTTTCGGCTTGCTGTGCCTCGGGTTCGGGGCGCGAACCGCTTGGCTCAGGCTGATGCGAAGTCAGGTTCGACATCCAACCGCCATTGGGATACTCGGACGGCGGCGGGGCCATCATGTCCATCCACTCAGTGTGTCTAGCGGCAATGCTTGGAATCTGCTCTAGGTGTGCAGCGGGTTTCGGTTCGTCGCGCACTTCTTCTTTGGCCACGGGCGCCAGCGCTGGGATATGGTCAGCGGTCGGCTCTGGGAACCACATCGCGTGCGAAGTCTGCGGCGCGTCCTCGACAACGGATGTCTTGGCAAATACGGCTTCGGATGGTTCATCCACGGCATGAATTTGCGCGTCAGACGGCTCCGCGACGTTATTCGCTTCGTTGGTTGGAACCTGCTCGTCCTCAGATTCCTGCGAGGCGCGGATGTGTCTCGGCGGTACGTCCTTCTCGGAGGGAAATGCGCTGGTATCGAGATCGTCGGCAAAAGGGTCTTGCGCATCCTGCGCGATGTTTTCGGGAACATCGAAATCCGCCGCGTTGCGCCGCCAATCGCTTACGGTCGCGATGTGGTCAAAATCGTCTTCCGCCTCGGTATCTTTAGCCTCCGCGACCGGAACGCTTAACGCTTTGGATTTCGAAGCTTTCGATTTTCTGGATCGTTTTTCCTCTTGCTGTTCATCTTCCTCTTCGGAGTCATCACCGGCCAGGGCGCGCACGCCTTTACCAAAGCCATAAATCGCGGCTGCTTCCTCAGGTGTGGGTTCAGGGAATTCAGGAAGAGGCTTGGGTTCGCTGCGAAGAGGCGCTTCCATTACCTCCACCGGCGCCGGAGGCTCCGCGATGATTTCTCTCTGCTTTGCCAGTTCCGCGGCAATCCGAGGGTTCTTTTCCAGTACGGACATCACCATCGCGATCAGCGGGTCCGGTGGAACGAACGGCTTCTTTAAAACTCCATCGGCACCGACTCGCCGCGCCTCTTTTTCGTCCAGGGGATCGAAAGCGCCGACAAGCAGGATGACCGGGATGTGCGCGTATCGGGTGTCTTTCTTGATGAACTCGCAGACTTCGTAACCGTTGCGCACGGGCATGAAAACATCGGCCAGCACGAGGTCGGGATTTACGTCGGGCAGGCGCCGCACAGCGGCTTCGCCATTGCCGACGGCAACCACGTCTACGCCGCGCTCTTCCAACGCGAGCACGACCATTTTTTGAATATTGGAATTGTCGTCTGCAACCAGAATTCTGGGCACTGTCTTCCCCCGGAAGGCGGGCCCCGAAGGCGACACGCCCACCCCTTTCACTCTGTATTGCAGCATTCCGAAACGCAGGCGTCAACAAACTCGAAGTACAGTCGTGCTCCAGTTGTTAGCAGGGAGTAAACAGGCAGTTACCAGGGGATAAGCTTCTTGACACCCTTCTTTTTCTTGCTGGTGGACTCTTGCTTAGGATCGGCGTCTGGTGCCGCTTTGGATTGGTCGCCCTTGGCCGCAGCGGGCGCTTGAGCCCCGGTAGCAGGCGCTCCGCTGGCCTGTGGCGCTGTGGAGCTGGATTCGGCGGGCCGTGCGGCTGGATCTGGCGCAGGCGAGGCTGGCGGCGCTGTCGCGGCACCGGAGTTATCCGGGGCTGGCTGTGAGTTGGGCGTGGGCGCTAGCACGGGGACATTGCTCGAAGGCTGGAGGTTCGTATTGTTTGCGGGCGGAGCTGGATCAGCAGCCGCAGGTGCAGGGGCGGTAGCTGCGTTTGGATCAGTTGGGGCAGAAATGATCTGGAAACCGACACCGGTGCCAGAAGCAGCTGCTCCGGTTGGCTGGGTGGTTGCGTCCACTGGAGGCGCCTCAGTGCCTTGATCGGTTGGCGCCGCAGCTCCACTCGCCGTCATCGTAAATGAAGGGCCGCTCGCGCCTGGCTTCAGAACGTCAGTCGCCGAGACGGCATCGTTCGGCGGGTTCATCTGGGGTGTGCCCTGATGGGCCGCAGGCGTAACGTCGGGACTACCTTTGAGCATTGCCATAGGAGCCTTAATCAGCAAGCTCTGATGGTGCTGCTCGGCCCACAATTGATCGTTCTTCATACGCTGGAGGGCCTGCGGATCCGGCGGGGGAATCGGCAGTCCCATGGACGTGAGGCGCAGCCGCGCATCAATACTACGCTTCGACAACGGGTAGTCTTGGAGGATACGGTCGTAGCACTTCGCCGCGAGATCGCCCCAGTGGTTTTTCTCGTCCTCATTCTTCGACACTTGCTTGGCTCGCGAATAGACGCTGCCGAGCATCCAGAGTGCTTCGTCGGTCTCGCTGTAGAGCGGGTAACGGTCGGTCACTTCCACTAACCGGGCGGCGGCCGCGCGGTAATCGGCCTTCAGATAATAGTAACGGGCGATTCGAAATTCGCCGTCGCCTAGAACCTCTTGTACCTCGCGCAGATATTGTTCGGCCTTGGGGATGAGCGGGCTTTGTGGGTACTTCAAAATGAACGCCTGGAATTCGTCCTCTGCAGCCTGGGCTTGCGTTGAATCGCGGTCGGACTTTTCCATCATGCGGTAATGTGCCATACCGACCTGCATTTGCGCGTAAGCGGCTTCGTCAAGGAAGGGGAAAAAGGTGATGAAATCCTTGTACTCCGAAATCGCCTGCGTTGTGCTGGAAGTGCCTCCCTCTTTGTAATATGAATCCGCGACGGCAAGCTTGGCCTTAGCCAAAAACTCGCTATCCGGATAAGTATTGATAAGAGTCTGCAGTGCAAGACGGCCTTCGGTGTACCGGCCAGCCTTCAAGTCAGCCTGCGCGCGGTCGTAAAGTATCTTGTCAGGTTCCGCCGAAGCGTTCGTGACCGCCTTCGCCGGAGTCGCCGCTGGTTTCTTAGCGGATTTTTTCGGGATGAACCGCGACGTCTTTTTTTTGGGAGGCGTCTTCGCAGGTTGCGCAGGTTGCTTGGTCTTCGCCGGGTCTTGCGGCGCCGGAGCAGTAACTGGCGCGCCTTGCGACGATTGCGGAGCGGACGCTGTTTGCGGCGCTCCTTGATCGGATTGCTGCGCGATCGCAGCGGGGCACACCTGCAGGAAGAGAGAAATACCCAGCGTTAGAATTACGAGATAACCAGTTCGCCTGAAGTTTGCTGCCATCACACCCCTAAAATCAACCTCGCCACTATTCATCTTTCTACGGCCAAACTTGTCAAACTCTCTGGCTCAGCGCTTCAGTGGCAAGCTTGCGCAACTGCCTTGTTGCCGCTGCCGGATCGCTAGTGTGAAAAATCGACGACCCTGCAACAAACGTGTTCGCCCCAGCTCGAGCCAGTTCGGCAATATTCCCGGAATCCACTCCCCCATCCACTCCGATCCGGAAGCTGGCATTATAGCGCGTGCGCAACTGATTCAGTTGCCGAATTTTCTCAAGCGCCCCGCGAATAAATTTTTGACCACCGAACCCCGGGTTCACCGACATCACCAGCACGCTATCCACCTTGTCAAGAATGTCGCTTAGCATAACGACTGGGGTAGCCGGATTGATCGCCGCGCCCGCTTCGGCTCCATGCTCGCGGATCATGGCCAGAGCGCGGTCGAGATGTGCGGTCGCCTCTTCATGAACCAGGACACGGGTGGCACCGGCACGAACGAACCGCTCAATATACTCTTCGGGCCGTTCGATCATCAGATGCACATCAAGGGGCAAATGGGTTGCCTTGCGCAGTGACTCGACCACGGGAATTCCGATGGAGATATTGGGGACGAAGTGGCCGTCCATCACGTCCACGTGAATCACTTCCGCCCCGGCCTGCTCCACCAAATGGACTTCCTCGCCAAGGCGTGCAAAGTTTGAAGCGAGAATAGAAGGAGCGATCTCGATGCGCGCGTAGTTCATGCGATCAGGCGGATTCTAACACAGCCCGGCCGCGGCTATTCGGCAAGCTGCAGCTCGATCGTGGAGTTCGAGTCCACCCGGGCGCCTCGTGCAGGAGTTTGCGACGCGACCGTGCCGTGCAGCGTGCCGGGGACGGGAGAAAACGTAAGCTTTGCAACTTTCAGTCCGGTTCCGGCCAATTTCGCTTCCGCCTCAGCCAGGGAGAGGCCGATCATCTCCGGCATCACATAAGCAGCTGGCCGTGATCCCAGCGAAACGAGCAAATCTATGTGTGGGCTTGTAAGGTCGGAGGCGCCGGGCGCGGGCTGTTGCTGGATTACGGTGTCGTCTTGCCCCACCGGAAGATAAACGCTGGAAATTTCCCCTAATTGCATACCACCACGTAGAAGTTCGATGCGGGCTGCTCGCAGGCTCCGGTCCACAAGGGTTGGGATGGTGGCTTTTTGCGGGCCCAGGCTCAGCATTACGTGCGCGTACTGACCGGTCTTAACGCGCGAACCTGGCGCAGGGCTTTGCCGCACCACCGCATCGAGAGGAAGAGAATTGTAGATGCGGTCTTCCACCTTGATGCCCACTCCGCGGGCTTGCAAGGTTTGTTGCGCTTCCACAGCTTTCATGCCGACGACATCGGGCATCGCGACTTCACGTCCCTGAACTGCGAAGCGCACCGCCGTCAACGCGCTCAGAAATGCCACTGAGGCCAGGATGAAGGCGATCAACGACATACGAAAAAGCCACTGCAGGCGGTCCCGCAACGTCATTGCTTCGCCCTCCGTCTACAAAGCGTAACACGATGAACGCGCCGAGCCGGATTCTCTTCGCGCGCTGTTTGCTATTGCTTACCTTTTTTCTCTAACAGCACCGCGAAGAAGCCGTCCGTTTGATAGACGCCCGGCATGGTGTGAAATTGGCCCGCGTCATCGAAGAGGTTCTTTGCATCGACTCCGGGCGTGAGATGCGTAGAGATCGAGCTCGCCGCTTCGTTCGCCGACACTCGGCAGACGTTCGGAAATCTGCGAAGCGTTTCGGCCACGACATCCTCGTTCTCTTCCGGCTCGAGCGAGCAAGTGGAGTAAACGAGGCGTCCGCGAGGCGCGAGCTGGTTCAACGCCATCGCAAGCAGGTCGGACTGCAAATGATTCAGCTCGGAAAATTGCGCGGGCTTCAGTCTCCAACGGATTTCCGGATGACGCGCAAGAGTTCCCGTGCCGGAACATGGCGCATCCACGAGGATGCGGTCAAACTCGATCCCGAAGGGAAGGGGATGTGCTGCGTCGAGTTCAAGGAGGCGGATGGTTGGAAGGGCCAGGCGTTTGAATTGTTCGCGCATTACGCGCACACGGTGGGCGTGGCGGTCGGCAGCGACGATCAATCCGTTGTTTCCTGCGGCGCGGGCGAGCGTTGGCGTCTTTCCTCCCGGAGCGGCGCACAAATCCAAAACTCGGTCACCTGGTTGCACATCGAGAAGCAGCGGAATTGCCTGCGAAGCTTCGTCCTGAATCGAAATATCTCCGCGCTTGAATGCAGGAGTGCGCGTTGGGCTGCCGCCGGTGACCGCAAAAGCCGTCTTCAGGAGAAGCCCGGGTTCCAAATGCAAGCCCGACTCTTGCAATCCGTCCAAGATTTCGTCCCTACGCTCCGAGTGATGCAGCGAGCAGCTCAATCGCGGTGTTCGGTTGTCGGCCTTTAGCAGGGAGATGGTTTGCGGCTCGCCAAATCGCGCGAGCCAGCGCTCCACCATCCACTCGGGATGCGAATGAACAATCGCCAGCCGAGTGGCGGTCGATATGCCTGGAGGCAAAAACTTTTCCGGCGGTTCTTTCGCTTCCGCTGAGGCGCGGCGGAGTACCGCATTCACGAGCGAAGTCGCAGAAGTCTTTCGCGCGCGCTTTACAAGTTCCACGGACTCATTTACTGCGGCTCGCGCGGGGATTCGCTCCAGAAAGAGAATCTGGTACAAGCCCATACGCAATGCAATCGCTACCGGCAAATCAAGCCGCGCGACGGATTTCTTCAATGAGCGTTCGAGCAGGAAATCAAGTAGTCCGCGCCAGCGTAACACTCCGAGGGCTAGCTCCGTAGCCAGAGCTGCGTCATCCGACCGCACGCCTGCGCCAAGTTCCGTATGCAGCACGTCACTCGCGTATGCGCCTTCCGCCTCGACGCGGCGAAGCACTTCGTAAGCGATCTTTCTGGCCACGGAAACGCTCATCGTGTCCCATGAAAGCAGAGAAAAGGACAATCCAAAAGCGAAAACGGAGAATGATGTTGTTATGTTCGGCGAGTCACCCAGGCACTTAGTATTGATATTGGTAGAAGCTCGGAGGAGGCGTCGGCGTTTCGGCAGGATCTAAGGCGAAACAGAAATGTCCTTTCGGGTGACTCCAGAAGGAGTTCTCGCCGTTTGGAGAATCTTGACGGTTGTCTCGCGCGAACGTAGCACACAGCTCGTATTGATTCACGCCCATCTGGCGGTATTCGTAAGGAGCGCGCGTTACTGGATCTTTAAGTAGAGACGCGTTTGGTACGCTATCCACAGCCGACGGTAGAGTGTGATTCGAAGAATTCCATTTGGCATTGATCTGGTTGGCAAGTGTCGCAAGATTCGCGACGCGTCTGTTGTCAGCTTGCACCAGTCGCTGCACTCTAGGGCCGCCAAGGTTTAGGAAGCCAAACGTCAAAGTAATAACAACCGCCAGGCTGGCGCCTGCCGCGGCCACAACATTTCTATTCCAGCGCATCTCGCGCTGAAATGCGGGCGTTCTCAGTTCGCCCAAGTAATACCAGAAAACACCTCCGGAAATCACAATTACGGTCGCGGCCTTGGCGATAAACCTCGAAGTAAGTTCGCCGCGCAGGAAGTATTCCAACACCGTGACCAGGTCCCCAATCATCACGGCCGCGGCGATCAACAATGCAATATACGTGAGCCATTTCCGAACTGGGGACTCCAACTTTTCGGGATCATTCCGGATATCGCGAATGATGAGCCGCGTTACAAATAGATAAATCGGGAAAGCCACAGCAATTGAGGCCATGGAAGACGCAAGAGCGTAGTCGCTAGATTGAAAGGAGCCATTTTGTGCTAGGGAGTCTGAAATCCATTTTTCGATGAGCGTGAACGTGAGGGAACCCAGTCCGATAGTCCAGGTCGCTAGCGTTGAGAATGAGAGGAGATAATAGAAAGCGTCCTTTGCAGCGGCCGTCGATCGCCGCCGGCGCGCAGGGACCTCCAGCCCGGTGAGTTTTTGATAGTGAGTGGCGAGAGCTTCGTAAATCGCATCTGTTGGCCAACCCTGTGCCTTCAAGAGACCGACGAGTGAATCATCCGATGCGCCCTGACTCTTGGCAGCCTCGACGAATTCTAGCAGGCTAGGCTCGCTCTTCATTCGCCGCATTCTACATCACAAGTCAGTTAGGTAAGACAGTAATAAGCCGTTCGATGAGAAGTTACAATCGTATTCCCAATAAAGTTCTAGCTGCCGAAACGATCGCCTGGCGCTAGGCGCGCGCCGTTCGCGAATTCCAGGGCGGTGATGCGCTTGCGTCCCTCAAGTTGCACGAAATCCAGTTGTAGCGCGGTGCCTTCGCCGCAAGCGACGGAGATATTACCGCCGCCTGTGAGAATCTCGCCGGGCCTGTGTGAAGGGCCTATCGGAGAAGTTTCAAAGCTGGCCGCTACGCCGGGTTTTGAGATTGGCCGGCCCCAGATGGCGCAATTCCTTCCACGAAATAGAGTGAAAGTTCCTGGCCACGGTTGCAACCCGCGAATACGATTGTAGATTTGTTGCGCAAGCAAAGACCAATCGATCCGGCCTTCTTCTTTTTTCAGCGGCGGCGCAAAACTGGCCTGCGAATTATCCTGAGGCGCGGCAGATATTATGCCGCGATCGAGTCCGTGCAGAGTTTCGACCACCAGCGGCGCGCCTGCTTCGGACAGCCGCGAATACAATTCGGGAGCAGTTTCGTCCGACCCGATGTCGGTCTCGAACTTCAGTAGAGTGGGGCCAGTGTCGAGTCCCGCGTCAATGCGCATGGTGGTGAGGCCGGTACATGTTTCGCCATTGATAATTGCCCGGTGGATGGGCGCTGCGCCGCGATATTTCGGCAGAAGCGAACCGTGCAGATTGATCCAGCCGAGGCGGGGGATTTCGATGAGGCGCTGCGGAATGATTTGGCCATACGCAATGATTACTACGGCGTCCGGCGCAGTTCGATCGAAATATTGAAACGCTTCGTCCGATTTTATTTTTTCGGGCTGATAAACGGGTACGCGTGCGGCAACCGCCGCTCCCTTTACCGGCGAGCTGGATGTGGCGTGCCCTCGACCGCGCGGCCGATCCGGCTGCGTGACAACTCCTGCGATTTGAAAATCAGGCTGCGCGAGCAAATGCCGCAGAGAAGGCAGCGCAAACTCAGGAGTGCCGCAAAAAATAATTCTCAGCGGCACGCGGGTCCTACCACTCGCCGGCTTTTTTCATCTTGCGGATCTTGCGCTTGATCATATCGCGCTTCAACATGCTCAAGTGAGTGATGAAGAGAACGCCGTTGAGGTGATCGATTTCGTGGCAAAACGCGCGCGCAAGCAATCCTTCACCCCGCATTTCGAATTCCTTCCCCGTGATGTCATGCGCGCGAATGGTAACGTACTGCGGCCGCGCGACGTGCGCGCGAAACCCGGGCACGGAAAGGCATCCCTCTTCTTCGCGCTGCTCGCCTTCGGCGTGAATGATTTCGGGATTCGCGCAGACCAACTTGGCCTCGGCGTTTTTCCCGTTGCTCACGTCGATTACCGTGACGCGCAAGCTCAATCCGATCTGCGGCGCAGCCAGGCCCACACCGTTCGCTGCATACATGGACTCAAACATGTCGTCGACGAGCTTCTTAAAATCCTCGTCGAACTTCTCGACGCGCTTCGTCGGCGTCTCGAGCACCGGGTCACCGTACTTAACAATTGGATGAATCATCTTCGCTGCGTCTGTCCTTCGTCCGGTTTCTTATCGACAACTCTGAACCGCGGCTAGAATTCATCGAGCTGCTTCTGGAATCCATTGAAATTGCGGCGCGTTTCCTGCATCGAATCTCCGCCGAATTTGTCCAGGAACGCTCCAGCCAATTCCAGCGCGACCATGGCCTCGCCAATCACTCCGGCGGCGGGAACCACGCAGACATCCGACCGCTCGTACGCGGCCTTCTCCGATTCCTTCGTTTTCAGATCCGCAGTCTGCAGCGGACGCCGTAGAGTCGAAATCGGCTTCAAGTATCCACGCACAATAATATCGCCGCCGTTGGAGATCCCGCCTTCGATTCCGCCGGCGCGATTGGAAGAGCGAACGAATCTCTTGCTCCCCATATCGTAGCTTATTTCGTCCTGCACTTCGGAGCCATAGCTCCCGGCGTTTCCGACGCCGGTGCCGATTTCAACGGCTTTGACCGCTTGAATCGACATCACAGCTCGCGCCAGTTTGGCCTCAAGCTTTTCGTCCCATTGCGCATGGCTTCCCAGCCCCGGCGGAATTCCGCGCGCGACAACTTCAAAGACTCCGCCAACCGAATCACCCTCTTTCAACACGCGATCTACTTCCGCTTTCATGCGCGATTCCGTGGCAGGATCCACGCAGCGGAGAGGAGAATCCAAATTCTCGCACGCCGCGGAAATTTCTTCCCAACTAGCCGCGCGTTCCAGACGAACGCGGCCCACAGCGATCGTGTGACTCAAAATGGCCGCGCCGAACTCCCGCAGAAATAATTTCGCAAACGCGCCGGCCGCCACGCGCGCAGCCGTCTCACGCGCTGAAGCGCGTTCGAGAATGTATCGCGCGTCGTGGAAATTGAATTTCAGTGCGCCTGCCAAATCGGCGTGCCCCGGGCGGGGCGCGGTGAGGGTGCGCTGCAAGTCTTCGGCGCCCTCGGTGTCTTCCACGGGAAGTGCTTTCTCCCAATTCTTCCAGTCGCGATTTTCGATGCGCAACGCGATTGGTGCGCCAATCGTTTTTCCATGGCGCACGCCTCCGAAAATTTCCGCCTGGTCCTTTTCCATGCGCTGTCGCGCTCCGCGCCCGTATCCAAGTTGCCGCCGGTGCAGCTCGCGTTGAATAAATTCATGGTCCACTACCAAGCCGGCGGGCAGGCCGGAGATCCACGCAAGCAGGGCTTGCCCGTGAGACTCTCCGGCAGTAACGAATCGCAGCATTTTCTCCGGTCGCGCGGCTAGTTGAAAGTTCGCCAGAGCGACGAAAGATTCTACCGAACGCACTGACGCGCGTAAAGCCGGGAGCATGTTTGCTTGACGGCGTCCGCCTCGGACGTTAGGCTTCCGAGGACTTCGGTGGGCGCAACGCGCCGAAGTTCCAGTCGATGCCCGAAGAGAAAGAAACATTCGAGCCGGTAGCCTCGGCTATCGTGGAAGGCATTAAGCGCCAGGTCCTGGTGGTGCAGGATTACGCGAAACTGTCGTTTCAGTCCTTGGCGAACCTTTTTAGCCCGCCGCATTATTGGACGGACACGCTGGAGCAGATGGACATTATTGGCGTGGGCTCGCTGCCGATCATCGTGTTGACCGGATTTTTTATTGGTGGCGTGCTGGTGTTGCAAACCGCCTCGCAATTTGAACGGTTTGGTGAAACCGCACTCACCGGCGATGCTGTAGCACTTGCACTGGTCCGCGAGCTGGGGCCTGCGATCACGGCTCTTCTTGTCGCGGGACGCAACGCATCGGGTATCGCGTCCGAGCTTGGCTCGATGGTTGTAACCGAGCAGGTAGACGCGATGCGCGCGTTGGGAACTGATCCCATTCGAAAGTTGATGACTCCCCGGGTTGTTGCCACAGTGTTGATGCTGCCACTGCTGACTGCAGTCTCCGACTTTGTAGGCTTAGTCGGCGGATTTCTGGTGGCCTATTTCACATTGCGGCTGGGTCCGGTGCAATTTTGGACGCGCGCTATTCACGCCCTGGATTTTGGCGATCTGGTGCAAGGTCTACTGAAACCTTTCGTTTTCGCGTTCATCATTTCGACGGTTGCATGCTTTATGGGTCTCCGAGTGAAGGGCGGTACGCAAGGGGTGGGACGCGCGACAACTTCAGCGGTCGTAGTTTCTTCCGTTATTTTGCTGGTGACCGACACATTCATCACTCGCATTCTGCTGTGGGCGTTTCACAAGTAGCGCCGTTCAGCGCATTCCGGAACGGCTCCGCCCAGCCGGGAGCGAAAAAACGCGTTTTGCATCTATAATCCCGACATGACCTCTGCCGCTCCTCCCGCCGGGCCAAGCAAACCATATGGCGAACCGGTTCCCGGCGAACCGCTTATCTCGTTCAAGGATATTCGCCTTGGTTTCGAGGAAGGGGACGTTCTCCGGGGAATTTCCTTTGACGTGTGGCCCGGAGAGACGAAAATCCTGTTGGGTGAGGGCGGTTCCGGCAAAACTCTGCTGATGAAACTGGCGGCCGGACTTATGCGCCCTGACGCCGGGACCGTGACGGTGATGGGGCAAAACATCGGTGAAATGCCGGAAAAAGATTTGTTGAATTTCCGGCGGCATATCGGATTTGTATTTCAAGAAGGAGCGCTTTTCGATTCTATGACCGTCGCGGAGAATGTCTCGTTTCGGCTAGATGAAGAGAAAGTTGATGAATCAGAAACCGATACGCGCGTGCGGGAAGCTCTGCGCTTCGTGGAAATGGAGCCGTCTCTCGAAAAGTATCCCGGGGAACTTTCCGGCGGGATGAGGCGGCGCGTTTCGATCGCGCGCGCGTTGGTAGATCATCCGCCACTGATCTTTTACGATTCACCAACGGCGGGCCTCGACCCGGTGACTTGCCAGACGATCATCACGCTGATCCTGCGCGGGCGCGATGCGCAAGGCGTGACCTCGCTGCTCGCTACCCAACGCGTACAGGACGCTTTCGGCTTGGCGCACTTTCGTTTCGACGAGGCGACGGGACAAATCGTCCGCGACAAAGAAAATGGCGCGCAAACGCCAAAGTTTCCACCGGTTGAGAATGCGGGAAATGGTGCAAATGGTGCTGGAAATGGCGCGATCCCGCCGACGAACGTCCTGGTGCTTCGCGACGGGAAGATTTATTTCGAGGGCCCAGCGGACGAATTGCTGCGCTCGTCGGACGAGTACCTGAAAAAATTTCTAGCTTCGGCGGAATAACATTTCAACGCGGATCTTTGAGGAGGTAAGGCGATGGCGCAACGCAAGCAATTGACGTGGGCTGAACTACGTGTGGGATTGTTCGTGCTTGCCGGCTTGTTCATTATGGCCGTGGCGATTTTCTACGTGACCGGCGCGGGAATATTAGGTCCGAAGTACCGCTTGACCACGTACCTGCCGGAAGTCGAGGGCGTAACGACCGGAGCGCCGGTGCGCCTGGACGGCGTGGAAATCGGCAACGTGGAGACGATCAAGCTGACGCCGCATCCTCAGGATCGCATGCACAACATCGAGCTGATTCTGCGGATAGACAAGAAATTTCAGGACTCGATTCGCACCGATTCGGACGCGAGTTTGATCACCGAAGGGTTGCTAGGCAATCGCTACGTCACCGTCTCGCGCGGATTGACCGGAACGGTGCTTCCCAACAACGGAGTTCTTCCAGGCAAGGAAGAAGCGGCCATGAAAGCGCTGGTGGAGCGAGGCTCTGAACTGATGCAAAACTTGAGCACTCTTTCAGGCGACTTGCGCGGGATTGTGGACAAAGTTCAGAACGGGCAGGGAACCCTGGGCTTGTTTATGAACGATCCGTCGTTTTACAGACATCTAGACGCTACGGCGGCGCGACTTGACGCGATGACGACTTCGATTCAACAGGGGCAGGGAACCATCGGCAAGCTCGCTTCGTCGGATGAGTTTTACAACAAGGCCAGCGCGGCGCTGGGTCACGTGGACGATGTGGTCGTCGCCGTCCAGCAGCAGAAGGGCACCATCGGCCGACTGGTTTATGATCCCACCATGTACGACAGCGCGAAGAATTTCATGGACAAGGGAAACGGAGTCTTGGATGACGTGCGCGCGGGCAAAGGCACAATTGGCAAGGCGTTGCACGACGACACGCTTTACAACAACTTGAGAGACGCATCCGCCAACGTGAAAGACGTTTCGGCGAAATTGGATTCGAACGAAGGCACGGCCGGGAAATTCTTCACGGACCCGAAGCTTTACGACAACATGACTGGATTGACGAGCGATCTGCGTCTGATGGTCAACGATTTTCGGAAGGACCCGAAAAAATTCCTGCACGTGAAGCTGGCGGTCTTTTAGGGCTGCTGTACGTTTAACCGGTAATTAGACCGACAACCCAAAAATTCTTTCGTGAGCACTTTCGAATTTACCATTCTGATCGCGTTCGGGTCGCTAGTGGCGGGACTGATCGGCGCGCTGACCGGGCTGGGCGGCGGAGTCGTGATCGTCCCGCTGCTGACGCTAGCGTTCGGTGTGGACATTCGTTATGCGATTGGAGCTTCGCTAGTTTCAGTAATCGCGACATCCTCCGGCGCTGCTGCTGCGTATCTGAAGGAAGGCTTCTCGAATATGCGCGTCGGCATGTTCTTGGAAATGGCCACCACCGTTGGCGCGATGACGGGCGCCTACGTTGCCGCGAGCACACCGACCAGAGCGATTGCAATTATTTTCGGAATCGTTCTGTTGTATTCCGCTTACTCCGCAAACAAGCCGCCGAAGGATTTGCTAACCGATGAGCCGCCGGACCGTTACGCCACACTCCTGAAATTGGACGGGAGCTACCCAACCAGTGAGGGAGAGCAGCATTACCGCGTCCGCCATGTTCCGGCGGGATTTGGGTTGATGTATGTCGCGGGGGTTCTTTCCGGGCTTCTGGGAATCGGTTCGGGAGCGGTGAAAGTGCTGGCGATGGACCAGGCCATGCGCATTCCTTTCAAAGTATCCACGACGACGAGCAATTTTATGATTGGGGTCACGGCGGCGGCCAGCGCGGGAATTTATCTGCATCGAGGCTACATTGACCCTGGAATCGCGATGCCGGTGATGCTGGGCGTGCTGGCTGGCGCGCTAATCGGCGCGAGAATTCTGCCGGGCGCGAGGGTGCGCACTTTGAGACTGGTTTTCAGCGTGGTGATTGCGGCGCTCGCGGTCGAAATGATTTTCAAGGGCGTAAAAGGAAGCTTCTAAACCATGGCGTCAACCCAAGCCTGGGGCGACAAGCGGTTCGAAGTGATGATGGGAAGACTGCTGCGCTTCGGCGTAGTCTTCGCGGCCGGGTGGGTCCTCGCAGGCGGAATCCATTACCTGGTTCAGTTCGGTGGCGCAAAGCCGGAGTACAAAGTGTTTCACGGAGAGCCGGGTGGTCTTCGATACGCGCACGAAATTGTTCGCGGCGCGATGGAGTTGGATGCGCGCGGATTAATTCAACTGGGACTTCTGTTGTTGATTGCCACACCGGTGGCGCGCGTGGCGTTTTCAGTGATTGGTTTCGCGTTGGAGAAGGATTGGATGTATGTCGGGATTACGCTGATCGTGCTTGCGCTATTGGTTTACAGTTTGTGTAGCAGTTGATCTTGAGTAGCCGAACAGGGGCTGCAGCATTTCAGAAGACACGCTGCAGCTCCGCCGGGTTGTGGTTGTGTTTTAGACTAACCGATCACCTTCCTTGCCGTTGCGCGCCGTCAGACCCGACTTACTAGATCTGACGGTTATTGGCAGCGACGGCGTGGAAATCTGCTGCCTAGTTACCGAGGGGCGGGAGACTCACCGCTCCCTCGCTTGCGATTTCCACACCGTTGCATTCGCGCTTCGGCTTGTAGTCAGTGCATTCGCGAACCGGGAAGTGGACCTCTCGCGGCGGAAATGCGTAGCCGCAAACGATCAGAACTTCGCACGGTTCGTAACCCCGCACCACGTGCGCGTAAACGCACCCCATGCAGAGACTCTTGCGCGGCGCGGGCGGCACGGTCGTCAGTGACGGAACATTCAACGCTGACAGGTCGTTCCGACGTCGCCGCGGGATACTCAGCTTGATCAATTTTGGTCCTCCTTTCCCGTCGTGCCGAGCCAGGAGGCCGGCAAGCGCGAGACGAATCAAAAGAAACACAAACGCGGGAGCGATTCCGGAAGCAAACTCGAATATGGAAGCGACACAAGCGGACGAATAGCCGCCGTTGTCCTTATTCCGATTTCAGAGGCTAGGATTCAGGAAGTTACGCTGAGGCTGGGACGAAACCGGACCCCACGCCGCGGCGTATTTCCGCGTCCGTAGCTTGCTCTGCCGAATTGGGGTCGTGCTTCAACATACCGG